>Ga0310831_100803_pt1 | contig 12417 bp, 10 predicted proteins | sample WT_ome_6_FD_201307 | JGI IMG/M metagenome (GOLD analysis project Ga0310831, IMG submission 201307) | Sorghum-adapted microbial communities enriched on wild type (WT) sorghum from Joint BioEnergy Institute, Emeryville, California, United... ... | reverse complement strand
TTGCTGTGCACCCGCCCCCGCAGCCGGGCCTCCTGCGGTGGCACGGGCGGCCGCCGCAGCAGTCGTACGCCACCCAGCTCGCGCAGCAGGCGCACCTGCTCGGCCACCGGCACGGTGAACTTCTGACCGGCCAATGTGGACAGCGCCGTGTAGAGGTCACCCTCCACATCGATGTCCCCGGACACGAACGCGCGGGCGAGGCCGAGCTGGCTCGGGGCCGTGGCCAGATAGGAGAACGCGCGCGGCGACCGGAACTCGATGCGTACCGGGGCGTCGGGCGGCCCGGCCCGGCTACCGTCGAAGACCGTGACCTGCACCTGGTCGGTGTTCCGGGCGATCACCCGGGCGATGGCATCGGCACGCCCCATCGTCTCCCCCTCTCATCCGCGGACCTTCTGGTAGAGGTCAGGCAGGCGCCGGTCGGGGTCGTAGGTCGCCTTCACCGCGTGGTAAGCCGCGCCGTTGTAGCGCTCCCAGAACTCCTCCTCGGGGTAGTGCACGGTCGAATAGAGGGACTTATGCCCGCCGAGCTCGTGCACCACCTCCTCCACGAGCCGGTTGTGGTGGTCGTCGGCCTGGCCGGGCGCGAGCGGCACGCTCGACCAGAACCCGAGATTCACGTAGAGCTTCCCGGGGGCCAGCGGGTACAGCGGCCACGGCCGGTCGGAGCGCAGTCGCAGGGGGCAGAGCCAGATCGGCGTGATGCCCACTTCCCGGTGGAATATGTCGAGGAACTTCGCGGTCGCCTCGATCGGGATCTCGACGTCCTGCACCACGGGCTCGGGCGGACGCCGGCCCTGGGCCTGCACCAGCCGCGCGGTGATCCGGTGGCGGCGGTCGAACGCGACGATGCGTCGGTAGACATCAGACCGCCGGTACCGCCGCGGCCAGAGCCGACGCACCGCCGGTCGCTGCACGCCGAACGCTCGCGAGCACCAGAACCAGTCGGTGTCCCAGCGCCACAGGTAGCCCCGCACGGACAGCCAGTCCTCGTCGCGTCGCTGGATCGACCGGTAGTAGATGTCCATGCCGGTGTAGTCGCTCACCGCCGGCGCATCGTCGACGAATGTGCCCAGGGTGATGTACTGCTCGTCCGGGGAGAAGACCGTCCCGTCGACGAAGTCCACCGGCTCGCCCTCGTGCCGCCTGTCGGCGCAGATGCGCGCCATGACCTCCAGGCACTGCTCGGCGGTGGCGAAGCGCAGGTGACGCAGCCGGACGAAGGGCTTCACCGGCTCCAGCTCGATGACCAGCCGCAGCAGGTACCCGAGCGTTCCGTAGGAGTTCGGGAAGGCGTGGAACAGGTCGGCGTGCTCGCCCTCCGGCGTCGCCACGACCACCCGACCATCGCCGGTCAGCACCTCGATCTCCCGCACCGACTCGTGCGGCAGCCCGTTGCGGAACGAACTCGACTCGATGCCCAGCCCGGCCACCGCCCCGCCGAGGGTGATCGTCTTGAGCTGGGGCACTACGAGCGGCATCAAGCCATAGGCCAGTGTCGCATCGACGATGTGCTCATAGGTGGCCATTCCCTGGACCACGGCGGTCCGCGTGGCCCGGTCGACCGAGAGCACCCGGTTCAGCCCGCTGACGTCAAGCCCCGGCTGCGTCTCCCGCGCGCCGAACCGGAACAGGTTGGACGTGCGCTTGGCCAGCCGCACCGGTGAGCCAGGCGGCAGGGCGTCGTACGCCCGCTGGAGGAGGCGGACGGCCCGCGTATGCCGCGGATCGCCGCCCCACCGACCGCCTGGCCCACCATCTGCCACTCTGGCACCGTACAACGGCGGGGGCGGCCGGGCCATCGCTCAGGCGCCGGACCACCTACTTCGGTACCGCTCGACCACCGCGGTGACCAGTGCGCGGGCCACTGCGTGGAGATTCAGTCGCCAGCGAGGTGATTCAGTCGCGCCCGCGACGGCGAGGTGATTCAGTCGCGCCCGAGGTGATTCGGTCGCGCCGGCGACGGACTAGGTGGTGCTGGTCGCGTGGACGACGTCGCGGACCTCCGCGAAGTGGCAGGCGCTGGGGTGAGCCGACTTCTCCCGGGCGACCAGGGCCGGCTCCTCGGTGGCGCAGATGTCCTTCGCCTTCCAGCACCGGGTGCGGAACCGGCACCCGCTCGGCGGGTTGGCCGGCGAGGGAACGTCACCCTCGAGGACGATCTGGTCGCGCTGGCCCCGCAGCGTCGGGTCCGGCACCGGCACGGCCGACAGCAGCGCCTGGGTGTACGGGTGCGTGGGCCGGTCGTAGATCTCGCTGTCGGTGCCGATCTCGACGATCTTGCCGAGGTACATCACGGCCACCCGGTCGGCGATGTGCCGGACCACGGACAGGTCGTGGGCGATGAAGATGTAGGACAGGCCGAACTCGTCCTGCAGCTCCTCCAGCAGGTTGATCACCTGCGCCTGGATCGACACGTCCAGCGCGCTCACCGGCTCGTCACAAATGATGATCTCGGGCCGCAGGGCCAGGGCGCGGGCGATGCCGATGCGCTGGCGCTGGCCACCCGAGAACTGGTGCGGGTACCGGTTGATGTGCTCGGGGTTGAGCCCGACCACGTCCAACAGTTCACGCACCTTCTTCCGCCGGTCGCCCTTGGGCGCCACCTCCGGGTGGATCTCGAACGGCTCCCCGACGATGTCGCCGACCGTCATGCGGGGGTTGAGCGAGGTGTACGGGTCCTGCATGACGAGCTGGATGTTGCGGCGCAGTCGGCGCTGCTCGGCCGCGGACATCTTGAGGACATCCTTGCCGCGGTAGCGCACCGAGCCCGAGGTGGCGGGCTCCAGGTTCATCAGCACCTTGGCCAGCGTCGACTTCCCGCAGCCGGATTCCCCGACCACGCCGAGCGTCTCCCGCTTGTGCAGGTCGAACGAGACCTTGTCCACCGCCTTGATGTGACCGACGGTGCGCTTGAAGACCACCCCGGTGCGGATCGGGAAGTACTTGACCAGGTCGCGGACCTCGAGAATGACCTCACTCACGGTTCAGCTCCTCGGCGAAGTGGCAGGCGCTGGTGCGCCCGCCGGGCAGCTCCCGCAGCGGCGGCAGCTCCCGCTGACAGATCTCCTGGGCCATTGAGCACCGGGGATGGAACGCGCAGCCCGGCGGGATGCGCAGGAGATTGGGCGGCAGGCCCTTGATGGTGTTGAGCCGTTGTCCCTTGAGGTCCAGCCGGGGGATCGAGTTCAGCAACGCCAGGGTGTACGGGTGGCTCGGCTTGCGGTAGAGGTCGTAGACACCGGCCTCCTCGACGATCCGCCCGGCGTACATGACCGAGATCCGGTCCGCGACGTCGGCCACGACGCCCAGGTCGTGGGTGATCAGGATCAGGCCCATGTTCCGCTCCCGGCGCAGCTCGGCGAGCAGCTCCATGATCTGCGCCTGGACCGTCACATCGAGCGCGGTGGTCGGCTCGTCGGCGATGAGCACCTCCGGGTCGAGGGCCAGCGCCATGGCGATCATCACCCGCTGGCGCATACCTCCGGAGAACTCGTGGGGGTACGCCTTCACCCGCCCCTTGGCGTTGGGGATGCGCACCTGGTCGAGCAGCTCGGCCGCGCGTCGCATCCCGTCGGCCCGGCTCATTCCGCGCCGCTTCCGGAACAGCTCGGCGATCTGGAAACCCACGGTGAAGACCGGGTTCAGCGCGGAGAGAGCGTCCTGGAAGATCATCGCGATGCCCTCGCCGCGTACCAGCCGGCGTTCCTCGCGGTTCATCTTCAGCAGATCGCTGCCTTTGAACCGGATCGCGCCACCGGTGATGAACGCGGGAGGACTGTCGAGGATCCCCATGATCGCCTGGGCCGTGACGCTCTTGCCCGAGCCGGACTCGCCCAGCACGGCGAGCGTCTCACCGGCGTCCAGGTGCAACGAGACACCGTTGATCACCTTGGCCACGCCGTCGAGCGTGCGGAACTCGACCCGGAGGTCCTCGACCTCGAGCAGGTGCGCGTACGACGCGCCCGCGGCTTGCGATGCCGGTTCCCCAGTCACCAGCAGGTCGGTCATATCACTCCTCCTAGCGGAGCTTCGGGTCGAGCGCGTCACGCACGGCGTCGCCGAGCATGACGAAGCTGAGCACGGCGATGGTCAGGAAGGCGCCCGGAAACAGCATCATGTGCGGCGCGACCTCGCGGTAGGTGATGCCGCCGCTGATCATGACGCCCCAGGAGACGACCGGGTCCTGCAGCCCGACGCCGAGGAACGACAGCGTGGCCTCAGCGCCGATGTAGGAGCCGATCGAGATCGTCGCCACCACGATCAGCGGCGCCACGGCGTTGGGCAGCACGTGCCGGAAGATGATCCGGCTCGGTCGGGCCCCGAGGGCCCGGGCGGCCGCCACGTAGTCGAGCTGCTTGGTGGAGATCACCGACGATCGCATGATCCGCGCGAACACCGGCCAGCCCAACGCCACCAGCGCGATGATGACCAAAGAAGCGATCTTGAAGGCGGACGGGTTGTCGTGCGCCCGGCTGGCGAAGGTCGACAGGATCAACAGCGAGCCCAGGACGAGGGGCACGCCGAGGAAGATGTCGGCGAACCGGGACATGAGGGAGTCGAGCCACCCGCCGAAGTAACCCGCCACGAGGCCAACGAACCCGCCGAGGACGGTGGTGCCCAGGACCGTCACGAGACCGACGATGATCGACGCCCGCGCACCGTAGATCGTGCGCGCGTAGACGTCGCGCCCGAGAATGTCGTAGCCGAACTGGCCGTCGACGCCGAACTTGAACCAGTTCTCCCACTTCGGTGGCTGGAGGTTTCGGTTCAGGTCGGCATAGGTCGGATCGACCGAGGTAAACAGCTGCGGGAACGCCGCCATCACCACGAACAGCAGGATCAGCACGAGGGACGCGATGAACAGCGGCCGGCGCCGCAGCTCCCGCCACGCGTCCGACCCGAGGCTGCGGGGGCGGTCAGACTTCGCGGCATCGACGACTGTCGCCGCACCGGTCTCGGTGGCGTGGGGCAGAGCCTTGGCCTGCGTGTCACTCATCATCGAGTTACTCATAGCGAATCCTCGGGTCCAACACGGCGTAGAGCACGTCGACGATCAGGTTCACCACCAGGTAGACCAGCACCAGCAGCGCCACGATGCTCACCACGAGCGCCGAGTCCTGGCGATTGATCGCGTTGAAGAGCATGCCCCCGATGCCCCGGATGTTGAAGATGCCCTCCGTCACGATCGCCCCGGCCATCAGTCCGCCCAGGTCGAGGCCAAGTTGGGTCACGGCGGGAATGAGCGAGTTGCGCAACAGGTGGACGCCGGTGACCCGGGAGTCGCTCAAGCCCTTGGCCACGGCGGTGCGCACGTAGTCGGCCCGACGGTTCTCGACAACACTCACCCGCGTCAGGCGGGTGACGAACGCCATCGTGACGGCGGCGAGCACGAAGCCCGGAACGATCAGCTCGCTCCACCGGGCCTCGGACGAGACGGTGGGCTTGATGATCCCCCACTCCACGCCGAGCACCCACTGCAACAGCGCACCGGTCACGAAGGTCGGGATGGCGATGAGGAACAGCGTCGAGACGAGCACCAGGTTGTCGATGAACCGGCCCTTGCGCAGGCCGGTGACCACGCCCGCGGTGACCCCGATCAGCGCCTCGAACGCGATGGCGACTATCGCCAGCCTCAGCGTCACCGGAAACGCCTGCGCCAACAGCGTGTTGACGCTGGTGCCGGTAAAGGTCTCGCCGAAGTCGCCCCGAACGAGGTGGCTCATGTACCAGAAGTACTGGGCGAAGATGTTCTCGTCCAAGTGGTACTTCTCGGTCATGCGCTGGATGTAGGCATCGGGGCACGGTCGGTTACCGCAACGCCCAGCGAACGGGTTGCCGGGCAGGCCCCACACCATCAGATAGATCAAAAACGTGGTTCCAATGAAGACTGGAATCGCCTGCAGCAGGCGTCGCAGCACGTACCTGCCCATGCCATACCTCCCTGCGCAGACCTTGACCTACAAATCGGTCCGGGCACAAGGTGCCCGGACCGGGGAGATCCCTTGTCATTCTGCGCGTGGCCGGCGCCGGCCCGGGCCGTAGCCCGGGCCGGCGAATCAGCATCCTTGTCAGACCTTGACCCGGACCCCGACGAAGTCCAGCTCACCGAAGATGTTGATCGGAACGACCTCCATACGCTCGCTCCAGACCGACTGCTGGGCCCGGTGCCACATGGGGATCGTCGGCATCAGCTCCGGCAGCATGGCCTCGGCCTCGCGGTAGAGGGCCTCCGCCTCCTTGATGTCCTGGGTGGCGTCCGCCTCGGCCAGCTTGGCGTCGAAGGCGGCGTCGCTGAACAGGCCATCGTTGGACGACGCGCCGGTGCGCAGCAACGGGTTGAGCCAGTTCTCGATGCTCGGGTAGTCAGCCTGCCAGCCGGACCGGAACAGGCTCGTCGCCTCGCGGTTGTCGATGATGGTCCGGCTCTCCGCGAAGGTCGGGATCGGCTTGCCCTCGCACTTGATGCCCGTGGCCTGCGTGATGCTGACGCACGTGGCGTCGACCCAGTCCTTGTGCGACGCGTCGGCGTTGTACTGAATGGTGATCATCGGCACGGTCACGCCGTTGCTCACGAACGACCCGTCCGGGTTCACCGTGACGTTGCCCTCCTCGAGCAGCTGCTTGGCGAACTCGGGGTCGTACTCGCAGTACTTACCGCACGCGCCCTCCTGGAAGCCGGACACCTTCGGGTTGACCCAGCCCTTCATCGGGATACGGGTGCCGTTGAAGATGCGCTGGGTGATGGTCTCCCGGTCGATGGCGACGGAGAGCGCCTGACGCAGCTTCACGTTCTGGTACTCAGGCCGGTAGAACGGGATCGCCACCAGCTCCGAGACCGCCACCGGGACGTTCGCCGAGGTGTTCGGGAAGTCGGTGGCGTACTTGTTGCCCTGCAGGGCGGCGGCCGGAACCTGCTGCATGAAGTCCAGCGTGCCGGCCAGCACGTCGGCGTAGGCGGCCGTGTCCTCTTCGTAGACCTTGAAGATGATGTCCGTGATCTGCGGCTTCTCGCCCTGGTACTCGTCGAAGCGGGTGAGCCGGAGCTCGACGTTCTCCTGCCGGCTCACGAACTTGAACGGGCCGTTGCCGATCGGGTTCTTGACGAAGGCGTCCTCGTCCTCGAAGAACGCCTTGGGCAGCGGCGAGAAGGCCGAGTAGCCCAGCTTGATCGGCCACAGGTTCGACGGGCCGCGCAGGGTCACCTCGAAGGTCAGGTCGTCGACGACCTTGAGGCCGCGCATCGTCTCGGCGCTCGGCTCCGGGGCCTCCTGCGGCCCGTCGCCGTCCGGGTCCGCCGGGTTGACCTCGTCGTAGCCCAGGATGTCCGCGAAGAACGAGGCGTTGGCCATGCCGTTGGGGGCGTAGGCCGCGTGGTTCCAGGCGTCCACGTAGTCCTGGGCCACGACGTCGGTGCCGTCGTGCCACTTCCAGCCCGGCTTGAGCTTGATGGTGTAGGTGGTGGACGTCTCGTCCGGCTCGATCGACTCGGCGTTCGCCATGACGGGCTCGCCGGTCTCCGTGTCGTAGTCAATCAGCCCGGTGAACAGGGCGTCGACGACGACGCCGCCCTGCGTCTCCGTCGTGTTCGACGGGATCAGCGGGTTCTCTGGCTCAGACCAGTGGACAGTGATGGCGATGCTGTCGGTGCCGCCTTCCCCCGAAGGGGTCGACGTGCAACCCGCAGCGACAAGAGCGATGGCGCCAACGCCAACCGCCAAGGTCAATGGGGTTCTCCCACGCATGAAGTTAGCCTCCTCAAGGCACGCGGGGGTGTGAGGTCCCAACACTGTTACACCCGGCCGTAAGCACGTACAGCAACCGTTATCAAGCCGATATCGGGTCGGCACGCCCCCGATACGCTACAAGGGTTTTCCCGACATGCCCCTGACCTGGGAAAACACAAGTCGACACTGGCCGATGCATGCCTATACATGATCAACTCAGACCTCCGGGAATCAGGGTCGACTTCGACGGTGGGTAGCTGCGCGAATACATTCCGTCGAAGTAAATCGACGCCATTCTTCGCCGATCGCCCCGGTCACGGTCCTGGCACCGACCGCGCCCACCGAAACGTCGGCGCCGTGTTACCAAGATCACGCTACTGGCGAGTACCCCGGCCGTCCGGCCGCGATCATGCCCACCGGACAATGGGCAGACTGGCCGAGCAACGGAGGTTACGGGTGGACGGGCTGCGGGTGGGGCTGCTGACCTACCGAGGAAACCCGTTCAGCGGCGGCCAGGGCATCTACGTGCGCAACCTGAGCCGGGAGCTGGCGCGCGCCGGGCACCAGGTCACCGTCCTGGCGGGGCCGCCGTACCCGGTGCTCGACGAGGGCGTGCGCCTGGTCCGGCTGCCCAGCCTGGACCTCTACCGCGAGCCCGACCCGTTCCGCGTGCCCCGCCGGGAGGAGTACCGCGACTGGATCGACCTGCTTGAGGTCGGCGTGATGATGACCGCGGGCTTCCCGGAGCCGCTCACCTTCTCGCTGCGGGCGCGCCGCTGGCTCGCCCGGGCGGGGCAGCACGCGCCGGCCACCTGCCCGCCGGATTGCGGGCACTTCGACGTCGTGCACGACAACCAGTGCCTCGGCTACGGGCTGCTCGGGATCCGCCAGCCGCTGGTGGCGACCGTGCACCATCCGATCCAGGTCGACCGGGACATCGAGCTGGCCGCCGCCACCGGGTTCCGCCGCGTCTCGCTGCGCCGGTGGTACGGCTTCACCACCATGCAGCGCCGGGTGGCCCGGCGACTCCGCCACGTCATCACCGTCTCCCAGGCATCGGCGGCCCAGGTCACCGAGCACCTGGGCGTGCCCCCGGAACGCCAGACGGTGATCCCGGTCGGCACCGACACGGACCTCTTCTCGCCCGACCCGTCCGTGCCGCGCGTACCCGGGCGGGTGGTGACTACGGCCAGCGCCGACGTGCCGCTGAAGGGGCTCGCCGTCCTGGTCGAGGCGATCGCCAAGCTCCGCACGGAGCGGCCGGTGGAGCTGGTCGTCATCGGCTCCGCCAGGTCCGGCGGCGCGGCGGCCGAGCTCATCGACCGGTACGGGCTGGCCGACGCGGTCCGGTTCACCGGACGGGTCTCCGAGGCCGAGCTGGTAGGCCACCTCCGCCGCGCCCAGCTCGCCGTCGTGCCGTCGCTCTTCGAGGGCTTCTCGCTGCCCGCGGTCGAGGCCATGGCCTGCGCGACGCCGCTGGTCGCCACGACCGGCGGGGCGCTGCCCGAGGTGGTCGGGCCCGACGGCCACGCCGCGCTGCTCGTCCCACCCGGCGACGCCCAGGCCCTCGCCGTCGCGATCGGCCGGATCCTGGACGACCCCGACCTGGGGGCCCGGCTGGGGGCGGCGGGCCGCGCGCGGGTGGTCAGCCGGTTCACCTGGCGGGCGGCGGCCGACCAGACCGCCGAGGTGTACCGGCGGGCCATCGCCGACCACGCCCGGCGGAGTGCTCGCGGCGGGGCGGAGCGCTGAGGCCATGCTGACCGTGGACTTCACCCGGTTCCCCATCTCCCCGGGGGACCGCGTGCTGGATCTCGGGACCGGGGGCGGCCGGCACGCGTTCGAGTGCTACCGGCGTGGGGCGAAGGTGGTGGCGCTCGACCTCAACGCCGCCGACCTCGCCGGCGTCGCCGGGATGTTCGGCGCGATGGCGCAGGAGGGTGAGGCGCGCCCGCCGGCGGCCGCCGTGGCCGTCCGGGCCGACGCCTACCGGCTGCCCTTCGACGACGGCGTGTTCGACGCCGTGATCGCCGCCGAGATCCTCGAGCACCTACCCGACGACCGCGCCGCGATCGCCGAAGCGGTGCGGGTGCTGCGCCCCGGCGGTCGCCTGGCGGTCACCGTCCCCCGATGGTGGCCGGAGCGCATCTGCTGGGCGCTCTCGGACGCCTACCACGAGGTCGAGGGCGGGCACGTCCGCATCTACCGCGGTCACGAGCTGCTCGAGCGGCTGACCGCGGCCGGACTGGTGCCGGTGGGCCGGCACCACGCCCACGCCCTGCACTCGCCCTACTGGTGGCTCAAGTGTCTGTTCGGCGTCGACAATGACCAGGTGCTGCCCGTGCGGCTGTACCACCGGCTGCTCGTACACGACATCATGCGGGGACCATGGTGGACCAGATGGACCGAGCGAGCGCTCAACCCGGTACTCGGCAAGAGCCTCGTCCTGTATCTCGTCAAGCCGGAGTGAGCGGGGCGGACGCGGCTCTGAGCCCGGACGACCTCGCCGCCACGGGCGCGTCGATCGCGGCCGCGCAGCTGCCCAGCGGAGCGATCCCCTGGTTCCCGGGTGGACAGATCGACCCATGGGACCATGTCGAGGCCGCGATGGGTCTGGACGTCGCCGGTCGACACGACGCGGCTCGGGCCGCCTATCGCTGGCTGCGGACGGTCCAGAACGCCGACGGCTCGTGGTACCGCGGGTACCGGGGTTCCGCCGTGGACGGCGGGTCCACGGTGGACGACTACGTCACCGAGGCGAACTTCACCGCCTACCTCGCCGTCGGCCTGCTGCACCACACTCTGTCCACTGAGGACGACTCCCTGCTCGACGAGCTGTGGCCCACGCTGGTCTCGGCGCTGGACTTCGTGCTCGGGCTGCAGCGCCCCGGCGGCGAGATCATCTGGGCCCGCTCCCCGGACGGGACACCGGCCGACGAGGCGCTGCTCACCGGGTGCGCCAGCATGTTCCACAGCCTGCGGTGCGCCCTGGCCCTGGCCCGGCTGCGCAACGAGGCCCAGCCGGACTGGGAGCTCGCGGCGGCGCTGCTGGGGCACGCGATCGCGGCCCACCCCGAGCGTTTCTCGCCCCGGGAGCGCTACTCGATGGACTGGTACTACCCGGTGCTCGGCGGGGCCCTGCGGGGCGAGGCGGCGCTGGCCCGGCTCGAGGAGGGATGGTCCACCTTCGTGGTGCCCGGGCTCGGTGTGCGCTGTGTGAGCGATCATCCGTGGGTCACCGGCGCCGAGACGTGCGAGCTCGTGCTCACGCTGTGCGCGCTCGGCGACCATGCCCGGGCGGCGGCGCTGTTCGCCGACATCCAGCGCCTGCGCCACGCCGACGGCGGCTACTGGACCGGATACGTCTACCGCGACGACGCGTTCTGGCCGGTGGAGCGGACCACCTGGACGGCCGGCGCCGTGCTGCTCGCCTCGGCGATGCTCGCGGGCGACCCCGCCACCACGGCCGTCTTCGGCGGGGCCGACCTCCCGGTGGGCCCGGACCAGACCGCGGCCGCCTGCGAGGAGTGCTCGGTCCCCGAGACGATGCGATGAACGCTCTCACGGTCGCCACGCTCAACGTCAACGGCCTGCGCCGGCCCCGGCCGCCACTGTTGCCGCTTCCCCGGCGGGCGCAGGCACTGGGCGAGCGTCTGGACGCGGCACCGATCGACGTGATCAACCTGCAGGAGGTCTACTTCTACGAGTCCGTACGGTTGCTGCGCCGATACCTGCCCTCGTACCCGTACGTCGCGTATCGACGCGGACCGGTCGGCCCCTGCGGCGCCCTGGTGACGTTCTCCCGCCATCCGTTGGGCCGGGTGCGATACCGCTCCTTCGCCGGAATCGTCCCGAACCGGGGCAGCCTGCGATTCCGCTTCCGCCGGGCCCTGCTCAGCGCGATCCAGGGCCTGACGATCGTCCAACTCCGCGGGCTACCGGTGACGGTCGTCAACACCCACCTGACCGCCAACCACGACGGGGACTGGTCGCGGGACAACCGGTTCTTCGACTTCCAACAAGCCCAGCTGCGCCGGCTCAACGCGACCCTCGCGCGTAGCGGAATGCTCGCTTCGCTCGTCCCGCTCCGCTGCGCTCCTCGCTCGTTCCTCGCTTCGATGCTCGCTCCGCGGAGGCGGCACCCCGGGCTGACCGTCATCACGGGCGACTTCAACATCGCCAGCGACAGCGACCACTATCGGCTGATCGTCGACAACGGCGCCCGCCACGACCCCTTCGCCGCCACCAACCCGGTGACCTTCCACGCCGCGTTCCTGCCGCCCGGCGAACCGGCCCATCGCATCGATTACGTCCTGCTGGCCGGCACCGCCACGGTCCTCGACGCGACCACGCTGTTCACCGAGCCGGTGGCCATCGACGGCCAACCGCACTATCTCTCCGACCACATAGGGCTCAGCGTGCGGTTGGCGCTGGCCGATCCGGAGCCCGACGCAGCACCCGCAGCGAGCCCGTCACCGAGACCTCGCTGAACTGTCCACTCTGGAGGGCCTTCCGGTAGATGTGGTAGGGGGCCTGGCCACCGTCGGCCGGGTCGGGGAAGACGTCGTGGATGACCAGCAGCCCGCCCGGCACCACCTTCGGGGCCCAGCTGTCGTAGTCCCGCTGCGCCGCCTCCTCGGTGTGGCTACCGTCGATGAATACCAGGCCCAGCGGGGTGGACCAGACGCCG
>Ga0310831_100800_pt1 | contig 12462 bp, 14 predicted proteins | sample WT_ome_6_FD_201307 | JGI IMG/M metagenome (GOLD analysis project Ga0310831, IMG submission 201307) | Sorghum-adapted microbial communities enriched on wild type (WT) sorghum from Joint BioEnergy Institute, Emeryville, California, United... ... | reverse complement strand
TTCGCCGCCGTCAAAATGCGCGTCTTCACATCCGGACCGTCCGCCTTCATCTTCAACCCTCCGTCCTGAAGTTATCTATCTTCATTATGCCGTGCCCGTTTGGAGGGCGCAACCGGAAGCGGGACGGGTCTGTGTCAAGCCACAGTGGGCATCATTTTTCACTTTGAAAAAGAACTCTCCTCCCGAGCCCGTAAGGTGAAGGACAAGCGCGTCTTAAAACTGATTCGCACTTACCTGAACGCCGGGGTCATGGTAAACGGGGTGGTTCATGACACAGAAGAGGGCACACCACAAGGAGGGCCGTTAAGCCCGTTGTTAGCGAATATTCTGCTCGACGACTTGGATAAAGAACTGACACGCAGAGGTTTACGGTTCGTCCGCTATGCGCAAGCAAACGGGCAGGGAAGCGCGTGATGGAGTCGGTCATTCACTTCGTGGAAGGCAAGCTTAAACTTAAGGTAAACCGGGAGAAAAGCGCCGTTGACCGACCGTGGAAACGGAAGTTCCTTGGGTTCAGTTTCCTGTCGAACCGGCAAGGAACCATCCGGTTAGCGCCGAAAACGATTGAGCGATTCAAGGAACGCATTCGCGCCATCACATCCAGAACCCGGCCGGTTTCCATGGAACAGCGGATTGAGGAATTAAACCGCTACATCATGGGATGGACAGGCTACTTTCACATCGCCTCGGCAAAGAACCACTGCGAATCACTGGACCAGTGGATACGACGGCGACTGAGGATGTGCCTGTGGAAACAATGGAAAAGGGTGCGAACGCGCTATCGGGAACTGCGGGCGTTGGGCGTGCCGGAATTCGCGGTTTACATGATGGCCAACTCTCGCCGGGGAACATGGGAAATGTCCCGGAACCTGAACAACGCCCTCGACACTCCCTTCTGGGAAGCGCAAGGGCTGAAAAGTTTGCTTGCACGTTATTTGGAACTTCGTCAACCTTTTGGAACCGCCTAGTGCGGACCCGCATGCTAGGTGGTGTGTTGGTATGATAAAAATGCAGGCCCTCCTCTGCTACAATGAGAGCAGGGTCTCGGAGCATGCTGTAGGCGGGGCGGTTGTCCTCTCACTGGGATGAAATAAGCCCGTTGGTGTGTTTAACCGCCTCCTCGCCTCACCCAGTTGTGGCAATGCCCACGTATAGGTGAATGTAAAGCAACTCCGCCTGCTATTTGAATTGGAGAGGGGATGGAAATGCGTTTCATCGGTTTGGATGTTCATCAAAAATATGTGGAAGGGTGTGAGATCGGTCCCGATAAGCAAAAAAGGCGTTTTCGGATCGCCAATACACGCGAGTCATGGGAGGAGTTCGCCCAAACCCTTGATCCCGAAACTCGAGTCGTCATGGAAGCGACCGGCAACGCCTTTTGGATTTATGATATTCTATCCGACTATCCAGCACAAGTCGTGATCGCGAATACTCTGAAAACCCGTGCCATTGCTGAAGCGCGTGTAAAAACGGATGCCTTGGATGCCCAAATTCTTGCTCAACTCTTGGCGGCAGATTTTATTCCCGAGAGTTGGGTGCCGGATAAAGAACAGTACCAGCTTCGAGTGCTTCTTCACCATCGGATCCGGCTGGCAAAGATTCGGACCATGCTGAAAAACAAGATTCATGCCGCATTGATTCGCAACGGAATTCAATCCCCTTGGAGCGACTTGTTCGGGAAAAATGGGCGCAAATTTTTGGAAAGTGTTACGTTGCCGGAAATGGAGCAAATCATCGTCTGCTCATCATTGAGACTGTTGGATGCTGTTCAGAAAGAAATGACGGCGCTTGAGGCGGATTTGTTTGGAAGGGCTAAGGAAAACCCGGATGTAAAATTACTCATGGGTATACCAGGCATTTCAGTTCTGAGTGCGTTGACCATTCTAGCGGAAATTGGGGACATTTCTCGTTTTTCGTCACCGAAAAAACTGGCAAGTTACGCCGGGTTGGTTCCATCTGTCCATCAATCCGGAAAAACACGTTACACCGGCCATATTACGAAAGAAGGCCGAAGCGTATTACGCCGGATCCTGGTTCAATGCACACAACGGGCGGTTCAGAGCGAGGGCAAACTACGCACTTTTTATTTGGGTTTAAAGGCAAAAAAGGGGCATAAGATCGCGATCGTTGCAACGGCTCGGAAACTGCTTCATGTCGTATGGGCGGTGCTGGTACGGCAGGAGGAGTACCGGGATCTCCGAAAGGACTTGCTGGATAAAAAACTGAAGACCATGAACAGAAAAGCCAAGAAATATGAAGTCACGACGGATGAACTTTTGCGAATCATTAAAGATGTAGGGGAAGTTCAGGGCGAACAGGAACCTCACTGGTTACAAGGCGCAGGATAAAGATTTCTGGCTTGCAGGGCAAAAGTGTATAACCTCCGTTCGGTTCCGTCAAGGGAAATCGCCTTGACAGAACCGAACGGAGGTTATGGTTGGTAATTAAGCAAGCCAGGCCAAGAAAAAGGCTGGGTCAAAAAACGGAATTGGCCCAGTTTAGCTTGCTATTGCCTTTTTTGTATGCAGAGTTGAATTTTTTCGAGAAGGACTTGCATTTTTTCATAGGTGAGAGGACGGGGGTTAGTCGCCCCCTCCTACTCGATGTACGCCCAGCATGGGCGTCATCGTATTCATATTGAAATCAAAGCAGACCAAGCTTTTTAATCCCTTGACAAACAAAGCATATCCGCCTATGACAATGGACAAGGCGAAGGCAGCCACAGAATACGGATGCTCTCCCCCCAAAATCCATCCGGCAACGAGAAAAATGGCTGACAAAGCCGTTGTAATAGTAGATTTTCGTTTCCAAAACGGTTCTGACTCAATCGCGCGCTGCTCTTTTTCCGGATAAACCTTCAACCCTTCAAACGCCCCAGCTTGCTCCAATTCCTGAACGCTAGCTTCCCCATATACCGTTATTTTGGAAGCACCAAAGTTCACCTTGGCATCCTGGACTTTGGGCAGGGCTTTTATTACATTTTGCTCAAATTTCGCGGCGCAGTTCACGCAAGTGAAACCCTGTACGCGATATACACTTTTTTTGCTTATGCTTTCAGACATTTACTTTTTCCTCCTTCCCGTGTTCCAGAGCCAACAAAATAAGCTGCCTCACGTGTTCGTCATCCAACGAATAAAATACCAATTTACCTTCTTTTCGATACTTCGCAAGCCCCATATTGCGAAGCAGCCGAAGATGGTGCGATGCATTAGCCACAGTCGATCCGATGATGTTCGCGACATCACATACGCACAACTCGTCTTCCTGGTATAGTGCTAACGTAATTTTCATCCGAGTGTCGTCCGCTAATGCCTTGAAGATTTTCACCATATTTTGTGTACTGATTGAAGAAAGCTGTTGCTTTACTCGATTTACCTTCTCTTCGTCATAGCAATAAATTTCACAGATGTCATGAGACATCATATTCACCACACATTTAAATGATTATTTTATTATTATAAAAAAACAAACACCATCGATATTCAAACATTTATTTTACTATTTCATGAACTTCTGAAAATATTCAAGCTCCAAATATATATGTTACTCAACTTTCGCAGCTTAATTGTCCAAACAAACCCTTGATATAATTGGGCAAACTCGAAATCCATTGCTGGAGTTGACGAAAAACGGCAAACTGATCCCGTTTGGACTTGGCTTCCGCGAACTCCATGAAAAATGCAATCAGATGTTGCAAAGCCGTTTTGAGATCCAGATCCCGAACTTCGTCGGAAAACAGGAAGAACAGACCGCCCAACGACCGCGCGTCGTTTTCATGACGACGTTCCCATTCCATCACGAGATAACGCGTCAACACGATGGTGGTGTGGCTGATGAGCATGTCAAACGAACGGCCTTGGAACTCCGTCCCCAGCTTCAAATACGATTTGGCAAATTTGAAGAAGGTCTCGATGCTCCAACGCATGCCGTAGATGCGAACGATCTCGGCATCTTCCAACGCCAGGTCGGTGCTGAGCAGAACCAGCCAATCCCGCCGCCGATTGCGGTTTTGGACAAAGACCAGTTTGACCGGCAGATCGCAGGCGGTTTGAACGATGGCCGAGCCCAGAATCTCCGTGTTTTTCGGCTTTGGCAAAAAGGCATAAAGTTTCTTTAGCGTCAGGCTTTTTCCGTTGAACCGGTATCGCTGCTTCATTGCCTTGACCATCCCAATGACATGCAGACCTCTGGCCATCAGTTCACGCAACAGAGGCGCTTGGGTAAACCAGCTGTCCATCAGGACAACATCCGCGCTGAATCCAGTCGCGATCGCCCGGTCGAGCAGAGCCACAACTGCATCCGGCTTACGCGAAAACGCCTCGATGCGGCGTTTGTAACCTGGCGTACGCTTGGACAAACGCTCCTTCATCTCGCAAAAGCGATTCGCCAGCTTGGCCGAGCTGAGCATGACAAAATCAATGGGCGCGAAGCTAAAGCCATCCGACCATCCGAGCGTGAGCATGTTGTAGCCGCGCGTATATCGCCCCGTCGTATGATCGAACACGCGGGCGAGTAACTCGGCTTTTTTGCTGCGGTCCCGCCGAAGAACCGAATCGTCGATGATGAATGCCCGGATGCGGGACTGGGAGGTCAGGGAATCAAAATGCTGAACGATCTTCAGACTCAAGGCATGCAAAAATCGTCGCCATGCAAAGCGCGGGTGGTTTAAAAACCGATAGACCACATCTTTGCCAGGCAAAGACTGGCGGCGATCGCTGTTGAGAAGACGAAACCAATTGCGCCCTTCAAACACGAGCGTAAAGATCAGCCGAAAGATGGCAAGACTAGACAATCCGAACGACTTGGAAATGCCGGCTTTCCGCAGCAGATGACCAATTTGCAGAGCGGAGAATACGGCCGAAATTCGTTCTTGGCCCTTTTCAGACAGAGAGTTGTGTTGTAACATAGGGTTACGCACCTTTCTGTTTGGGATGGTAAGCTCTAGCCACTTCCATTTTACCAAACGAGAAAGGTGTTTTTGTGTCAAGAACGAAATTTTTCGGGAGGAAATCCTAGACCCATCAAGGCTTAGCACAGATTTTCAAGGTGCGAAAGTTGAGTTAATTAAGCTTATCACAATCCCGATAAGTCCAAAGATACAAACCACAAAATAACAATCGCTGTTTTGCCAGTCCTCCGATACACTCTAACAAATTTATTTCAATTGACATAAAACCCTCAAGATTTTTCTGTATAACTCAGTAACAGCTTCATCACTGAGGTAAGTTTCAATTAACTCTTTTTCGCCATTTATGGCTTCCCCTCTTGCTTTTATAACATCCTGTGCAATTTCAGCAGCAAGGTCGTAAACTGTTTTGTACATGAGCATTCACCTCCCGAATTCATCATATGAATCCAGAAAGGACTTTTCTCTCTTGGTGTTGAATTTTTTCAACACTGGATGATCTCCCGCGCATTCGCAATATTTGTCAACCGCAACATTTGAATTTATCATATAGGGCTTGTACCCGAGTTCGACAGTTGCTAGGTAAATGAAATGCCCGTCGTCCCTTGTGCAGTCTGGGGTTTCGGGCATTGGTGTGTAAAACAGCGTGTATCTATGACTTGGGTTGGATTTCGAGGAACCTCGGAGGCGACTCAATCCCAAGCATATCAAAGGTTTTCCGTTGTTTGGCTGTCAATTCGGTGCTCTGGTAGACGTCCCCGTTTTTCGAAGAAAAATGTCCGAGATGGATGCGATCCAGTTCCTTGCGCAATGCCGTCCAGGTCTCGCCGGTTTCCACTTCGACGATGCGCACTAGCAGCAGGGCCAGCCAACTCAGCAGGATATGCGCGCGAATGCGTTCTTCCAAACGATGAAACATGGGGCGAAGTTCCAGTGTCGTCTTCAGCGTACGGAACGCATCCTCCACATCGACGAGTTGCTTGTAGCCAAGCGCTACATCCTCAGCGGTTAGCGTGTCATCCGAAGTCCGGATCAAATACTTGCCGTCGTATTTCTCCGCATCGCGGATCGCCTGCTTATCCAGCTTAAGCGTCCCGTCCTTGAGCTGACGCAAATATTTGCCGTATGTCGGATGGGAGCGCAGCTTACACGCTGCCTTCGTATGGGCGTGACCGCCCAGTTGCTTCAGTTCGTCCAACTCCGCTTGCAGGCGCTCGATCATCTGTTCACGGCGAAGGCGATCCCGCTCGGCTTCCTTGGGATTGTACACCAAGACATAGCGCTTGCGCGCTTCGCCGTCGCCGATGACGATGTCCTTGACCTGCAGGTTTTCTCGCACTTGATGGTATCGCCCTTTACGGCTCATCGCGGCATCCGTCGTTTCTTTGCCGGATCTCAGTTTCTCCCCGACGATATAATGGCCGCCTGTGCGCTGCAACGTACGCAAGTTGTCTTCGGAGGAGAAGCCCCGGTCCATGACACTGATTACTCTGCCGAGCTTCCAGCCGATCAAGTCGCGCTTGACCTGATCGACGACGGACATATCCGACGTATTGCCCGGCCATACCCACGAGCGGATCGGAATTCCTTGACGGGTGACAGCCAATCCGATGACGACCTGAACCAGATCCGGACGTTTGTCCTTCGAAAATCCCTGCTTACGCAAGCTGTCGTCTTCCGGCACATCGAACGGATCGACTTCGAAGTAAGTGGAGGTGGTGTCGAAGTAGAGCAGATCGACCTCCAGATTCAGCAAATCCGAGACGGCGCAGTACACCTGATGCTCCAGCTCCGGCTGTACATCCAACAATTCGTCCATCGCCCGGTACAGTTGCTGACTGCTTACTTCGCTAACGCCCGGCAAATATACATCGTCTTTCACCCAATCTTCCATAGCCAGCTTACTTGAAGGATTCAGCGCACGATTGGCCACCATGGCGAAGATCAGGCGTTCGATCGACGATTGATGTTTGCGATCCGTGAACAGTTTTTCGAGGATGGCATCCAGGCCGATCTTGTGCCACAGTTGATGGAGCAGCCAGGCGCCGCCCAAGCGTTTGCTGGACTGGAACAAGAACTCCGCCGTTTCGCCGATCGCATGTTGCGCTTGCAGCGCCGCTTCCGGCGTAAGGTAACGAGAAATGCTCTGCACCAAGCGTTCCAGGACGGAGCGATCGATTTCATCTTCGCGGCCGAACGAGTAAATGACCTTGGCTTTGGCGTGTTTGGCGATGGGATCCCATTCATTGTGTGCCAGTTGGAGGTAAGCGGTCGTGGATCCGTTTTTATTTTTACGAGAGACGCGACGTATATACATGCCTATATATTACCACATAAATTCAACATATACAAGGTTAATATAGAAAAACGTGTGCCTATGATATTATAGTTTTTTTTCTATCTGCACCCCCAAAAAACCTTGCTGCTATGGGATTCTTGATTTTCTATGTGCCCAAAATTGCCGATTTACTGTCGAACTCGGGTTGTATTATTTATAACTTTAGAAAAAAGGTAATTATAATCAGCAGTGAAGGAGCGGAAATATGATTCTCTCTAAATTTGTAGATGAACTCCCAATTCCCCCTATTTTAAAACCTCGATGGAAAGATCAGTTTTATACTTATTATGAAGTGAATATGACGGAATTTAAGCAATCACTACATAGTGAGTTAAATGATACAACTGTATGGGGCTATGAAGGCAGCTATCCAGGACCTACAATTGAAGTAGAGAGCGGAGAAAAAGTGTTTATAAAATGGATCAACAATCTTCCAGATAAGCATCTCTTGCCGGTAGACTATACGGTGCATGGTGCCCATGTGGATGTACCGGAAGTACGAACGGTGGTACACGTACATGGCGCTAGTGTTGAATGGGAAAGCGACGGCTACCCGGAGGCTTGGTTTACAAAGGGATTCAAACAAGTCGGTCCATATTTTAGAAAGGAAATATATCGATATGATAATTACAATCGAGCCTGCACCCTCTGGTATCATGACCATGCGCTTGGTATCACGAGGCTCAATGTGTATGCTGGATTGGCAGGATTCTATCTTATCAGGGATCTTTGGGAACGTTCATTGAATTTGCCAAGTGGGAAATATGAGATCCCTCTCATGATACAAGACAAGACTTTTAATAAAGATGGTTCCCTTTATTACCCGAAGCAACCGGAAAAACCAGTCCCGGAATTAGAAACGTCGATAGTTCCTGAATTTATTGGGGATACCATTTTGGTGAACGGAAAAGTATGGCCGTATCTAAAAGTGGAACCCCGTAAATATCGATTCAGGCTGTTAAATGCATCCAACACCCGTTTCTATAGGCTAAAGCTTGATTCGGGACAACTCTTTTATCAAATCGGGACGGATGGAGGATTGATGGAATACCCGATAGGAGTCAAAGAAATCATGTTGGCACCTGCAGAACGGGCAGATGTGATCGTTGATTTCACCAATCTTGAGGGCAAGAATATCATCATGACAAATGATGCCCCCGCTCCTTTTCCAACCGGAGATCCGACTGATGAAGATACAGGTACTGTGATGCAGTTTAGAGTGGCTCTTCCGCTGTCAAGTGTTGATACGAGCGTTATTCCGGCTTATTTGACGACTTTTCCAAAAATAAAAGAACAGTCAGCTTCAAAGATACGATATCTAACATTAAATGATAATATGGATAAGTACGGTCGTGAATTCATGTTATTGGATAATAAACAGTGGGATGCCCCCATAACGGAAAATCCAAAATTGGGATCAACCGAAATATGGTATCTAATTAACTTGACTACGGATTCGCACCCTATTCATATTCACTTGATTGATTTTCAAATATTAGACCGGAGAGATTTCGATGTAGAAAAGTTTAATAAGGAGAGAATTATCCATTATACGGGTCCGGCGATACCTCCCGAACCACAAGAACGAGGATGGAAGGACACAGTAAGAGCTAATCCTAACCAGGTAACCCGAATTATTATGAAATTTGGTCCTTATACAGGATTATATGTATGGCATTGTCATATCTTGGAGCATGAGGATTATGAGATGATGAGACCTTATATTGTTATCCGATAAGCTGTTCTCCGTTAAAAATTTTATCGCACATTAGGAGTATCATAAGAATGTACAACAAAGCAGTATACAACTGGGAGGAGCATAACGATTGTATTTGGTTTTGTTCTAATTACTCCCTGTCATCAGTGGCAGGTGCTGTAGCCAATGCTGAGGAAGATGGTGTTGACGCTCACGTAAATTGTCGGCGCGTTTCTCAACGACATTGACGTGAGTGTTTGCATGCCAGCCACGCCACCTGAGTGAGAAAGGAATCGCCAATCATCGTAATGGCGGACAAAGGGGACACCGGGGATTACCCCGCTGTCCCGCGTTGACGCTCCAGATCAGCCAGCACGCGGCCAATATGAGCCTCTTCAATCACTTCGTGCCCCTTCGCCTCGGCCTCGTATAACGCCTGACCACAAATCAGATTGATCATCCGGGGTAGTCCCTGACTGGCCGCATGCACCATATTCGCAGCGCTCTCGGAAAATACCGGGCGATCCATCCCGGCTACGTTCAGGTGATGGCGGATATACGCCGCCGTTTCTTCCCTGGTCATCCCGGATAAATGGTACTGCATCCCCACCCGTTGGGCAATCGCCTCATACTTCTTCAGCCGCAGCTTCTTACGGAGTTCCGGCTGTCCCGCCAGAATGATCGGAAAGAGCGAGCGGGCATCCATCTGGTGGCTCATCACAAAGCGCAGCTCAAGCAGCATGGCATCACTCATTTCATGGGCCTCGTCAATCACCACAACGAGCGAGCGTTCCCCTTGGGCTTGCCGCCGCAGCAGCACTTCTTCCCATAACCGTTTCGCCCGGGCGACGGAAAACGGCGGAACTTCATCAACGGCCTGAAGCACAGCCGCATAGAAATCGCGCGGCTTCAGTTCCGAGGTGCAGATGTAAATCGGCAACGTCGTCATCGGATCCAGGCTTCGGAACAAGCGGCGCAATAGCACCGATTTCCCGCTGCCCACTTCGCCGCTCAGCACCCCGAGCTGCCGGTTCAGGGCAGCCAGCTGAAGGCGAGCAAACGCCTCCTGATGCCCCCGGAATTCATAGCAGGCCGCCGCATCCAACTCCCGGCTAAACGGACGCATCGTCTGGCTCATTTCCGCCCACCTGCTATCGTGTCCGCATAGCGAAGTTCCTCTTGTTTCCACGCTTCTTTACGCTTTTCCTGCGCCAGATCCAGAAACGACAACTGGCCATCGGCCTCTTCCACCCATACCGGTTCTTCGTTCCCGTTGGCTCGCTTGTGGCGCTTTCGTTTCAGTTCAAACGGACGAGCATCGGCGTAACGCTTGTCTTGAAACCAGACCTGGATGGGAAGGGAAAGATCGAACGGGTCATAGCGAAGGCGCACTTTGCGGCCCGCCAGATTGCCGTCCACTTCATACGTGTTGCCCGACAGGCGCACGCATCCGGCCCGATCGACGACACGTTCTTCCTCCCACAGGAAGATGTCGTTCAACTCCAGCAGCGAACAGCGCTTGCGTTCCCTGGAACTGGCGCCAAACCTCTCCCGCGGCGTTTGTTTCGTGCTGCCATGCACCCGGTCGTGGTAATAGCCATCCAGCCACGCCCAGAGCGCGTCATTGAGTTCCTCCAGCGTCATCAGCTTTCCTTGCTCGATGTGCGCGTACACTTCCGGCCGAAAACTCGTATCGACAAACTGGAAGAATCTCTCAATTTTGCCGCGTCCCATCGGCCGGAATGGGCGACTATGGACAAGGCGGATCCCCAGCTTGCCGCAGATCCGTTGTAAGTGATGGGCAGAGAAAGCGGCTCCGTTGTCGCAATAAAAGGTCTCCGGAATGCCGTGGCGCAAGATCGCCTTCTTCAAGCTGTCCTCCAGCCGGGGCAGTTGCTCGTCCCAATAAAACTGGGCCCACACGATGTAGCGGCTGTAGTCGTCCAAAATGGCAAGCAGAATGACCTTTTTCCGTTTCTTTGGCTGGTGGGGATCGGGCAAATACACGAAATGTTTGAAATCCGCCTGTAGAAGAACAAGGATGTCCTCCGCTTCGAAGCGGCGAAGCCCTTTCGGTTCCGCGTCCCGGATCAAATCGCGGCGGGAGAGTCCCGCCTGGCGTAAATGCCGGGCCAACGTACTCGGGGCCACCGTTCCGGGCGGTGCGAGTTTGCCCTCCTCGAGCAAAAACACGATTTGTTCCACACTGCGCTGCGGACGTTCCCGTCGGAGCGCTTTGGCGGCCTCGAGGATGTCCGGATCCAGGCGCGTTCGTCCTTGCGACGGGCGTCCCTTCGGTTTGAGCGCCTCCCAGCCGCCTTTGCGGTAGGCCGCCAGATACCGCTCGAGCGTCCGGATGCTTACCGTTTTCCGCATGCTGCCCGGAAAATCGTAGGTGCGGCTCGCCGCCTCCTCCAGCCACGCCCGCAGTTCTCCCGGTAACAGCGGCGTTTGGCGGCTGACGATCGGCGCGATCAGCGCATAGCGGGCAGCCGCCACCTGTTCTTGCATCGTCCTGTCCATGGATATGACCTCCTGCACAACATTTCGGGGCCACTGGTCCCCATGCTCCATTGTGCAAAAGGCGGCGGTATTCCTCTACGGACAGGTTTTGTGGGACGATAGACCCTCCGCCGTCAAGATGCCTGGCCGGGTGAACGCCACGAGCAGTGGAAACAAGGCGCCGGGTTCCGGCACACCAAGGGAAGACCACCACACAAAGAGCGCCCGCCAATCGGAAAGCCGCTCTCGTGGTAAAGCGGCCGATGGCGAGTGATGCAATCCCCAGCGCCACAGTCGCGCTTCCATCGCCGATCGCCGCTCGGTCCACCGCCGGATCCAACTTCGAATCGTTTTCTCCGACCACGCTCCACCCGGCAGCCTTTGGGTCTGAGAGGCGATGTGCGCCTGGGACTGATCATCGGCATGCTCACGGACCACGGTTTCCTTGATGTCCGTGGCGGCTTGATGGTGCGCTTCAATAAAGCTGGGCAACAGGCTCATGGTATGTCGGCAACATGGGCAGAGAAAGCGATAGATCGGCACTTGCAGCGCTTCGGTTACGGTGAACACCCAGCGGGTAAACTTGCCGTGCCGATGAAGCGTGACAGTGGCCCCACAATGAGGACAGCGGCGGGGACGCATCTCCTCCGGCACGCCGTGAGCACACAGCAAAAGATACACCTTTACAGCGATGTTCCAATGCATTACGATAGAAATGGCAATAGCCACTGGGGAATAGGAAGACGAAGGCGGCCAAACCTAAATGTCTTCCTATTCGCATATTCAGGGCTACGCGCTCCTCCGATCATGATTGTCGTTTCAACTCTATGATTTCTACGTCAACCCTCCCTTTTTCCTTCCCGTCAATGAACATAACAAATCGCCACTCTTCTTCCGTCAAAGAAAGTGAGCGGCGACAGAATCGCCGCTGAGTTTATATGTCCTTGAATTTGCGTTGACCAAATCCAATCATTCAGTCCGCTTAATCCTAATCTACAAACTTGAGGATGTTCAGGAAGT
>Ga0310831_100794_pt1 | contig 12553 bp, 11 predicted proteins | sample WT_ome_6_FD_201307 | JGI IMG/M metagenome (GOLD analysis project Ga0310831, IMG submission 201307) | Sorghum-adapted microbial communities enriched on wild type (WT) sorghum from Joint BioEnergy Institute, Emeryville, California, United... ... | reverse complement strand
TCGGGGGCAGGAATTCACGCTGACGACCATCAACGTGAGGATGCTCCCCGACGGACACCTGGCGGCGAAGGCGTACGGGCGCCCGACGGGCGGCGGCAAAGGAACCTACGTGTCGTTTCCGGTCCCGCCACGACCCGAGCTGACGGAGCTGATCGTCAAGGCAGCCGACCAGGCCAGCGCGCGCTGGGCGGCGCACCGCGGCCTCGGCTAGCGTCAGCCGAACCTCCGGCCAGCGTGACGTTGGTCGATCGATCGTTTTGAGAGTTCGCGGCACCGCAGCGAACGCCTGCTACCGCCCGCGTTCGGCGCCGCCGTTGATCTGGATGATCTGCCCGGTAATGTGCCCGGCCTCCGGTGAGGCGAGCCAGTGCACGGCGGCGGCGACATCGGCCGGGGTGCCGGGCCGCCCGGTGTGGGTCTGGGCGATGAGAGTGCGCTCCCGCTCGGCCGACAAGGTGCCCCGGAAGAACTCGGTCCCCGCGATGTAGCCGGGGGCGACGACGTTGACCGTGATGCCCCGCTCGCCGAGGTCGGCGGCCAGGTCGTAGGCGTACGGGTGCAGGGCGGCCTTGCTGGCGGCGTAGGAGCCGCTGCCCGAGCCGCGGTAGGCGGCGATGGAGCTCACCAGCACGATCCGGGCGTGGTCGGCCAGGTAAGGGCGCAGCGCCTCGACGAGCAGGACCGCGGTGAGCGTGTTGGCGCGGAAGTTCTCGGTCCAGTGCCAGGCGACCCCGGCCAGCCCGGCGGTGCGCTCGGGCTCGGCGCCGAGGATGACGTTGCCCCCGGCCGCCGCCACCAGCACGTCCACCGAACCGTGGGCCGCGATCTCGGCCGCCGCGGCGCCGGCCTGCTCGACGTCGGACAGGTCAGCGGTGACGGTGTGCACCTTGGCCGCGTCGGCGGCCAGCTCCGCCGCGGCGGCCTGCAGAACCTCGGCTCGCCGTCCAATGAGGACGATCCGGTCGCCGTCGGCGGCGAAGCGCTGCGCCACCGCCCGGCCGATTCCGGTGCCACCGCCACTGATCACCACGGTGCGGGCCATGCGCTCTCCTCGGTCGAGAACTCACCTTGACCGGCAACGAAGTCTTGTCGGTGCCCGGGTGGGCGTCAATCCGTTTGACCGCTCCGGTCACCGATGCCTTCTGGCTGGCCGTCCTCATCCGGGTCATCGGGCCGTTGGCCCCGCCCTCGTGGCCGCCCCCGTCCGTAGGAGCTGGCCGATAGGATGGGATGGTCGCGTCCGGCCCGAGCTCCCACGATCCCAGGAATACGTCTCGTCGGTCCGCGATGACTCGTACGGATAACCTTGTGGCAACCGGTCGTTCGGGAAACGGACGATTGGCCGATGCGGGAAGGGCTGCGTACCAGTACATTGATTCCCGTGACCCTTACGATCCCTGGCCGGGTGTCACCAGCACATCCGGGCTTGCCCGATCCTGCGCGAAACGTGGTGCCACGAACGGGGTCAGGTATGACGGCAAGCCTGGTCAGCGCACAGGTAAGGCCGTATACCACCGAGGCGAAAGGTGTCGCCGTAGCTCGAACCGTACGGCGCCCAGTCGCTAACCTCGTGTCGAGTTCGCTATGAGCCCGCAAGGCAACCCGGATATTGCTCGCGTCGTGTCGAGCCTGCTCGGCCAGGCGCCGCCGGTGGTGTTCTTCATAGGTGCCGGGCTGTCCAGGACCCTGGGCCTACCCGGGTGGCGCGACCTGCTCGCGGGCGCAGCTGATTATGGCGTCGCGATTGGGAGGTTGGACGGCGATGATCGAACGACGATAAGTGGATTGCTCGCGAACGGCGAGTATCTGCGTTGCGGCACGTATCTCCGAGAAAAGCTCGGTATTCGTCTCGACTCGTACCTCCGTGACCTCTTCGACAGCCCACTCCCGTCCGACCTCGGGGCCTACGAGTATCTCATACGTTTGCCATGCCTCGGGTACATCACCACGAATTATGACCACGCCCTTGAGACGGCCTACTCAAAGCACTATCGGCGTCCGCTGCGGCCGTTGACTCCTTTTGACTTTCCGGCGCTGGCCAACGCGGTCCGAAGGCAGCCGTTCCTGGTGAAGTTGCACGGCGACAGCAGTCGTGGTCAGTTCGTGCTGACTGAATCCGATTACGAGGCTATTACCCGGAACGTTGCGTTTGAGAGGTTCTTGTACTCCATCTTCTTCCAGCATACCGTGGTTTTTTTGGGGTACGGACTATCGGACCACGACTTGCTGACGCCGTTGCGGCTGTTGTCGGACGACTACGGAGCACTCACCAAGCGCCACATAGCGATCCTGCCGTCGACCGTTTCGCCCGAGGAGCGGAGAAGGCTCGAGGATTCGTATCCGATCGATGTGATCACATACGACGTCGAAAGCGATGGCCATGGTTTCGTCGGTCGCACGATTCTCGAGTGGTTCGTCCGTACAGTTGATCATCGAGGAGCGCCCAGGCTTGAGGACTCACCCGTGGACTTCGCGGAGGTGCTCCATATCTCCCCCCATCTGCTGACGCCCAGAATGCGGCAGGCCTGCGTGCGGGGCGCGAACTGGCTACTGGGGTGCTCGCCCCGATGGGGACCGACAGTCGGCCACCCTGTTCGCGTCGCGAACATCGCCGAAGGACTTCTCGCCCTGGCTGCCGTCCGCGACGCGCCTGACCTGCCAACCCCACCGGTGCCGGCGCACGAGGTGAGACGTCTTATCGAGATGCAGAACAGGGACACCGGAGGCTTCGTCAGCGTCACCATACAATCGACGACGCCACATCCGCACTCGCTCGCCATGGTCGCGCTTTCGCGCTGGCGCGAGGTTGATCCCGACATAGAAGTCGCCTTGCTCAAGGCGGCGTCCTGGCTTCTGGACAGGCTCGACGAAAGCAAGGGTGGATGGCGGCGCTACGACGGCGAGTCGGATATCGCCGTCGTTCCGTCACTATGGGCCTTCAGCGCACTCGCGCTCGCCGGGGCGTTCCCGTCGCTCGCTTGGCACACTTTCCGGCGACGGCTCGTGGATGCCGCCGTGATTGGGCACAGCTTGACCGATCCCTCCGTCAGTTGCGCGGCCGCAGGTTGGCTGCTCTGGGTCGTCGCCACGCTGCGCGATGGCGGGCTGATGACGGACGATGACGAGATCCTCGTCCACCTGGCCATAGAGCAGCTCTCGGACCCGCGCCAACTGTTCACCAGTGAGTCCCAAGCGATCGTGGTACCTGGCGACTCGGTAAGTGGCTGGCGAACCTGGCTCCATCCCGCGGCGGCCGCGGTCTGCCTTGGGTCGCTCCAGTGGCTGAGCACGCACGAGGACTGCTCCGGCATCGCCGGCCGGGCGCTGGCCGCCATCATGCAACAGGCGGCCCAGGGGGAGGGCGGCCGGTTTCACGACGCCGTACTCGAGTCGCAGGATGCACACCTGATCTTTCCGACCGCCTACGCTACGTGGGCCCTCGCCGAAGGAGTTCGGCGTATCGGTGGGAGGGGTGCGATCATCCGCATCGCGGCCGTCTGCGTCGAGGACGGTCGCGTCCTCCTCGTGCGGCAGAAAGGCCGGCGTCTCCTGACCCTGCCGAACACGGTCGCGACCGGCGATCCTGTTTCGGCACTGACGGAACACATCCGCACCGAGATCGGGGCGGTCGTCAGTGACCTGGTCCCGTGGCGGACGTTTGAGGATCGCGCCGCGTTCGAGCCGGAGACGAGTATTCAGATTCACGCCTACCTGGCCCAGGTTCGTGACGGCTGGCGAGCCGGCCGGGAAGGTGTCGAGGTCGTTTGGTTCGACATCATGTTTGATGACCCTGATCTCTTGTCGCCGATTGTGCGAAATCAGGTCGTTCCGGCCATCAAGTCCCGGATCATGACGGACAGCGGGCTCTTGTCATAACCGTTTGGTCCTTGGGTAACGGTCGTCGCGCGGTCCGTTCGCGGGCGTCGGTTACGCCGGGCGTGGCCTGGCGGGCGGCGGGTCAGGCGCGGGTGGCCGCGGCCGCGCGGTGGTTGGCCCCGCCGGCCCCGGGTGCTGGGGACGGACGAGACCCCGGGGGCTGCTGCTCGTCCGGCCCCGGGCTCATCGGGAGCCTGCGTGCGTCTGGCTGGCGCAGCCGCCGCCTCGGCCGGGGGCGAGGAATCGCCTGCGGCCGCTCGCGGCCGGTCGGGTACCGTGGTACACGGCTCCGGGGGCGCTAGCTCAACGGTAGAGCTGCGGACTTTTAATCCGTAGGTTGTAGGTTCGAATCCTACGCGCCCCACCATTCGGCTCACCCTTCTGACCTGCGGAAACGCCGGGCACGGCGAGGCGGTCTGCCGGCGGAGCTGGTCGAGCGAGCGGCGGACTGACGTCGGCCTTGGCGCGTACGGCGTCGTCCAGCCGGGCGAGGGCCGCCGGTCACGCGGCGCTGCTTGCTCGGAGCTGACGCAGGGCGCACGGCGCGCCGGGGTGGTCGTTCCCGAGCTGCCGCGGCGGCCGGCGCGGAGGGCGGTTCGTACACGAGGGCGACCGCCGGGGCATCGCGAACCACCGTGGAGGCGTCCGGTCGCGCCGAGCCCGCCGGCCAGCGCGCCGGGGAGGCCCCCGCGCTCACGCCGGCGACAGCGCCTCGGCCGTGAAGACGTACCGCGCGAACCAGCAATGCATCTGACGCTGCAGGGCGCGATCGCCGTGCACGCGGACCCCGGGGCGGCGCACGAACGTGCTCCACGAGATCTCGCCCAGCCACCAACGAGTCACGTCGATGGTCGGGGCGGCGAGCCAGACATCGACCGGAGCACCAGTGTCCTGTTTGCACAGATTGATCTGGTCGCGGGACAGGTGTAGCCAGTACGAGCGGTCGCGCGGCGCGCGGTCGGTGAACTCGATGGCCAGCACCACGGTGCGGTCGGGCAGCGCGGACGGGTCGATGCGGCGCTGCATGTCCCAGGTCAGCGCGGCGGTGTCCAGGTCGTCTTCGGACAGGGCGGCCGCCTCGGCCCGCATCGCCCAGCGAGCCAACTCCCGGATGACGGGGGCCAGGGCCGCGCCGGTCTCCGTCAGCCGGTATCCCGAGTCCGTCGTCTCGACGATCCCGGCCGTCCGCAGGTCCCGCAGTCGGGCGGCCAGGGTGGCCCGGGGGATGCGGGGCAGGCCGCGGCGGATGGCGGTGAAGGTGGTCGACCCGAGCAGGAGCTCGCGGACCACCAGCAGCGTCCACCGTTCGCCCAGCACATCGAGTGCCCGCGCCACCGCGCAGAACTGTCCGTAGCCCGCCATGGCGGGGATGGTAGGCGCCGTGGTTCAGAAACTGAACTGTCCCAACTCCGCCGGGGCCCTGAATGATCAGGGCCATGAGGCTTCCTGACAGCGTCCTGACCGCGATCGGGAACACCCCGCTCGTGCGCCTGCGTCGCGTGGTCCCGCCCGATTGCGCCGAGGTGGTGGTGAAGCTCGAGGGGGTGAACCCGACCGGCAGCATGAAGGATCGTATGGCCCAGGCCATGATCGCTCGGGCCGAGGAGAGCGGGCGGCTCCGGCCGGGCGACACGGTCGTCGAGTACACCGGCGGCAGCACCGGGGCCTCGCTCGCCCTGGTGTGCGCGGCCAAGGGCTACCGCCTGCGGATCGTGAGCTCCGACGCGTTCAGCGAGGACAAGCTCGCCCAGATGGCGGCCTTCGGTGCCGAACTCACGCTCGTCCCCAGCGAGGGCGGTCGGATCACCAACGAGCTGATTCGCGCGATGATCGCGACGGCCCAGGAGATGGCGAGCAGCCCGCGGACCTACTGGACCGACCAGCTCAACAACGCCGACAGCATCACCGGCTATCACCCGATGGGAGAGGAGATCTGGCGGCAGACGGACGGTCGCGTCGACGCCTTCGTGCAGTCGGTCGGCACGGCCGCGTCGCTGCGCGGCGTGAGCGCCGTCCTGCGGCGTCACAAACCATCGATCACCATCGTCGCCGTCGAGCCGGCCGAGTCGGCCGTGCTCTCCGGCGGGCCACCCGGAGCTCACCGGATCGAAGGCATCGGCATCGGCTACCGACCTCCGCTGTGGGATCCGTCCATTGTCGACGACATCGTGGCGGTCCCGACCGAGCAGGCGCAGGCGATGGCCCGGCGGCTGGCCCGCGAGGAGGGCCTGTTCACGGGAACCTCGTCCGGAGCCAACGTCGTCGCGGCGATCGAGGTGGGACGGCGGCTGGGCCCATTCACCGGCGCCGACCGGATCGCGCTGCTCGGCCACTCGTGGGGGGCGATGATCGTGGCCAGGTACGTCAGCGACCACCCCGAGCGGGTCGCGGCGGTCGTGTTCAGCGCACCGGGAGCCCTGCCCGACGCCGGTGGGCACGTCGTACCCGGAGATCCCACCGTCCGGCTCAGCGCGGGCGGGCGCGCCCGCCTGTACGCGCGCCTGGCCTGGCCCCGCAACCTGTTCGCGTACGCGCTGACCGCCGTCGACCCCGAGGCGGCGCACGCCGTCGCGTCCGACGCCGAGATGGACCGACGGTTCGCGGCGGTGTACGGCGACACGACCCCCGCGCTGTTCTGCGACCCCGACCTCACCGACCGGCTCGGCACCTCCGGTGTGGGCTACTACGCCCACCAGATGCCGCAGCTGCACCCGGACCACCCCGTCATCGACCGCTCCCGGCTCGCCTCCGTCACGGCACCGGTGCTGGTGATCAAGCCGGCCTGCGACTACCTGCCGTGGCGCACCGCCGCCGAGTACCTGGACGTGTTCCCGACCGCGCGGATGGTGCTGTTGCCCGACACCGGTCACCAGGCGTACCTGGAGCGTCCCGACGCGTACACCCAGCTCGTCGGCGACTTTCTCGCCGGCCGGGCTCTTCCGTTGCCTGTCCAAAATGGACAGCACATCCCACCGGACTACCGGGGCACCCGATGACGGCTCGGGTCGCCCCGGCCGCCGAGTACGGCGTCGCGGTCGGGAAGCCGCGCCGACCGTACGTCGACGTCCGCGATCAGATGTCGCGGCGCTGGAACGCCAGTCCGGCCAGGCCGAGGATGAGCGCGACCCACAGCCCGGCCCACCCGAGGTAGGCCGGCGTGATCGGGGCCGGGCTCAGGAACGGATGACCCTCGAACCCCTCGGTGCTGAACATGAGCAGCAACGTCGGGTCCTGGAAGGCGTTCATGGCGCCGCGCCACAGGCCGTCGGTCGGCAGCAGCACCCGGGAGACGGTGCCGACCCGCGCGATGCTGTCGTAGCCGAAGGCCTCGCCGGCCGCGCCGACCACGCCGGCGACCCAGGTGGCGCCGAAGAGGCCCACGGCCACGACGCCGGAGGCCATCGGGGAGATGGCCGTGGACAGCAGCAGCCCCAGGGTGAGCAGCACCATGGCCTGCGCGACCAGCAGGCCCAGGCCGACCGCCGGATGCGGCGGCCAGTAGCCCACGGTGACCCGAACGATGAGCAGCTGGGCGAGGCCGGCGATCGCCACGAAGCCGCCGGCGAAGGTCACCAGCCCGAGCCACTTGCCGAGCAGCACGGTGTGGCGGCGGACCGGGCGGGCCAGCACCGCCAGCGCGATGCCGGACTCGACCTCGCCGGCGAGCGTCGGCCCGGCCAGGAAGGCCGTGCCGAGCGCGCTGATCAGGCTCAGCCCGAACATCACCAGGTTGAGGACGATCGAGGCGACGATCCGGGCCTCCCCGCTGGTGAGCCCGCTGAACTCGGCGTTGATCCGGGAGAAGCCCCAGGCGGAGAGCGCGAGCAGCACGACGGTCAGCGCGGCGAGCGACCGCAGCACGCGCCGACGGGAGGCCTCGCGCAGGGTGAGGGCGGCGACGGTGAGGACGAGGCGGACGGTCATGCGGGCTCCTCATTCGGACCGGAGCGGAGGATGTCCAGCAACCGCTGCTCGAGGCTGATCCGCCCCGGTTCGACGGCATGGATGCGGACCCCGAGGCGGACGAGGTCGGCCACCAGGTCGGGAACTATGTCGATGTCGTGATCGGTGGGAAGGGCGATGGTGAAGGCGTCCCCGTCCCGGGTCACCTCGCCCGCGGCGGCGAGCCGGGCCTCGGCCTGGGGGTTCACACCGTCGAGCCGCAGCCGCACCTCCCGCCGGCCGAGCAGCTCTGGCAGGGTGCCCGACGCGACGACGCGTCCCTTGTCGAGGATGACCACGCGGTCGCAGACTCGCTCGACCTCACCGATGAGGTGCGAGTTGAGCAGCACGGCCACGCCGCGGGCCTTGAGCGAGAGCACCAGGTCCCGTACGTCGGCCCGACCGATCGGGTCGAGGGCGCTCGTGGGCTCGTCGAGGATGACCAGCTCCGGGCGGGCCACCAGCGCGACGGCCAGGCCGAGGCGCTGCTGCATCCCCTTGGAGAAGCCGCCCACCCGGTCGCCGGCCCGGTCGGCCAGGCCCACCATCGCCAGGCATTCGCGGCGCTCCTTCGCGGGGACCGGGACGCCGGCGAGCCGCGTGTGCAGCGCCAGCACCTCCGCCGCGGTGAGCCACGGCTGGTACCGGAACAGCTCGGGCAGGTAGCCGACCCGGGCCCGCGAGCGCGGGTCGCGGGCGGGCTGGCCGAGCAACAGCACCTCGCCCGCGTCGGGCCGGACGAGGCCGAGCAGCATCTTGATGACGCTGGTCTTGCCGGCCCCGTTCGGCCCGAGCAGGCCGACCACCTCGCCACGGCCGACGGTGAAGGACACGCCGGCGACCGCGGTCCGCCCGCGGTACCGCTTTCGCAGGCCCGAGCACCACACGGCCGGCGCGGGCGCCCGAGCGTCGGGGGGCAGGCCGTTGGCGACGTCGGACGGGGCCGGCTCGCGGGGCGCCGCGCCGACCGGAGCGCCCGGCGGGGTTGGCGGGGGCGTCATCGGCCCCACCGCAGCCCGTTGGCCACCGCCAGGACCTCCTCGGCGCTCAGCGGGCCGGCCACCACGGTGACCAGTCCGTCCTCCACCCAGACCACGCCGGCCAGGACGCGGTCCCGGGAGGTGAGCACCGTGGCCGGCCGCCCGCCGACCTCGGCGGCGCTGGTCGCCATCTCCTCGACCGCCGTGAACAGGGGCAGCGTCGTGCCGTCCCCGGAGAAGCTCCGCAGCTGCGCCGCCACCTGCTCGGGCAGGCCGGGCAGCGACAGGATGTAGTCGCGCGCGGTCTCGAACGGAACGCCTTCCGAGTAGACGCTCGGGGCGACGGCGCGACCCACGATCAGGGCCGGGGTCTGGCGGTCGGTGAACCAGACGGCCGCGAGGCCGGGACCGGCGACGAAGCGGAACCGGGCGCCGTCCAGCCCGGGTGGCGGCGGAGGCAGCGTCGCGCCGGAGGCCTCGACGAACTGCGCCGCCTTCGCGGCCGAGAACGTGAACTCCGCGCTGACCCGGCCGAGCACGCGGTAGGCGGGCTCACCCGTCACGCCGCGGGGGAGTTCGGCCACGCGCGGCGCGGCCAGGCCGGTCGCCTCCTCGGCCGCCTCCGCGTCGGCCACGGACCGTACGTCGATCGGCTCGATCACCGTGAGCTCGCCGAGGTCGGAGAGCTCGGGCAGGGTGATCAGGTCGGCCTCGGGCGCGGTGACCGGGGCGACCTGCTCGGCCCGGAAGATCTGCAGCCAGTTGGTGGCGGCGGCTGCGCTGACGCCGGTCAGCAGCGCCGCGGCGGCGATCCCGGCGACGACCGGGCTGCGCAACGCGGTACGCCAGCGGCGGCCCGGCACGGCCACCCGCCGGCGCGGGCGGTCGGCCGTGATCGCGTTCGACAAGCGGCGCCACGCCGCGTCGACGTCGGGCGCGACCTCGACGTGCAGGGCCGCGCTGGCCAGGGCGGCATCCTGGCGCGCCGCGGCGAGTCCGGCCTGGCACGTCGGGCAGTTGGTCACGTGCGTTCGGTCGGAGTCGGCGACGCCGGCCGGCTCGTCCACGAGCCGGCGCAACGTGCCGTCAGTCGGATGGCGCATGGCGGTTCAACTCCTCGCGAAGGGCGGACTCGGCGCGCCGCACGGTCGTGCCCACGCTGCCGGGGGAGAGATCGAGGGCGGCGGCGACCTCGGCGTAGCTGAGGCCGCTGTGGCGCAGGACGAGAGCGATGGCCTGCCGGCGGGGCAGCCGGGCCAGCGCCGCGCGCACACGGCGGTGCTCGTCCCGGGTCACGACCGTGTCGGCGACATCCGGCGACACGGTCTGGCCAGGGCCGGCCGCCTCCTCACGCGAGGCCCGGCGCCGGCCGGTGCGGAGATGGTTCAGGGCGGTGTGCGCCGCGGCGACGGCCAGCCAGCCCGGCGCCTCCCCGGCCGGTACCGAGGAGCGCCCGAAGGCGAGGAACACCTCCTGGGCGACGTCCTCGGCCTCGTCGCGGGAGCCGAGGATCCGGGCGGCGACGGCGACGACCCGCGGGTAGGTGGCGCGGAAGACCTCTTCGAGGTCCGCGCGTACGGCCCCTCGTTTCAGAGACCTCGACACGGCCTCGCCGTCCTTCCCCTTGGGCCGCCCGGCCGTCCCGGCCCACCCACTCGGCACCTCCGGGACGACCGTGGCCGGGGCGGACCCGCCATCAATGACGTCCACGTCAGGAAAGCACCGCCGCCGCCCCGAATGTGACATCACCAGCGGCGACCATACGCGCGGGGGCCGTACGCCTTGGCGGCCGAGCGTACGGGCCCTTCGCCGGGAACGCCGGCCGGGGACCACGCCGAGGGCCGGCCACGCGTGCGGGCGGGGGAGAAGCGGCTCGGTTCGCCGCGGTGGTAGGCCGAGCTCACCGGGATGCCCGGGGGCCTTCGCGTACCGCCGTACCGTTCTGGTCGGGCTCATCAACTTCGTGGGGGCGGACCACCCCCACGTATCGACCCGAGAACGGGTACGCTACGCCCGTGACGCCGGCCGAGGAGGATCTCCCCATAGAGATGCGTTGCTATCGCTGTGCGTGGACGGGTCGACGACGCGTACCGTGAGCGATCCGGCCGAAGTGCTCTCCAGGCAGCAGCCCACCTGGCCGGCCCAACCATGGCTCATGAGGCACATCCGATTGCTCGCTGCCGTGGTCGATGCTCCGGCCGGCCGCGTCGCCGCCGTCACCCCGACGGCGCCCGAGTTTGAGGGGACGGTATGACGGACGAGTCCTCCGACCGCGTGCCCGCGACGGAACCCAGCGCAGAGACGGGACTCAGGGCGGACGCGGGACCCGGCGGTGAAGCAGGTCCGGCGTCCTCGCTGTTCGCCCGGCGACTGGCCCGCGTGGTGACCGAGGCGCTCACGCCTGCGGTGCTCGTCGCCGTGGTCTCCGTCGTCATCGCCTGGCACACCGGAGCCGTCGGCTGGGGGATCGTCATGGCCCTGTTCGCCAGCGGCATTCCGGTGGCGTACATCGTTCGCGGCATTCGTCGCGGTCGCTTCACCGATCGCCACGTCATGGTCCGGGAGCACCGCCCGGCCGTGATCGTGGCGGCGGCGGTATCGGTCCTGATCGGTCTCGCCGTGATGCTGGTGTTCGACGCCCCCCGCGACCTCGTCGCGCTCGTGGTGGCGATGCTCGCGGGTCTCGCCCTGACTCTTGCCGTCACCCTGTGGTGGGGCAAGGTGAGCCTGCATACCGCCGTGGCCTCCGGTACCGCCATGACGTTGGTCCTCATCTTCGGACCGTGGCTTCACCTGGCCTGGCTGGTGGTGGGCCTGGTCGCCTGGTCGCGGGTCGTGCTCAAGGAGCACACGGTCATCCAGACGATCGTCGGCTTCGTTCTCGGCGCGCTCGCGGCCGGCGTGGTGTTCCCCCTCGTCCGGTGACCCGAGGGTGAACACTGATCATGCCGGTGGCGCCGGTTACGACGTCGACGTCGCCGCGTCGTCGCCGCTGGCCGCCGAGGCCGACTCCGGACGCGGCGGTCGCGCGGCCAACGCGTGCAGCACGGCGTCCAGCAGACCGGGGAAGCGTATGGCGAGGTCCTCGACGCGCAGCCGTACGTGGTGATTGCGGCCATCGATTCGGGTCATGGTCAGGCCGGACTCGCGGAGCACCCGGAAGTGGTGCGACAGCGTGCTCTTATGCACGCCGATATTGAAGTGTTCCGGCCTACAGGGGTGGTACTCGCCGTCGGCCAGCAGGCTCACCAGCCGTAGCCGTACGTCATCGGCCAGCGCACGCATGATGTCGGCGAGGGCGATCTCCTCCGTCGCGGGCTGCTTGAGAAACCGCGCCATCGCCACTCCGTGAGTCTGCCCCTGGTCCGTGATCCTCTTTACCAGATGGCGGCGCAGCCGTCAGCCAGGCACCGGCCACCCGGGCCGTGCCGTGGTCTTCGCCACATCGACCTCCGATCGTGCCGGACATATCCCCCCATTGTGGGGCAGTACCGTCCCCGCAGGCGCGCACTGTTGGATGATCATCAAACATACTGTTTTCCATCACGTTTTCGGCGCATCGTGTTTCGGTGCTTTCGCAGCCATTTAGGGGGAGACACATGTACGGGCGCCTGTCGGTGCTCGCCTTAGGCACCTTCGCCATCGGGACGGACAGCTTCGTGGTCGCGGGCATCCTGCCCCAGGTCGCCACCTCGCTTGACGTGAGCGTGGAGGCGGCCGGTCAGCTCGTGACGGTCTTCGCGCTGTCGTACGCC
>Ga0310831_100791_pt1 | contig 12611 bp, 10 predicted proteins | sample WT_ome_6_FD_201307 | JGI IMG/M metagenome (GOLD analysis project Ga0310831, IMG submission 201307) | Sorghum-adapted microbial communities enriched on wild type (WT) sorghum from Joint BioEnergy Institute, Emeryville, California, United... ... | reverse complement strand
AGCAGGATCAGCGTGTAGAGCGCCGTGTCGGGGTGGGAGATCCAGCCCATCCCCTGGATGCCGAAGAAGCCGAGAATCGAGTTGATGTAACCGTCGACGCCGAACATGTTGCGCCACAGCGCCGCGACCGCCACGCTGCCGCCGATGAGCGACGGGAAATAGATCAGCGTGCGGTACACATTCATCCCGCGCATCGCGCGGTTGAGCAGCATCGCCACGAGGAGCGAGAACGCGAGCCTGAGCGGCACGGCGAACAGCACGAACGTGAACGTGACGCGCAGCGATTTCCAGAACGTCGCGTCGTTCCACATCCGCTCGTAGTTCGCGGTTCCGATCCATTGCGGCGCGCTGAGCATCGAATATTCGTTGAACGACAGGAAGAGCGATTGTCCGATCGGCCAGGCCGTCAGCAGGAGAAACCCGATCAGCCACGGCGAAATGAAAATGTACCCGGGAATGGCCTCTTTCCCGATCGGACTTTTCCATTTTTTCTTTGGAAGCGCTCTCATAGCATCGGCCGTTGGCGCGTTCATCCCATCTCCATCATTCCTTTCGTTCGGTGTCCGTCGACATCGTACGGCGGCCTTCGATCGGATCCGTGTAGCAAACAACCGATTCAACCGGACGTTGTCCGGTTTCTTACATTGTATGTTGCGCATCCGGCGGGAGAATAGTACTGGAATTTCAGATTTATTGTACGAATCTCAGGAGTTCGCGGGCGGTGTCTTCCAGCGCCGCCTTTATTCCTCGACCCGCAGAAAAAAAGGGGACGCATGACCTGGCATGCGTCCCCCGGCCGCTTCGACAAACGTCAGCTGGCCGAATTGATCTTGCCCAACTCGTGTTCCACGATCATCGTAAGCTCGTCTTCGTAACCGCCGGTGATCCGATACTTCCGGATGTACTCCCGGACGAACTTCCGGGCGTCCTTCGGCTGATAGATGCGCGCCATCTCCCTGAGACTTTCCCTGACTTCATTGTGGCCGCGTTTCGCCAAGCCGCATCCCTCCCGAATCCCTTGTATGGCCGTTCCGTACAACATACGCTTGCGCGCGCGGAACGATACCGGCATATGAAGACCCGTTTGCGGCGGACTTCCGCGCCGCCCGAGCCGGATGGCGTTCGGGCCGCGGACTCCGTGTCCGCCGGGAGGGAATATGCCGCCCATGGCACCATTATAACAGGCGGGCGCCGTAATGCAAAGAAATTTGCGAAAATTCAACCATCTTCCCGCCGGTTCCGCAAATTCGGACCGGCCGGATTCGCGCCGCCGTCCTGACCGTCGTCCGGACGCTTCGCCGCGCGTGCGATGCGCAGATAGGCAACCACGCCTGCGACGGCGACCGCAACGCCGAACAGCACGCCGGTGTACGTGAGCCACATGCCGGACATGGTGTCCCCGCCTTTCGTTCTGGATCTCGAAACATCCGGACTGCATTCAGTATACCCGAGTGAAGAAAGCGCTTCAATTGACAATTGTTTGGCATCCCGGAAACCGAACGTTTCGATGGCATTCCAAGGTATTTATACGCAATTGCGGCCCGTCCGTTCCAATGAATGCGCGCCCGGTTGACATTCGCACCCGGCGCGCGTATAACTGTAATATTATCTCAGGTACATGCACGAGCGGAGGCATATCGCAAATGGAGAAATGGACGCAGACCGGAAACGGCACGGGATTGGCCGACATCGTCAAGGCCCACCAGCTGCTCAAGGAGGTCGTCGTGCGGACGCCGCTGCAGCACAGCCGCGTGCTGTCCGAGCGGTTCGGCGCCCGCGTCAGCCTGAAGCGGGAAGATCTGCAGGTCGTGCGGTCGTTCAAGATCCGGGGCGCGTACCACATGATGCGGACGCTGGACGAGGAAGCGCTGGGGCGGGGCGTCGTCGCCGCGAGCGCCGGCAACCACGCGCAGGGGGTGGCGTTCTCCTGCCGCGCGCTCGGCGTGAAGGGACGGATCTTCATGCCGGGCACGACGCCCCGGCAGAAGGTGAAGCAGGTCGCGTTCTTCGGCGGCGACGCCGTCGAGATCGTGCTTGTCGGCGACACGTTCGACGACGCCTACAGGGAAGCGGTGAACGCCGGCGAGCGGGACGGCATGACGTTCATCCATCCGTTCGACGATCCGCGCGTCATCGCGGGCAACGGCACGGTCGGACTGGAGCTGCTGGAGGACGCCGAGACGCCTCCGGACTTCGTGCTCGTGACGATCGGCGGCGGCGGGCTCGCGGCCGGCGTCGCTTCCTATATCAAGAGCGTGTCGCCGCAGACGAAGGTGATCGGCGTCGAGCCGGAGGGCGCGCCGGCCATGCGGACCTCGCTCGACGCCGGCGAAGTCCGGGCGCTCGAGCGGATCGACAACTTTGTCGACGGCGCCGCCGTGAAGCGGGTCGGCGATCTGACGTTCGCGATCTGCCGCGAGCTGCTCGACGACGTCATCACCGTTCCCGAAGGCAAGGTGTGCACGACGATTCTCGAGCTGTACAACGAAAGCGCCATCGTCGTCGAGCCGGCGGGCGCCCTGACGGTCGCGGCGCTGCACGCCGTCCGGGACCGGATCGCCGGCAAGTCGGTCGTCTGCGTCATCAGCGGCGGCAACAACGATGTCGACCGGATGCAGGAAATCAAGGAGCGCTCGCTGATCTACGAAGGCCTGAAGCATTATTTCGTCATCAACTTCCCGCAACGGGCGGGCGCGCTCCGGGAATTCCTCGACAACGTGCTCGGACCGACGGACGACATCACCCGCTTCGAATATACGAAGAAGAACAACAAGGAGAGCGGTCCGGCGCTCGTCGGCATCGAGCTGAAGCAGCCGGAAGACTACGAGCCGCTCATCCGCCGCATGCGCGAGAAAGGCATCCAGTTCACCGAACTGAACAAGGATCCGCACCTGTTCAACCTGTTGATCTGAACCGCCGGCCCGACCGCCTCCGGACCGACCTCCCGCCGGCCGGACCCTCCCTTTCGCCGGCCCGGCTTTCGACACCCGTCGCCCCGACCCGCGGCGGGTGATTTTTCACCCGATCTTGACTATAATGGAACGAAAAAGACATAAAATGCCATCCCGACGGCTGAATGAAGCCTCCCGCGCCGGCGGACGCTTTCAGTCAGTACCGGGGGGAGGCGAGGTGAAGAGTCTGTTCAACCGGTCAACTCGGGCGGAAATGCTGCTGCTCGGCTTCATCCTGCTGCTGGTCGAATTCGTGCGGGGCGCCGTCGCGGCAAGCTACATTCCGATCCATGGGGAGAAAATGCTGGGCCTGTCGCTCGACGTGGTCGGCGCCGCGATTACGGCCCATTTTCTGACGGATACGGCGCTGAAAATGGTCATCGGCTGGCTGCTGGACCGGTTCTCGGCGCGAACGGTCGTCCAGGCGGGGCTGCTCGCGTCGCTGGCCGGCGTCTCCCTGATGCCCTGGGCGGACGTGCCGTGGCTGTTCATCGCTTCCGCCGCGCTGTTCGGCATCGGCATCTCGCCGATCTGGATCGTCTGCCTGACGAAGGTGACCGAGGACCGGCGCGCCACCCAGATGGGGCTCCTGTACACGATCTGGTTCATCGGCATCGGCGCCGGCCCGATTGCGTGCAACCTGCTGCTCGAGCACGCGCCCGCCGCGGCAGGCCGCCTGATCATCGCGGTGACGGCCCTGTCCTGGGCGCTGTCGCTCTTCATCTCGAACCGGCGCGAGCGCGGCATCGGGACGATTCCGCTTGCCCGGCAGATCGCGATGCTGCGCGACAAGCTGTACCGCATGCGGGCGCTCCTGCCCGGCATGATCCTGCAGACGATGGGCGCGGGCATGCTGCTGCCGGTGCTGCCGGCGTTCGCGGAGAAGGAGCTCTCCGTCTCGAGCGGCACCTATTCCCTGATTCTGCTCGCCGCCGGCGGGCTGACCGTGATCGGCCTCATGCCGATGGGCCGGCTGTCCGACCGCGTCGGGCGCAAGCGAGTCTTCCTCACCGCAGGATTTTTCACGTTCGCCGCGCTGCTGTTCCTGCTGGCGACGGCGCCGCCTTTCTGGCAATGCCTGCTGATCGCGGGCGCGCTCGGCATCGCCTACTCCGCGGTGCTGCCTTCCTGGAACGCGCTGCTCGCGTCGTATCTGCCGAAGTCGCAGGAGGGGCTCGGCTGGGGCATTTTCTCGACGCTGGAGGGGATCGGCATCATGATCGGACCCGCGCTGGGCGGCATCATTGCGTCGCTCGGCAGGGAAGCCGATGTGATCTGGACGGCCGCCGCGCTGTTCGGGCTGATCGGCCTGTTCTACCTCCTGTATCCGCTACGTCCCGCAGATCCCGCGGTCGGCGCGCCCGCAGGCAAGCAGCCGTCATGACTTCAGGAAAGCGACTGATTCGACGTGTTCGATGCGATCATGGACTGGTTCAACCAGCTGCGCCAGATGGACGAGGAGCAGCTCAAGCGGACAATCGAGAGCTATGCCGCCTACGGCCCGCTTCCCGGCATTCTGCTGCCGTTCCTGGAGGCGTTCCTCGCCTTCCTGCCGCTCGTCGTCTTCATCGCGGTCAACGCGAACGTCTACGGCCTGTGGCTCGGCATCTTCTACTCCTGGATCGGCGTCGTCGCCGGCTCCTGCTGCGTCTTCTGGATCGCTCGGCTGATCGGCCGGCGGCCGGGCATCTGGCTCCAGCGCCGCTTCCCCGCGACCCGGCGGTTCTTCCGATGGATCGAGCGGCGGGGGTTTACGCCGATCTTCCTGCTCGCCTGCTTCCCGTTCGCGCCTTCGTTCCTGATCAATCTGGCCTCCGGACTCAGCACGGTGCGGTTCGTGACGTTCCTGACGGCGATCCTGATGGGCAAAGCGGTCATGATTTTCTCGGTCTCCTTCCTGTCGTTCGACATTACCGCATTCAAGGATCAGCCCTGGCGCATCGTCGCGGCCGTCCTCGCCATCGCCGTCATGTGGTTCGGCGGCAAAAAACTCGAGGCCCGCTACCTGTCGCGTACAAACCGCTGACAGGCCCGCGGGCCTTGCCGTTTCTTCGCGCCGGTTCGCGCCGGTCCGCTATTCCCCGCGACCGCCGGACTTGCGGGTCCCGTCCTGCGCCGCTTCCGCATCGCCGTCCTCCGCTTCCGCATCCTCCGCGCCGCCCGCCGATTCCGCGCGCATCATCCGGTCCAGCAGCTTGTCGAGCCGGTCCAGATGCCAGGCGTACTCGAACATCGCGGACGCGACGAACAGGAGCCGCCTCCGCTCCGCCGACTGCTCGCCCAGATACGCGGTCAGATCCTTCGCCAGATCGTCCGCCGGCTCCGGACGGATGCGCGCGCCGGGCTTGATCTTCCCTTCCCACTTGAGGAGCAGCTGCTCGTGGCATTTCGTCAGCGCCTCGATCCGCCGGTCGAACCGCTCCGCCCATTCGGCCGCGCCCGGCGAAGAGTAGAAATGCTCCTCGACCGCGTCCAGCAGCGCCGCGCCCGTCCGCAGCGTCTTGATCATCTGGCGCGAGAGCAGGAGCTGCCGCGCGTGCCGCCGCCGGCCCGCGGGACGGAACACCCGGTCCTCCCGGAACAGCGTGTATTGCTCGTCCAGACGGCGGAAGATCTGTTCCAGCTTCTCGTGCTCCTCCCGGAACACCTTCTCCCGGATCTCGTTCGAAACGGCCGTCCGGAGCAGCAGCGACAGAATATTGCAGGCCTCGTGCACCTGTTCGCGGAACTGCAGCTTCGGGCGCGGCGGAAGGACGAGCACGTTGACGAGAAACGCCGAGACGATCCCCGTCAGCACCATCGCGAACCGCTCGAGCGCGAACCGCCAGCCTTCCGCGTGTCCGTCCATCACCGCCACGACCGTGACGAGCGTCAGGCCGATCGCGCTCGTCGTCTTGAGCCGGATGTTGAGCAGGATGACCGCGACGCAGACGATGCCGACCGAGATCGGCGTCACGCCGAGCGCGTAAGCCGCGCCGAGCGCGAACGCGGCGCCGATGATGTTCGACTGGATATGGTCGTGCACCTGCCGCCAGGAACGGTAGATCGACGGCTGGATCGTGAAGATGGCCGCGACCGTCGCGATGATCGGCGTGTTGAATCCGAACAGGCCGCTTACGTAAATGGCCAGCACCACCGCCAGCCCCGTCTTGAGCATGCGCGCTCCGATCGTCATGTCCCGACTCCTTCCCGGATTCGCCGGCATTGCCGCGCATCCGTCATCCCTTGTCCACAACCTCGTAAAGGACGCGGGCCACGATGTCCTGCTTGTAGTTGCCGAAGTGCGAGCCGTAGATCGTGAGCCCCCCGACCTGCCCGGTCTCGGACACGCCGATCCGGAACTTGATGTCCGAACGGCCGTCGAACGGAATGTCGGCGATCTTCACGTCCGAGATCCGGCAGCCGTCGATGAACGTGCCGTTCCCGTTGATCCGGAGCAGCTTCAGGAGACCGTACTGGTTCAGGTGCGGCGGCCACCAGTCCGGGTTGTTCGCCCCCTTCTCCCCGCCGAAATCCCCGGGGGACGTCCAGACCCCCACCTCGGTCTGATTGACATGGAACACGATGTCCGACGGATAGTCGTTGTTGTAGCAGGGCGCTTCCGAGCTCAGCTCCATGATGAACTGCAGCTCGGTGAGCCGGTGGTTCGGCTTCAGATAGTTCGGGATCCGGTATTCGAAAAATCCCCGCGTCAACCAGACGATCTCCGCGTCGATCCGCATCGGATCGGCGAAATAGCGCGGGTTGTCGAACTCGCCGATGATGCTGTCCTTCGTCGCGAGGCCGCAGGTCGGCTCGGCGTTGTAGTCGCAGTAGTGGCCGACCTTGATCTCGACTTCGTAGACGTTCTCCGGCCCCTTGCTCCTGAGCTCGACCGTCAGCAGATCCTCGTTCAGGTAGCAGATCTTCTGGATGCCGTGCTTGCCGACCGCGGTGGTGATCTCGATCAGACCGCTCTCTTCCAGCTTCTTGATGTGCATCGTCACCGCGCCGTTCGACAGGCCCAGTTTCTCGGCGATTTCGTTCAGATTGAGACTGTTGTAGCGGTTCAACAGTTCCAGAATTTCGATCCGGATTTCGGAACCGAGCGCCTTGAACAGGTTCAGCCCGGACCGAAGCTCTTTGATGTGGATCAACGGGGCGCATCCTCTCGTCCGCAATTTGTTTCAATTTATTATAAATTAAACCATCCCGAATGGGAAGGGTTCCGCATAACGCGACAAAACATTCGCTCCGGCTCCCCGAAACGACACCTTTTTCCGTCGCAACCCCCGTTTTTTCGCCCGTTTCTTTTCATCAAAATCGTTCGGATTCGACATTTATTTTAGATTTATATGTAGAAAAAGCTTTAGAAAACGCATTCATTTTAGGTATTGACAAAATAAAAGACCCAAAATACCATTAGAACATGAATCTTTTTAGTATTTTGTAAATTAAATCTTTCATCGGGTTTCCGGCTTACATCCCGCCCGGGAGGGATTAAGCAATATTACGCGCGATCCTTTTTGCAATCGATGTGAAGGGGGAAGGGACGTGAAACGGCATTCGCTCCTGCTCATGGCGCTGATTCTGGCGCTGTCGCTGGCCGCGGCCGCCTGCTCCCGCGGCGGCAAAGGCGGGACTTCGGACGGGGGAGGCACGACGCTCGAGTTCTGGACGTTCAACGAGCTTCACGACCAGTTCTACCAGCACATGGCCGAACGCTGGAACGAGGCGAATCCCGACCGCAAAATCAACCTCAAGGGCATCGTCTATCCGTACGACGACATGCACAACAAGCTGCTCGTCGCGCTGCAGAGCGGGACGGGCGCGCCGGACCTGGCGGACGTGGAGCTGAACAAGTTCCCGAACTTCCTGAAGGGAACGCCGCAGCTCGTGCCGCTGAACGACATCGTCGAACCCGAACTGGACCACCTCGTCCGGTCCCGGCTCGACATTTACGCGAAGGACGGAAAATACTACGGCATCGACTTCCACGTCGGGGCGTCCGTCATCTATTACAACAAGGAGATTTTGGATCAGGCCGGCGTAAATCCCGACAGCATCAGGACCTGGGACGATTTCGAAGCGGCCGGCAGGAAGGTGCTCGAAGCGACGGGCAAGCCGATGGCGACGGTCGAGCTGAGCGACATGTGGTCCATCTGGCCCCAGGTCGCGCAGGCGTCCGGCGGCGACGACCTGCAGACGGCGGACGGCAGGCCGAACCTGACGGGCGATGTCGTGGTCAGACCGCTCCAGTTCCAGAAGCGGCTGCTCGATCAGGGCATCGCGGTGACGGCGCCCGGCGGCAACCACCATGCCGAGGAATACTACGGCTTCATGAACGACGGCGGCGCCGCGTCGGTCTGGATGCCGATGTGGTACATGGGCCGGTTCACCGACTACATGCCCGATCTGAAAGGCAAGATCGTCATTAAGCCGATGCCGGCGTGGAACGCGGGCGAGCCGCGCTCGGCCGGCATGGGCGGCACGGGCACGGTCATTACGACGTTATCGAAAAATATTGAACTCGCGAAGGATTTCCTCGCCTACGCCAAGCTGTCGCGCGAGGGCAACATCGAAATCTGGCGGTTCCTCGGCTTCGACCCGCTGCGCTCGGACGTCTGGGACGCACCGGAGCTGCGCGAGCCGAACAAATTCACCGACTACTTCGGCGATGACATTTTCGACGTGCTGCTGGAAGTGAAGGACGAGATCGAGGGCGTCGTCGTCAACGAGCAGACCCCGGCCATCTCCGACGCGTTCCGGACGTCGGTGCTCGTGCGGATTCTCCAGGACGGCGAAGATCCGGTCAAGGTGCTGGAAGAGACGCAGGCGCAATTGCCATAACGACCGAACCCCGCAACGCGCCGGTCCCGCCCGGTCGGCCGGATCGGCGCGTTGCCGTTTCCCGGAAGGAGGCATGACGCGATGGCGCAACCGGTGCCGTCAACGCCGCGGCAGGCGGCCGTCGGGCTTTCCCGGCTGCGCAGGCTGGCGTACTCGCAGTCGGCCGCGCCCTGGCTGTTCGTGCTGCCGTTCATCCTGTCGTTTGCCCTCTTTTTCGCCTGGCCCGTGCTGTCCGCCGTGAACATGAGCTTCCAGGAAGTGCTGCCCGGCCAGGTTCGCTACATCGGGCTCGAAAACTACCGCGATCTGTGGAACCCGACATTTCGCAAGGCGCTGCTGAACAGCACGGAGTATACTTTCTGGACCCTGCTCGTGCTGATTCCGCTGCCCCTCGTGCTCGCGGTGTTCCTGAACTCGAAGCTGATGGCATGGCGCAATTTCTTCCGCTCGACGCTGTTCGTCCCCGCGCTGGTTTCGGTCGTCGTGGCGGGCACCGTGTTCCGGCTGGCGTTCGGCGAGCTGGAAGGCTCGCTCATGAACACGATCATCGCCGCCTTCGGCTTCGAACCGCAGCAATGGCTGCGCCGGGAGGGACTCGCGATGTTCACGCTCGTGCTGCTGGCGACCTGGCGGTGGATGGGGGTCAATGTGCTTTATTTTCTCGCCGGGCTGCAAAACATCCCCCGCGAGCTGTACGAATCGGCGGAAATCGACGGCGCGAGCGCCTGGGACCGGTTCGTCCGGATCACGCTGCCGCTGCTGAAGCCGATCACGATCTACGTGCTGACGATCAGCATCTACGGCGGCTACGCGATGTTCACCGAGAGCTACATGCTGTGGGCCGGCAACCGGTCGCCGAACGACATCGGGCTGACGATCGTCGGCTATCTGTACCGCAACGGGATCGAGCAGAACAATCTCGGCCTCGGTTCGGCGGTCGGCATCGTCCTGCTTATCATCACGTTCACCGTCACGATGATCCAGCTCCGGCTGACGGGCATGTTCCGGAGGGAGGACTGACATGAGCGCGGGCAACACAAGCAGGCGCCGCCTCGCTTCCGCGGCGCTTATCGTCCTGTTCGTCCTGCTCGGCCTGTTCGCGGTCTCCCCGATCGCCACGCTGATCGTCGCGTCGTTCAAGCCGGCGCAGGAAATGATGCGGTACGGGCTGAACCTCCGGCTCGATCCGGAGCTCCTGTCGCTGAAAAACTACGCGTATCTGTTCTCCGATCAGTCGCTTTACCTGACCTGGTACGGGAACAGCCTGATCATCACCGCCATATTTACCGTGCTGTGCCTGTTCTTCTCGTCCATGGTCGGCTACGCGCTCGCCGTCTACCGGTTCCGGTTCCGGAACGCGCTGTTTGCGCTCGTGCTGGTCACGATGATGATTCCGCTCGAAATCATCATTCTGCCGCTTTACAAGCTGACGATCTCGCTGAATCTGATCAACAACATGTGGGGCGTCATCCTGCCGTTCATGGTGGCGCCGCTGCCGATTTTCTTCTTCCGCCAGTACGCCGGGGGATTGCCGAAGGATTATCTCGACGCGGCGCGGGTGGACGGCTGTACGGAATTCGGCGTCTTTTTCCGGGTCATGGTGCCGCTGATGGCGCCCGCCTTTTCGTCGATGCTGATCCTGCAGGCGCTGTTCTCGTGGAACAACTTCCTCTGGCCGCTCATCGTGCTGCGGACGAACGAGCAGCTCACCATTCCGATCGGGCTGGCGACGTTGCTCACACCGTACGGCAACAACTATGATATGCTCATATCCGGGGCCGTGATGGCCATCGTGCCGATCCTGATCGTGTTCCTGTTCTTCCAGAAGTATTTCATCGAGGGGATGACGGCCGGCGGCATCAAGGGATGACGCCGTTCGCATCCGTTTCGGCCGCCCGAGGCCGACGCCAGACAAGACCAAAAGGAGAGACCGACATGGCACTGAACGCACGCATGACACTGGACCGGGAATTCCGCATCGCCGAGATCGACCCGCGCATCTACGGCTCGTTCATCGAGCATCTCGGGCGCGCCGTCTACGGCGGCATCTACGAACCCGGCCATCCGGAGGCCGACGAACGGGGATTCCGTCAGGACGTGCTCAGGCTCGTCCGCGAGCTCGGCGTCCCGATCGTCCGCTACCCGGGCGGCAACTTCGTCTCGGGCTACAACTGGGAGGACGGCGTCGGCCCGAAGGAAGAGCGGCCGCGCCGGCTCGAGCTCGCCTGGCGGACGATCGAGACGAACGAATTCGGCACGAACGAATTCATCGACTGGGTGCGTGCCGCCGGCGCCGAGGCGATGATGGCGGTCAACCTGGGCACGCGGGGCATCGACGAGGCGCGCCATCTGGTCGAATATTGCAACCATCCGGGCGGCACGTACTGGAGCGATCTGCGCCGCAGGCACGGCTACGAGCAGCCGCACAACATCAAAGTGTGGTGCCTCGGCAACGAGATGGACGGCCCGTGGCAGATCGGCCACAAGACGGCGGCGGAATACGGCCGGCTGGCGCAGGAGACGGCGAAGGCGATGAAATGGGTCGATCCGACGATCGAGCTCGTCTCGTGCGGAAGCTCCCACGCCAGGATGCCGACGTTCCCCGAGTATGAAGCCGTGTCGCTCGAGTTCACCTATGAACATGTGGATTACGTGTCGCTGCACCAGTACTTCGGCAACCGGAGCGGCGACACCGCGTCCTATCTCGCCTCGACGCTCGAGATGGACCATTTCATCCGGACGGTGAAGGCGACCTGCGATTATGTGAAGGCGAAGAAGCGGAGCAGGAAGACGCTGAACCTCAGCTTCGACGAATGGAATGTCTGGTTCCACTCGAACGAGGCGGACAAGCGGATCGAGCCGTGGAGCATCGCGCCGCCGCAGCTCGAGGACATCTACACGTTCGAGGACGCGCTGCTCGTCGGCGGCATCCTGATCACGCTGCTCCGGCACAGCGACCGCGTGCGGATGGCGTGCCTCGCGCAGCTCGTCAACGTCATCGCGCCGATCATGACCGAGAACGGCGGCCGGGCGTGGCGGCAGACCATCTACTATCCGTTCCTGCACGCGTCGCGCTACGGCCGGGGAATCGCCTTGCAGCCGGTCATCGACTCGCCGAAGTACGATTCGGCGGAATTCACGGACGTGCCGGTGCTCGAGGGCATCGGGGTGCATGATGAGGAGCGGGAGCGGCTCACGGTGTTCGCGCTGAACCGGAGCCTCAGCGACGCGCTGACGCTGAGGTGTGCGATCCGCGGGTTCGAGGGGTATGAGGTGCTGGAGCATATCGTGCTGGAGCACGACGATCTGAAGGCGGTGAACGGGCCGGACGGCGAGCGGGTGAAGCCGCACAACGGCGGGCGATCGCGGGCGGCGGACGGCCTGCTCGAGGCGGAGCTGCCGAAAGCTTCGTGGCACGTCATCCGGCTCGGCAAGCGCGGCGCATGAACACGACAAGACCTCCACGGGATCGTGGAGGTCTTCTGTTTGGCTGCTTGGGCGGCCGCATATGATTCAGCCGCGAGCCGGCGGCAAAATGGTGCATTTTGGCGCCTTGTCGGTGCGGTTCGGCCCGGATTTCATGAATATGGTGCAAAAATGCACCACATGACCGCATCCTTCGGCGGCATGGGGCAAATATAGTGCAAAAATGCACTACATGACCGATCATCCCGCCCCATGGGGCAAATATAGTGCAAAAATGCACTACATGACCGCTTCATCCCGCCCCATGGGGCATATATAGTGCAAAAATGCACTACATGGCCGCTTCATCCCGCCCCATGGGGCAAATATAGTGCAAAAATGCACTACATTCGGCCTTTCCGGCTT
>Ga0310831_100790_pt1 | contig 12614 bp, 9 predicted proteins | sample WT_ome_6_FD_201307 | JGI IMG/M metagenome (GOLD analysis project Ga0310831, IMG submission 201307) | Sorghum-adapted microbial communities enriched on wild type (WT) sorghum from Joint BioEnergy Institute, Emeryville, California, United... ... | reverse complement strand
TTTCTGGATTTGAAACGGCACTGGATGGTATTTTACTGGCTTACTCCCTTGTTGTTCTTAGGCTAGTTGAGCGTTAAGACTCAACTAGCACCACGGGTTAACTGGATTATAAATATTGACTTAGAATCAGTTCATAAGTATAATAAAAATTGTCGCTTCGTTAGATGAGGGTGAAGCAAAAGAAAACAACGAAACATGGTCTTTAATAAAAAATAAACCTTGACAAAATAAATATTTTATCTATATAATAAAAACTGTCCGATTTTGAAGTTTTGGTTTTATGCGAAGATTGATTTTAAGAAAAAACGCTTGACATCTGTTGGAAAAATGATATATTAGTAAACTGCTTGAGGTTTTGCTTGTGTCTACGCCTACAAGCAGGAACAGGAAAGGTCAGTTTCTCGACAAAAGGTTGCGAAAATGAAAGTTCAAGAGATAGTTTTGTTTCTTGAAAGTTGAACGGAACAAAACAAAAAAAGAATAAAAAAACTATTGACAATAAATCAAAATCATTTATAATAAATAATGTCGCCATTGCCTAGTGGTGATAGCGGAGAGGAAACACCCGTTCCCATCCCGAACACGGAAGTTAAGCTCTCCAGCGCCGATGGTAGTTGGGGCCAGCGCCCCTGCAAGAGTAGGTCGCTGCTAGGCATAGAATACGGAGTATTAGCTCAGCGGGAGAGCACCACGTTGACAGCGTGGGGGTCACTGGTTCGATCCCAGTATACTCCACCATCATGGGGCGTTAGTTCAGGGGGAGAACGCTTCGCTGGCAGCGAAGAGGTCAGGGGTTCAAATCCCCTACGCTCCATTGATTATGCGGTCGTGGCGGAATGGCAGACGCGCTAGGTTGAGGGCCTAGTGGGGGCGACCCCGTGGAGGTTCAAGTCCTCTCGACCGCATCGCTCCAAATAGTTACGGAGGAGTACCCAAGTCTGGCTGAAGGGGTCGGTTTCGAAAACCGATAGGGGTGTCACAGCCCGCGGGGGTTCGAATCCCTCCTCCTCCGCCATAAATTCATCAACAATGAGTCGCCTTCTTAATATTATGCCGACTTAGCTCAATTGGTAGAGCAACTGAATCGTAATCAGTAGGTTGCGGGTTCAAGTCCTGCAGTCGGCATTGTTAATCATGGAGGGGTAGCGAAGTGGCTAAACGCGGCGGACTGTAAATCCGCTCCCTTTGGGTTCGGCGGTTCGAATCCGTCCCCCTCCATTTTTATTTCTTATAAACGGGCCTATAGCTCAGCTGGTTAGAGCGCACGCCTGATAAGCGTGAGGTCGGTGGTTCAAGTCCACTTAGGCCCATCTATTATGATGGACGACAAGAGTGATTCTTGTCGTCCTTTTTGCGTTGTCGAGGCATAATGTGCTCTACCATCTCCATGGAGAATCCTCTGACTTTCACATGTGAGTGCATGGTCTTCATTTTCAGCAGCAAAACGTCCCTTTAGTGTCTGCCATTTAACAACGAAAGGGTGCCCCGTTCAGACACCCTCCCCTGTTTTTTACATCATTCTGAAAGTGGTTTTAGCAGAGAAACTTCCGCTTCAAACAAAACTAGAAGCCGTTCACGGAACGATGGTCCGTTTGCCTAATGGACGTACTTTCCATAATCAGGGGTAGCGATACGGTCAAAATCACGGGCGAGTTTTGTCAACCCTTCGCGCAGCTCTTTGCCGGCGACAGGAGCACCGTGCCCGGTGATGGCGACTGACGGAAAGAGTGCGGCTAACTTGCGCACGGATTCGCGGGCGGCGGGCCAGTCGATTGTATAATAGCGTGGCGGGCCGTTAATTTCTGTTTGTTGGGTCAATACTTTATATAACGAATCTTGACGGACGGTGACGAACGCATCGCCCGCGATTAAGGCAGCGTCGCGTGAACGGAATAAGGAAATGTGTCCCGGAGTGTGCCCCGGTGTGTGTATCCAACGGAACTCTGGCAAGTGCGGGACGGTGCCGTCCTCAGGAAGCGGTTGAACACGGTCGCCTAACTGAATCGGTTCGTTTGGGAAAAACGGTGATATTTTGGCGATGAAGCCGCCTTCAACGGCAGCGTCAGGTTCAGGATAGCGAGCTTTTCCGGTCAAATAAGGAAGTTCGGCTGGGTGGGCATAGACCGTGACATTCCAATGCTTCACAAGCTCAACAATCGCCCCCACGTGGTCAAAATGGCCGTGAGTTAAAATAATCGCTTGCGGGCGGCTGTTCTCTCCAAAACGTTGTTCCACAACGGAAATAATGTCATCAGCCGACCCCGGCATGCCAGCATCGACCAATACAAACGTGCGGTCGTCCGGCCGGCCGACAAGACAAATGTTCACGATTTGGATCGTGTGACAGTACAAATCGGGCAGCACGCTAATGCCGACACCGCTTGCTGCCGATGTCGCGGGAATGAAATGGTAGTCTTCTCCATAATGCAGCTGTTCATCAGTCATTGGGACCCCTCCTATGAATGATCGTCCAACGATAGCATGCCGCCCGATCACATGAGGTATACAAAACAGCATTCGATCCGTACGGGAAATCCGCGACCTAGCTCGACAAGGATCATCGAAAAATGGTACGATAAGGAAAAAGGATGGATAAAGGAGGATAAAACGGATGAGCATTTTGAAAAAAGGGTTGGCATTTGGACTTGGATTAGCCATTGCTAGCAAAGAACAAGTGGAAAAATTGATCGATGAGTTGGTCAAAAAAGGGGAGTTGTCGCTTGATGAATCGAAAGAAGTAATCGACCAATGGAAGCAGCAAACCGAAGAGCGGAAAGCGGAAGTGCAACGACTTGTGCGCGAGCAAATCAAACAAATGATTGACAAGCTTGATTTAGCGACGAAGGAAGACGTTCGACAGCTCGAGGAGCGAATCCGCCGCCTTGAAGAAAAGGAACAAAGCGGGCAGTAAACGAATACGGCCTGTCCGCTCGCTTTTTGCCGTTGTAAGGGAGATGGTCGGATGATCGGAAAGCGGATGCGCCATATTGGTCGATATCATGAAATTGCCGTCGCCTTGCTTCGGCACGGATTCGGGATGATCGTCGATGAACTCGGTTTTTCGTCCTTTCTTTCCTTGCCGCCGCGCGGGCGAACCGAACAAGGGAAACGGGAAGGAAAAACGGTCGGAGAACGTCTGCGCCTTGTGCTCGAGGAACTCGGTCCGACATTTATTAAGCTTGGGCAAATCGCCAGCACGCGACCGGATTTGATCCCTCGATATATCATTTGCGAATTGGAAAAGTTGCAAGATCAAGTTCCACCGTTTCCATTTCCTGAGGTCCGCCGGATTGTGGAAACAGAATTGGGAGGGCCGCTCGAGGAGCTTTTTCGATCATTTGACGAAATCCCACTAGCAGCCGCTTCGCTCGGGCAAGTACATCGGGCCGTTCTTCCTTCCGGACAAGCTGTCGTGGTGAAAATACAGCGCCCGCATATTGCAGCGCGGATTGAGACGGATTTGGATATTTTACAAGACTTAGCAGTGCTCGCGGAACGGCGCTTAGATTGGGCGGCGTCTTATCGGCTCACTGAAATCGTTGACGAATTGGCAAAGTCGCTGCGGCAGGAGCTCGATTACACCATCGAGGCGCGCCATGCGGAAACGTTTGCTAATCAATTTGCCGATGACCCGTCTGTATACGTGCCCGGCGTTTTTTGGGAGTATACGACGAAACTAGTGCTGACGATGGAATATGTGGAGGGGGTTAAGCTCGGGGAAATCGAGCGCCTGAAAGAGAGCGGTCATTCGTTAAAGACACTGGCTGAGCGCTTGACTGTCTCGATGTTAAAGCAAATGTTCGAACATGGATTCTTCCATGGCGATCCTCATCCGGGCAATGTATTCGTTCTCCCCGATGGGATGCTTGCCTTTATTGATTTCGGCTTAATGGGACGCCTCCGTCCGAATGTCAAGCATCACCTTTCCTCACTTATCATCGCTTTGATGCGGCAAAACACCGACGGGGTGTTGAACGCCATTTATGGCCTCGGGCTTGTTCCGGCTGAGGTCGATGAGGGGAAGCTGCGCGACGATATTGACGAGTTGCGCGAGAAGTATTATCGTGTTCCGCTCAGCGAGGTGAGCCTTGGCGAAGCGATCGGGGATCTTTTAACGGTGGCGTTTCGGCATGGCATTCGCATTCCGAGCGACTTGACGCTGTTAGGGAAAGCGCTGTTGACGGTTGAAGGAGTGGTGGCGACGCTTGACCCTCAATTTCGCGTAATGGACGTTGCCGAACCGTTCGGAAGAAAATTGCTGAAAGAGCGGCTTCGACTCGATCGCGTGGCAGAAACGGCGTGGAAGCGTGTGGCGGGTTATGGCGAAATGCTGCTTCGGCTGCCGGACAGTATCAAAGAACTGACGAAGGTCATGCGGCGCGGCAAACTTCAGCTTGAGATGACAGCCTCAGACCTTGAGGCGCTTTTGCGCAAACTCGATCAAATTGGCAATCGATTGTCCATCAGCCTCATCCTTCTTTCCTTGAGCATCGTCATGGCCGGCATGTTAATCGCTTCATCGCTAGGACGGCAGTCGATGCTCCTATGGAAAATTCCGATTATTGAAATTGGATTTGGTGTGGTCGCGCTCATGTTCGGGTGGTTGCTTTATTCGATCTTTCGATCAGGGAAGCTTTAGTGCAAAAAAAGGGGGGTGTCCCCTTTTTCTTGTTGTGATTGAACGGTATTTGTGGTGTCTTAGGCTTGTTGCGGCCATTTACGCATCGACTGTTGAATACGGTTCACATTGCGTCAAAAAGTGAACGGCTCTTTTGTCATCAGGAGTTCAGGTAGCGTGATGGTTGGCCTGGATGCGAACGAGAAGGCGTGTCGCCCCATAGGTAATGAACACGATTATTAAGTCGATAAGGAAAAGATGGAACTTGCGCAACCCTCCGTGCAATTCAAGCAAACCAAGCCACTGCTCAAGCGAAGCGAGTCCGAAAGCAAATATTGCGCTTAACAATATCGTATATAAATAAAAATTTTTGTTGTGGTTCGTACAATATTGATAAAGCAACAAAAAACCGACGGGCAACACCGAGGCGGTAATGTTTAAGGCAAACGGCAAAAACGGCGTTAAAAAATAACGTGGTGACAAATACATGGCGTTTTCTAAAGCGATGTAAGTATAGGTCCATAATATGTGAATAGTGTAGCCAAAGAAAAAGATTTCGAAGATCCGTTTCCGGTCGACGGTGAAAAAAAGCAACACTAAAGGAACGATGAGAAAAGTGAAGATCAGCCAAAACGGCCACGTTCCAACGCCGGAGTAGTCGCTCCAATACGATTGGAGTAGCCTGTGCAGCTGTTCGCGTGTTTGGTCGATTTCTTTCCAATATGCTTGATAATTCACGAACAACCCTCCCTTGTCTTTGCTTAGCATCTCACATAGTTGATCGAGATATGCGGAAAACGTCTACCTTCGGCGGCGGAAACCATGGAAAAGAGGAGGGAGCTGTTTTAGACGCCGTTATTTCGGGGAAGATAAAGGACAACTGTGTGTTGCCGGTTCGTTGGGACTACGCCTATCGTCGCGTAGGAAAGACCGATGATTTTTTCTTATTTCCCATGAGCACGGCAGGATTTTCATTTCTAGACGGCGAAACTAGTACGACGAGTAAAGGGAATGAAGGAAGGAGAGAACCCGATGTCCATTGTAAACCCAAGCCGGGACGAGATCGGCGATATTTTGCGGAAGGCGAAGCGAATTGCGGTAGTCGGTTTGTCCAACAACCCGGAGCGCGAATCATACATGGTGACGAAAGCGATGAAAGATGCCGGATACGAAATTATTCCTGTCAATCCGATGATTGATGAATGGGAAGGCATTCCGGCGGTGGACAAACTGACAGATATTCAAGGGCATGTTGATATTGTTAATGTGTTCCGCCGCTCTGAACATCTGCCGGAACTCGCCCGCGAGTTTGTGCAAATCGACGCTGACGTGTTTTGGGCTCAACTTGGCGTCGTCAACGAAGAAGCGTACCGCTTTTTAAAAGAAAAAGGCTATACGGTCATTATGGACCGCTGCATTAAAGTGGAACATGCGCTCACGAAGCGCGCGTAACGAACGAAACGACCATCTTCTCCGAGATGGTCCTTTCGTTTTTTCGGCGCATTTGTCCGATTTTGTCAGGCGTTGTCAAAAGACAATGGACAGCCGGGTATTTTATGGTACAATAAAACAGAAACAGATGTTCTTGTTTTGGCAGGAAGGGGTGGCCTTGTGGCAAAACGAACGGTATACGAATATAACGAAGATGCGATTCAAGTATTAGAAGGGCTTGAGGCGGTGAGAAAGCGGCCGGGCATGTACATCGGCAGCACTGACAGCCGCGGCCTGCATCATCTTGTCTATGAAATTGTCGACAACTCCGTTGACGAGGCATTGGCTGGATACGGAAATTACATTCTTGTTCAAATACATAAAGATAACAGTGTCACCGTTTTGGACGAAGGGCGCGGCATGCCGGTCGGAATGCATAAGCTCGGCAAACCGACGCCGGAAGTGATTTTGACTGTGCTGCATGCCGGCGGTAAGTTCGGTCAAGGCGGGTATAAAACGAGCGGTGGTTTGCACGGGGTCGGGGCATCAGTCGTCAACGCCCTATCCGAATGGCTTGTTGTCACGATTCATCGCGACGGCTTTATCTATCGGCAACGGTTTGAGAACGGCGGCAAGCCGGTGACGACGCTTGAAAACATCGGAACGACAAACAAAACCGGGACAATCATTCAATTTAAGCCTGACCCGACGATTTTCAGCACAACGGTGTTCGATTATGAAACGTTAAGCGAACGGCTGCGCGAATCGGCGTTTTTATTAAAAGGGCTGAAAATCGAACTTGTCGATGAACGGACCGGCATGCGCGAGGTGTTTCATTACGAAAACGGGATTGAAGCGTTTGTTGCCTATTTGAATGAAGAAAAAGACGTGCTCCATCCGGTCGCCTATTTTGCCGGCGAGCAAAACGGCATTGAAGTCGAGTTTGCGTTTCAATTTCATGACGGCTACTCGGAAAACGTCTTGTCGTTTGTCAACAATGTGCGCACAAAAGACGGAGGCACGCACGAAGCCGGGGCGAAAACGGCGATGACACGCGTCTTTAACGAATATGCGCGCCGTGTCGGCTTATTAAAAGAAAAGGATAAAAACCTTGAAGGAACTGATATTCGTGAAGGGATGTCAGCGATTGTCTCGGTGCGCATTCCGGAGCATTTGTTGCAGTTTGAAGGACAGACAAAAGGCAAGCTTGGGACGAGCGAGGCGCGTTCGGCTGTTGATGCGGTCGTGTCTGAACAGTTGACCTACTTTTTGCAAGAAAACCCAGATGTGAGTGCGATGCTCATTAAAAAGGCGATCCGGGCGTATCAAGCGCGTGAAGCGGCCCGCAAAGCGCGCGAGGAAGCGCGAAGCGGCAAAAAGCGGAAAGGAAAAGAGGCGCTTTTAAGCGGCAAGTTGACGCCGGCACAAGGGCGCAATCCGCAAAAAAACGAGCTGTATTTGGTCGAAGGCGACTCAGCGGGCGGCTCGGCGAAGCAAGGGCGTGACCGCCGTTTTCAGGCGGTGCTGCCGCTGCGCGGGAAAGTCATTAACACTGAAAAAGCGAAGCTTGGCGATATTTTAAAAAATGAGGAAATCAATACGATCATTCATGCCATTGGCGGCGGTGTCGGCGCTGATTTTTCGATTGAGGACATTAACTACGACAAAGTGATCATCATGACAGACGCCGACACGGACGGCGCCCATATTCAAGTGCTCCTGCTCACGTTTTTTTATCGCTATATGCGTCCGCTTATTGAAGCAGGGAAAGTATACATTGCCTTGCCACCGCTTTACAAAATCAGTAAAGGAAGCGGCAAAAAGGAAACAGTGGAGTATGCGTGGACGGATGAGCAGCTTAGGGAGATCACGAAAAAAATGGGGCGCGGCTATACGATTCAGCGCTACAAAGGGCTTGGTGAAATGAACGCCGATCAGCTGTGGGAAACGACGATGAACCCAGAGACGCGCACGTTAATTCGCGTACGCATCGAAGACGCCGCCCGCGCCGAGCGGCGGGTGACGACGCTCATGGGTGACAAAGTCGAGCCGCGCCGCAAATGGATCGAAACGCACGTCGCCTTTGGACTCGAAGAAGAGCCAGGTTGGATCGGCTGATGGCGGCTTGAGGCAAGCCGCCTTTTTGCCGCTGAAGTTCGTTGTGAAAGGAGAATGATGATGGCAGAACGATTGTTGGAATTGCCTTTAGAGGATGTGCTTGGCGACCGCTTTGGCCGCTACAGTAAATATATCATCCAAGACCGGGCGCTGCCTGATGCGCGTGACGGGTTAAAGCCGGTGCAGCGCCGTATTTTATATGCCATGTACGTCGATGGCAATACGGCCGATAAGCCGTTTCGCAAAGCGGCAAAAACAGTCGGGAACGTGATCGGCAACTTCCATCCGCATGGCGATTCGTCAGTGTATGAGGCGATGGTGCGGATGAGCCAAGACTGGAAGCTACGTAACGTGCTTATCGAAATGCACGGCAACAACGGGAGCTTGGACGGCGATCCGCCGGCGGCGATGCGTTACACGGAGGCGCGCCTGTCAGCCATCGCCGCCGAGCTGCTTCGCGACATTGACAAAGAAACGGTCGCCTTTGTGCCGAACTTTGATGATACGACGAACGAGCCGACTGTCTTGCCGGCAATGTTTCCGAACCTGCTCGTAAACGGTTCGACCGGTATTTCGGCTGGCTATGCGACGGACATTCCGCCGCATGCGCTCGGTGAAGTCATCGATGCCGTCTTATTGCGAATCGACCGGCCGAATTGCACCGTCGATGACTTGATGACGGTTCTTCCCGGTCCCGATTTTCCGACCGGCGGCATTATCCAAGGGAAGGACGGCATTCGCAAGGCGTACGAGACCGGTCGCGGAAAAATCATCATCCGCGCCAAAGCGACGATCGAGCAGGCAAAAGGCGGAAAACGGCATATCATGATTACCGAGTTGCCTTATGAAGTGAACAAAGCCAACTTAGTAAAAAAAATCGATGAGCTTCGCTTGGACAAAAAGCTGGATGGCATCGCTGACGTCCGTGACGAAACGGACCGGAACGGGCTGTCGATCGTGATTGAACTGAAAAAAGATGCGGATGCGGAAGCGATTCTCAACTATTTATACAAGAATACTGACTTGCAAGTGCCGTACAGCTTCAATATGGTGGCGATTCACGAGCGCCGGCCGAAATTGATGAGCTTGCCAGAGCTGCTTGACGCCTATATCGCTCATCGGAAAGACGTCGTCACGAACCGTTCTCATTTTGAACTGAAAAAAGCGAATGAGCGGAAACATATTGTTGATGGTTTAATTAAGGCGCTTTCCATTTTGGACGAGGTGATCGCGACGATTCGCGCCTCAAGCGACAAGCGGGACGCCAAAGACCGGCTGATTGCTAACTACGGATTTACCGAAGCGCAGGCGGAGGCGATCGTGACGCTTCAGCTGTATCGGTTGACGAATACGGACATTACGGCACTCCGTCAAGAGGCGGAAGGGCTCGACAAAACGATCGCCGAGCTGACCGCGATTCTAGCTGATGAGAAAAAGCTTCTTGCGGTCATTAAAAAAGAGTTGAAGTCGATGAAAAAGCAATACGCTGATGAACGGCGAACGGTCATTGAAGAGGAGATCGAGGAGCTGAAAGTCAACGTCGAAGCACTCATTCCAGCGGAAGATGTCATCGTGACGGTGACAAAAGAAGGATATGTGAAACGAACGAGCTACCGTTCTTACAGTGCGTCCAACGGCCAGGACATCGGGATGAAAGAGACAGACCGATTGCTCGCCCAGTTAGAGATGAACACGACGGATGTACTCTTGTTGTTCACCCGCCGGGGATATTATTTGTATTGCCCGGTGCACACGTTGCCGGACATTCGCTGGAAAGACGTTGGCCAGCATATTTCAAGTCTCATTCCGATCGAGCGCGATGATGAACTTGTTGCGGTTGTTCCGGTTTCCTCTTTTGAAACGAATGAGCAGCTTGTCTTTGTGACAAAGCATGGGATGGTAAAGCGGACGGAGCTTTCGCAGTACCAAGTGCAGCGCTATACACGCCCGCTTGTGGCAGTCAATCTAAAAGGCGATGATCAGGTGATCGCCGTCTACGCGACCGACGGCCGCGGCCTTATTTGGATGGCGACGCATGATGGCTATGCGCTCTTGTTTGCTGAAGAGGAAATCAGTTTGGTCGGCGTGCGTGCCGCCGGGGTGAAAGGCATTCAACTTAAAGAGGGCGATTTTGTTGCCGCGGTCTGCCCGATTTGTCCTGAAGAGAGCGGTTCTCTCATTGTCGTGACACAGCGCGGAGCGGTGAAAAAAATGGCTCTTAGCGAATTCGAACCGACATCGCGCGCGAGACGTGGAGTGATGATTGTGCGCGAGGTGAAATCCAACCCGCACCGAATCGTCGGAGCCGTCATGACTAATGATGGTGAAGAAATGATCGGAATGCGGACGGAAAAAGGGGTCACCGAAACGGTCGATGTTGCTTCACTCCGCTTGACCGATCGCTACGGCACTGGTTCATTCCTCATCGATACCGACGAAGCCGGGATGGTGATCGACGTTTGGAAAGAGCCAGAGAAGTTGTTAGGAAAAGGGGAAGAGGAATGAGGGGGAAACGCCAAGAATCCGCTATCCATAAGGTGAGCCGCTGTCGGTTGAACTGAGGGCCGACGATTGGTCAAACTTGTACTAGGCGGGGATTCATTGACGGTTCGTAGCAAACTTGTAAGGGAAAACAGATGTAATAAGCAAGATCGGCATGTCAAACGAAGCCGTTCAGCTCTTGTGAATTCGAGCGAAAAAGGAGTGCATGCAAAAGGCCATCTGTCTTCAAAAGAGGGACAAGATACAGACTTGTAAAAGTGGTTCACATCAATTTGCAAGAATTGGGGCTGATCCCAAAACGTACTTTTGTTTTGGGATCAGCCCCAAGTTCGTTGATAATCATCGTGTTTCCTCCCCCTTAAAAAGGGGAGAAGCACATCCTCTACTCGTTCCTTCACCAAAACTTCCACCATTTGTTCGTCCGGGTTCGGGCGGCCACGGCGCTTGTCGCTGTTTGGCGGAAGGAAAGAACAAGTTCGCGGAACGCTTTCTCCCGCTCTAAAATGCGCTGTTCGAGCTGTTTTCGCTCTTCTTCCTGCCTTGTCTTTTCCTCGTGACAAAATGCGACGACCGTTTCCAAATGTTCATGCAGTTGCTCGGTTTTTTGTTGCCAAGCTTCTTTGTAATCATGAAGTGAGCGGCGCACTGTTTCAGCAGCTGACGTCGTTTGCTCCCCGATATCATCAAGCTTCCCTCTTACTTCATCCATCGCCTGGCGCACGACAGCGACCGTTTCCTGCTTCAGAGCGTCGACGATGTCGTCTTTCATGCGGGCAGCCAGCTGCTCGGCTATGTATGGGGCGCCATGGCGCAGCAAGCGAGGAACATCGATAATTTCCCCTTCCATGACCGCAGATTCCGGGGGAGCGGACGGTTCGTTCGCTTGTTTCAATTCCGCAATGATCTCGTGCGGGCGGCGACCGTCAGCGAGCAGTGTTCGGATATGGCGGAACTGGTTGATAAGCTCTTCGGTGTAAATGCGTGCCCCTTGGGAGGTGCGAGGGATTGTAATCCATTGGGCAAATTGTTTTTCCCATTGTTTCAAGTCGCGGGCTGTGACCCCGATTTTTTTCGCTGCTTCGCGGAGTGTATATGTCTTCATGGCGTTCCCCTCATCCTTTCTTTCCACATTTATGATGGCTATGTTTTATTTTCCCACTCCACAGTTTATTTTCCTGCTGTCTGACAAAACATAACAAAAGAAGTGGAAGTTAGCAAAAAACAAACAATCTTTGTCGAATCGTGTAAATTCTTATCGAAAAAAGACGTTGACAAACTTGTATATACAAGATAGAATGAGTTCAGGATGTATATACAAGTTTTTTTGCAACCGGTTGCTGAAAGCGATTTAACGCAATTGAAAGCGAGAGAAAGAAAAAGGAGGCATTCATAATGGGGGCATATGCACAAGCAGCTGCACAAATCGTTGAGGCCATCGGCGGTAAAGAGAACATCGTCGCCGCCACACATTGTGTGACACGGCTCCGGTTTGCGCTCAAAGACGAAGGAAAAGTGGATAAAGAAGCGCTTGAACGCATTGATGTAGTGAAAGGGTCGTTTTCGGCAAACGGCCAGTTTCAAGTTGTCATCGGTCAAGGGCTCGTTGATAAAGTGTATAACGAACTCGTTGAGTTGACTGGCATTGGCCGGGCGACGAAACAGGAAATTAAAGATGCGGCGGAAGCGAAGCTCAATCCGCTGCAACGCGCCATTAAGACGCTCGCTGACATTTTTATCCCGATTTTGCCGGCGATCGTCACAGCTGGTCTGTTAATGGGAATTAATAACGTTTTGACCGGTCCAGACATTTTTTATGAAGGGAAATCGTTTGTCGATGTGCATCAAGAATGGGCAGATTTGGCGAATATGATCAACTTGATCGCCAATACGGCGTTTGTCTTCCTGCCGGGGTTGATCGGTTGGTCGGCGGTGACAAAATTCGGAG
>Ga0310831_100761_pt1 | contig 13127 bp, 10 predicted proteins | sample WT_ome_6_FD_201307 | JGI IMG/M metagenome (GOLD analysis project Ga0310831, IMG submission 201307) | Sorghum-adapted microbial communities enriched on wild type (WT) sorghum from Joint BioEnergy Institute, Emeryville, California, United... ... | reverse complement strand
CGATCCGCCATCCTGGCCGCCGCCCGTAACCCCCGAATCGAGCGGTTCATCTCGACGGCGCCGGTCACCCGCGACGTGGTCAACCGCTTCGTCGCCGGCACCGACCGGGACGACGCCCTTCGGGTGGGCCACCAGCTCACCGGTGACGGGATGGCGACGACGTTCGACTACCTGGGTGAGGACACGCGCACGCCGGAACAGGCCGAGGCCACCCGGGACGAGTACGTACGCCTGCTCACCGCGCTGGCCGACGTGGGCCTGACCCCCGCGGCGGAGGTCAGCGTGAAGCTCTCGGCGCTGGGCCAGCGCTTCGACGAGAAGCTCGCCTACGAGAACGCGCGGGCGATCTGCGCCGCCGCGGCCGCGGCGGGCACGAGCGTGACGCTGGACATGGAGGACCACACCACCACCGACTCCACGCTCGAGATCCTGACCCGGCTGCGCGCCGACTACCCCAACACGGGCGCGGTGCTGCAGGCCTACCTGCGTCGGACCGAGAGCGACTGCCGGGAGCTGGCCGGCCCGGGGTCGCGCGTGCGCCTGTGCAAGGGGGCCTACCGGGAGCCCGAGACGGTCGCCTACGCGAACCGGTTGGACATCGACAAGTCCTACGTACGGTGCCTGAACATCCTGATGTCCGGCGAGGGCTACCCCATGATCGCGACCCACGACCCGCGCCTGATCGCGATCGCCGAGGACCGCGCGAAGTGGTTCGACCGGGGCCCGGAGACCTTTGAGTTCCAGATGCTCTACGGCGTGCGCCCGGACGAGCAGCTTCGACTCGTCGGCGCGGGATATACGATGAGGGTCTATGTGCCCTACGGCACGCAGTGGTACGGCTACCTCATGCGTCGCCTCGCCGAACGACCGGCGAATGTCGCGTTCTTTGCCCGAGCGCTCGCGTCGCGCCGCTGAGGCGAGGACTGTGGGTTAGAGTCGCGCGCAGAGCCGGGTCGCGCGCCCGTGCGCGCAGAATCAGGTGGCGCGGCCAAACGCGCGGAATCAGGTGGCGCGCCTGAGCGCGCAGAATCAGGTGGCGCGCCCATGCGCGCGGAGTCGGGTGACGCGCCAGTGCGCGAAGGGACGGGTACAACGCCGGTGCGCGAGGCAGACACAGCGCCGGTCGGCGACGGGACCGGCCCGGTCAGGGGCCGCGCGCGAGTCGTCGTGCCGGCGGGGCTCGCCCCGGTGCCCCCACCGCCGGCCGGGTACTCGCCCACGGTCGCCGCTCCAGCGTACGGCCACCCACCGGGTCATCCGCCGACGTACGGCTATCCGCCGACGTACGGCTACCCGCTTCCGCCCGGTTACCCGCCCCCACCGCCCGGCTGGCCCGCGCCCCCGGCGCCGCCGGGACACCCTCCGGCGCGCCACAGCCCGCTCGGCTGGACCGTGGTCGTGGCCAGCCTCCTGGTCATCGCGGTCAGCGCGGCGATCGGGGTCACCCGCTTCCTGCGGGTTCCGCCGGCGCCCGAGGTGACCTGGCACGCCGCCAACGAGGTCGCGGCACCCCCGCCGGCGGACGCGTCGGCGGCCGAGTGGAACGCCTGGGTCCGCCAGGCGATCGCGGTCGCGGTGCGCGAGCAGGCCACGGCCCTGCTCGCGGGCGACGAGGAGGGGTACCTGGCGCCGGTCGACCCGGATGACGCCCGGCTCCGCGACGACCTGCGTCGCCGCTTCGCGGTGCTGAGCCAGATGGGCGTGGGCCACTGGAGCCAGGAGATCCGGGCCACGCCGGACGTCACCGGGAAGTACTCCTGGCACGCGCAGATCCGGATCAGCTACTGCTTCGGGGACCAGACGTGCCGGCCCAATGACCTGCTCATCGGCACCGACTGGCGCCTGCGCGGGGACGACCTCGTGCTGACCGGCCTGGCGTACTCCGGCGCCGACCAGGTGGGCCCGCGCCCCTGGGAGGCGGCCGAGCTGGCCGTCGCCACCGGCCGGCGCACCGTGGTGGCGACCTCACCCCGGCTCGACCAGCGCCTGCCGGACGCACTGGCCGCGGCCGAGGAGGCGGCGGCCGTGGCCGACTCGCTGGCCCGCTGGGGTGGACCGCCGAGCCGCTACGTGATCTTCCTGGCCGACCCGGGCGACTGGTCGACCTGGTACGGGCTCGAGCAGCCGGACTGGGCGGCCGGCGCCTACGTCAACCAGACCGACAACGAGGTGGTCATCAACGCCTCGGTCGTCTCGGCCGCCGACACGCGCGAGCTGCTCATCCATGAGCTCGCCCACGTGGCGACCCTCGCCGGTGAGCGGGACGGGCTGCGCGGATCGACCTGGTGGCTGGTCGAGGGGGTCGCCGACTACGCGATGATGCTGGACCGGCCCCTGTACGACTACGCCGGCATCCCGGCCGTGCGCTCCTTCGTGCGGCAGTCCTGGGACGGTGACCCGGCCATCGACCATCCGTCGGTCACCGCCACCAGCGAGGAGGCGGCCGCGCGGTACGGCATCGCGTTCCTGACGGTGTGGCGGATGGCGGAGGTCTACGGGGACGAGGCGATGCTCGACTTCTTCGGCCGAGTCGTGCACGACGGCGCGTCCCTGGAGGACGCCGCCCAGGCCGCCTACGGCGAGAGCTGGGCCACCATCCGCGACGACTGCGAGCAGTTCATCCGCAGCGTGTGAGCCGTCCGCCGGGCCCAGGCCGACGCGGGGCGTCGCGGGCGAGCGCGTACGGTCCGGCCGGCGGTCAGGTCGCGCGGGCCGGCGTGCCCAGGTGTTCGCGGGCGAAGGCGAGCGCGGCGGCGAGGTCGTCGATCCGGGCCTGCCGGGACCGGGCCCGGCGGGTCGACACCTCGACGGCGACGGACCCGGTGAAGCCGCGCGACCGCAGCGAGGCGAGCAGCGCGCCGCACGGCTGGGTGCCGCGACCGGGGACGAGGTGCTCGTCACGTCCCTCCCCACGACCGTCGCCGAGGTGCACGTGCTGCAGCGCCGATCCCATCGCGTCGGCCATGGCCAGCGCGTCCGTCCGGGCCGCGGCGCAGTGGGAGAGGTCGAGCGTGTACGCGTCGTAGCCGAACTTGCTCGAGTCCCAGCCCGGCAGGTACGGCACGAACTCGCGGCCACCCACCCGCACGGGGTACATGTTCTCGACCGCGAAGGCGACGTCCGGGAACTGCTTGTGCAGCGCCCGCAGGCCGGCCCCGAAGCCGGTCGCGTACTCGCGCTGCCAGGCGAACGGGGGATGGACCACGACGGTGGGCGCGCCCACCTCGGCGGCGAGCCGGGCCGAGCGCCGCAGCTTCTCCCACGGCTCGGTGCCCCACACACGCATGGTGATCAGCAGGCACGGGGCGTGCACGGAACGCACCGGCACCCCGTAGTGCGAGGCGAGGACCTGCAGCGCCCGCGCGTCCTGGCTCACCGGGTCGGTCCAGACCATCACCTCGACTCCGTCGTAGCCGAGCGTCGCGGCCAGCTCGAACGCGGCCGCGGTCGGCTCGGGAAAGACCGACGAGGTGGAGAGCAGGACCGGAATGTCCGTCACCCTGCCAGGTTAGCCCGGTCCGTGGCCTCCGGCCCGGCTCCGGCGGACGCAAGCGTATCCAGGCGACGGAGGATCAGGCCCTCCCGCAGCGCCCACGGGCAGATGTCGACCCGGTCCACGCCCAGCCGGGTCATGGCCTCCTCGGCGACCACGGCACCGGCGAGGAGCTGGTGCGCGCGTTCCGGGCCGACCCCGTCCATCTCGGCCAGGGCCACCGACGGGATGCGCTGGATGAAGCCCAGGATCTGGTGCAGGCCGGTGCGGGTGAGGCTGCGCGGCACCCGGAGACCGGCGCTGGCCGGGGCGGCCCCGGCCAGCCGGGCCAGGGTGCGGAACGTCTTGGAGGTCGCGACCGCCCGGTCCCACTCGGGAAGCTCGATCCCCTCCAGGTGACTGGCCACGTACGCCCGCAGGTCGTCCACCTCGTCGGTGGGCGGGGGGTCGGCCGTGAAGCGGTCGCGGGTGAGTCGGCCGGCGCCCAGCGGCAGCGACAGGGCCGTGTCCGGCTCCTCATCCAGCCCGGCCGCGATCTCCAGGGAGCCGCCGCCGATGTCGAGCACCAGCAGCCGGCCGGCCGACCAGCCGAACCACCGGCGCACGGCGAGGAACGTGAGCCGCGCCTCGTCCCGGCCGCTGAGCACTCGCAGGTCGACGCCGGCCTCGGCCCGCACCCGGTCCAGCACCTCGGGGGCGTTGGCGGCGTCGCGGACGGCCGACGTGGCGAAGGCGAGCAGCTCGTCGACCCCGTGGTGGCTCGCCGCGGCCCGGGCGGCGGCGACCGCCGCCACCAGCTCGTCCGCGGCGTCGCGGGACAGGGCGCCGTCCGGCCCGATGCGCTCGGCCAGGCGCAGCACCCGCTTGTCGGAAAAGGCCGGCCACGGATGTGCCCCGCGATGGGCGTCCACCACGAGGAGGTGCACGGTGTTCGATCCCACGTCGAGCACCCCGAGCCGCATACCGGCGAGCCTATGCCCGCCGGGGTGGCTCCCATGGCGCAGGACACGGCCGCCGCTGCCGGGAAGATCGGGCGAAACGACGTACGCTGGCGCGATGACGTGTGTCCCGGCCTCGCTGTCGGTCCGCTCATGAGCAGCCGCTCGCGGGCCCTTCGCCGTACCGCCAAGGACTCCGCCCCCGGACCCTGGCGGCCCTCGGACCATCCGGACGACGACATGCCGGTGCAGATCACCCTCGATCCGACCCTGGCGGACTCGCCCAGCGATGGCGCCGACACGCCCGACGGGCGCACCGACCGGCCCAACGGCCGGGGACCGCGCGACCGCGAGGTGGGGTTGGACTTCCCGCGGGAGTGGCTGGAGTTCACCGACCCGGCCAACCCGGACCATGTGATCCGCGCGGACATGACGTGGCTGCTGTCCCGGTGGACGTGCATCTTCGGCCGCGGCTGCCACGGCATCGTCGAAGGTCGATCGTCCGACGGCTGCTGCTCGCACGGCGCCTTCTTCACGGACAAGGACGACGAGAAGCGCCTGCGGGCCGCGGTCAAGCTGCTCACCCCGCAGACGTGGCAGCACTACCGGCGGGGCTTCGAGAACTACACGGAGATGGACACCATCGACGGCAGTACGCCGGCTCGGCGCACCGCCACGCGCCCCGACGGCCCCTGTGTCTTTCTCAACGACCCGGACTTCCCGGGCGGCGGCGGGTGCGCCCTGCACGCTCAGGCGCTCCGGGACGGGCGGCACCCGCTGGAGTACAAGCCCGACGTCTGCTGGCAGCTGCCGATCCGGCGCGACCAGGAGTGGACCAAGCGGGTCGATGGATCCAAGATCCTGCTCACCGTCCTGGCCGAGTTCGACCGGCGTGGCTGGGGCGAGGGCGGCCATGACCTGTACTGGTGGTGCACCTCCTCGCCCGAGGCGCACGTGGGCGGCGAGCCGATGTACCGCTCGTACGGCCCCGAGCTCATCGCGCTGATCGGCGAGCCGGCCTACCGGCGGCTGGTGGAGCTCTGCGAGGCGCGCGAACGCTCCGGCCTGGTCGCGGTCCATCCCGCCACCGCGGCCGCCCGCCCGCGCCGCCGCTGAGGCAGGCTGCGGCCCCCGCCCGTCGCCGGGGCTCCGGCCCGCAGCCGGGCGCTCAGGGGCCGGTGGCGACGACGAGCGCGCCCAACAGCCACTCGTCGTCACCCGCCACCGCGCTCACCACCGGATCGCGGTCGCGGGCGGTGCCGGTCAGCACCACGGCGTCCGTGCCGAACGTGTTCCATCCGGCGGCCGTGCCGGCGGTTCGGCTGGTCAGCATGTTGTCGGGCGACGGCGCGTCGAGGGCGACCCCGTCCAGCGTCACCCGGTCGCCGGTCCGGCCCCGGTCGCCGTCCCAGGCGACGAGCGCCACGCTCGCGGGCCCGGCGGTGAGACCGGTGAGGCGGGCCGACGTCGGTTCGGTGCCGCTGACCGCGACCGGCCCGTCGAAGACCGCCACCGTGCGTTCGGGACCGCCGTCGTCGACGATCGCCACGATGGCCCAGCCGGCGAACGCACCGCGGCCGGTGGCGAAGGCGGAGGTCGGTACCGCGACCCACCACTGTCCGCTGGCCTGAGCCGCGCGCGCGATCTCGGTGACGTCGACGAACGCCTGGTAGACCGGATGGTTCAGCCACGGGGCCGCGACCTGGGACACCCGCGTGGCGCTGACGACCTGGTAGCCGCCGGTGCCAGGCGCGCGGACGTACGCTGCCGGGGTGCCGGACGGGGTGCCCGTGCCGGCCCAGTAGAGACCGGCCCACCGGACCTCGCCGCCGAGCGAGAGGCGGGCCCCGCTGACCGCCGACCCCAACGGGGCACCCAGCGGAGCGAGGAGCTCGTGGTGCGGCTCCATCACGTAGTCGTCATTGTCGACCCCGGTGAGGCCGATGCCGCCCTGGGCCAGCGTGCAGGGCACCGCGAGCAACGGGCAGGACAGCAACGAGTTGCCGGCGGTGACGATCTTCGCGGGGCCCCTCATGATCGTGACGCCCCCGAGGCTGCCGCCGCCGCCCGAGCTGGGCCCGACGGCGGGCGGTACGGCCTCCGCCACGCTGATATGGATCAACGGCACGCCGATCTGCGCCGTTGGGGCGACGGCGACCTTCAGAAGGGTCTGCGCGATTTCGCCGACGGCCAGGCGCGCCAGGACGCAGACAACGTTGCTGGTGCCCGTGCAACTCCAGCCATTGCCGTCCTCACTGCCGATCATGGTGATTCCGGTCGGCAGGTTCAACGTCACGGTGATCGGGCCGAGACCGAGCAGTTCGAGTGAGACGGCGGCCGTGACGGTCAGCACGAGCTCTCCGTCCTCGCCGGGCTTCAGCTCCTCGACCGGCTCCACGCGGGCCTCCACGCCCGTTGGCCCGGTGGCCGTCCACACCGGCGCTGAAGCCGTGGGGGACGGGCTCGGCTCGGCGACCGCGGGTGAGGCTGCCGGGGCGGCCGGCGCGGGTGACTCGGCCGGCGCGGGCGCGAGCTTGGGCAGGACCGCCAGGGCCACCGCGATGATGCAGGCGGCGGCGCCGAGGGCGGCACCCACCTTGACCTCCGGTCCCCGGGCGATCTCCGTCGCCGGGGCACCGCCGGACGCCGTGTCGAGGACGATGACGCCCTCGGCCGGGCCGTGGGCGGCCAGGTAGGTGGTCGCGACGCCCCCGAGGATGGCGGGCCCGAGCAGCGCGCCGAGGCGGGAGTTGAGGTCGGCGAGCTCGCCGAAGAGCACCTGGCACCGGCGGCAGGCGTCCAGGTGACGCCGGACCCGCGCCGCCTCGGCACGGGAGAGCCGGTTGCGGGTGTAGGCGGGCAGCCGGGACACGGTCGGGCGGCACTCCTCGTCGGTGGCGGTGCCGAGGTGCGCGCGCAGGTAGCGCTCCCGCAGGCCCTCGCGGGCGCGGTAGGCCAGCGCCGCCACCGCGTTGGGGCTGATGCCCAGCAACGGCGCGATGTCGGCCGGTTGGTCGCCCTCGACCTCGGTGTGCCAGAGCACGACCTGCCACCGCTCCGGCAGGTCCTGGAACGCCGTGGCGATGAGACGCCGCTCGTCGGCGGCCGCGGCGGGGTCCACGAACGGAACCCCCGGCGCCACCGGGGTCAGCTCCTCGACCGGTTGCTCGCGCAGGCTGCGCCGGGCGCTGTCGTAGAACGCGTTCCGGACCGCGGAGAGAAGGTACGGCCGGAACGCCTCGGCCGGGCCGTTGCCGCTGCGCAACGCGGCCAGCACGCGCGTGAAGGCCTCGGCGACGAGATCGTCGGCGTCGGCGGCGTGGCCGGTCAGCGACCGGGCGAACCGTAGCGCCGCGGACGCGTGGCGACGGTACAGCTCCGCGTACGCCTGCTCATCCCCCGCCCGAGCCGCGGTGATGAGCTCTGCATCGCTGACGGCGTCCCCCGCATCCGTCACGGGCCCCCCCTCCCGTCCGCCACCATTCGGCTACTCCGAGCGATCAAATCAGGGGAGATAGGTCGCCGGCTGTCGGGTTTGCGACGCAATGTCACCCCAAACCGGCCGTCATAGGGCCGAACCTCAGCGGTCTACACGGTGACGATCCGCTACACCGTGCCGACGGAGCGTTGCGGCAATGGTGGGTGGGTCGTCCCACGTCGGCGCCTGGGCACCGAGGGTCGACCGGCGTGGGAACACCGACGACCGCGGCCCTAGGGGCGAGGACCGCGGTTCGGCCCGGTATGGCCGGCCGGTACCGTGGGGGGGCCGGACGGTCATACCGGGTCTTCGGTGAACCTCCGGTTCGTCGGAGGCGGCCACCGTCCTTCGACGGTGGGCCCATCGTCCGGCGACGGTCCGGCCGACGACCCGTTGCCGTCCCGGCGATCCGCAGCTCAGGCCGTGTAGCCGCGCGAGGAGATCCAGTCGGCCATCACCCGCACCGGCACCTGGTACTCGTTGCTGCCCACCCGGTCGGCGGGGTCGGTCACCGTGATCATCCGGCCCTGGTCGCTGTAGCCGGTGATGGTCACGTAGTGCCCGCCGTTGTACGAGTGGACCTCGCCGGCGGTGTCGGTGATCGTGCCGATGACGTTCGCCACCACCGGGTCACCTTCATTGATGGCCTTCATAACGTCGTGGCGCAGCCGCTTGACCTGGGCGCCGGTCGCCCCCCGGTGCGACAGCTCCACCGACTCGTACCGCTCGTAGCCGTGCACGTCGTTCAGGACCCGGGTGACCTCGAAGATCGAGGCGGTGCCGGCCGGGGTGGTGCCCAGGGCCCGGGCGAGGTCGTCGAAGCTCGGCCGGTACCCGTGGGCCGTCAGCGCGATCCGCGTGGCCGCCGGCCCGCAGTAGTACGCGTTGGGCTGCAGCAGGGCCTCGTAGCTGGGGATCTTCGCGGCGTCCGGCATCGCCACGGGTGCGGCGGTCATGCTGGCGGCCTCGGCCAACGCGACGGCCGCGGCGTCTTCCGACGCGATGACGCCGGCGTCCTCCGACGCGGAAGCAGCCCCCTCCGACGCGGCGGCGTCGGCGGCCCGCGCGCCGGGGCCGACGACCCCGCTGACGGCGCTGAGGCCGACCATGGCGCCGACGGCGGCGAGGCCGAGCGCGGTGCGCCCGACGGCGGCCCGGCGCGCCCCGTCCCTGACGGCGGTACGGACCGCCCTGACTGCGGCATGCACTGACACGCGTGCTCCTTTCACGCCCCGAACTCGCCCGCGGACGCATGCGCAGCCCTGCCCGCCGGCTCGTTCGGTGGGGTCGTTCGGGCATGCGGCGACCGGCGAAGGTCGCCATCGGTGGCAGGGTTCTGCGACCGTACCCGAACGGACCAATGCCCTTAAACCCGGACGTGTCGCCCATCACACCGAAATCGGCCAACCATTACCTAGGGCAGTAGCTCGATTGCGCGAAGTAGTAATCGCAGGTCACGACGGGTGGCCGAGATCACGTGCCCGCCGGCCGTACGTCACCTGGTCAGCTCGCGCGGCGGCATCGGTTGGCCGGTGACGACGTAGTACATGTGGTGCCCCGCGTTGACCGCGTGATCGGCGAAGCGCTCGTAGAAGCGACCCAGTAGCGCCCCGTCGACCGCCGCCTCGACCCCGTGCTTCCAGGCGGCGCCCAACAGCACCACGAAGAGCCCGCGGTGCAGCGCGTCCACCGCGCACCTCGTCGGCCATCGCCACCAGCAGCTCGCTGACGGCGGCCAGCTCGGCGCGAAACTCCGCTCGCATATACGCTCCTAAAGTTGCCTAGTTTTCAAACTGTCTAATTTCCAAGGTCGCCGATCTTCTGAGGGAGCCGGCCGGTAACCAGGAAGTAGACCCGGCGACCGGCGTTGACGGCGTGATCGGCGAAGCGCTCGTAGCACCGACCCAGCAGCGCTCCGTCGACCGCGGCCTCCACGCCGTCTCGCCACGCCGCCCCGAGCAGCACCCCGAAGAGCCCCTCGTGCAGCCGGTCCATCTCGTCGTCGTCGAGCCCGAGGGTGGCCGCGTCGACAGCGATCGACTCGGCCGGCCGGCCGTCCGCCGGTCGGCGCCCGGGCGCCATGTCCGGGGCGGCCAGCACAGCGCTGATCTTGGCGGCGATCCGGTCGGCCACGGCCGCCATCCGGGCGATGATGTCGCGCAGGCTGGCCGCTACGGCCGGTGCCGGATGACGCCGCAGGCCGACCTTCGCGACGTTGGCGGCGAGATCGCCCATGCGCTCGAGGTCGGCCGCGATGTGCAGGGCCGCGACGAGCAGGCGCAGATCCAAGGCGACGGGCGCGCGCCGGGCGAGCAGGCCGTACACCCGCTCCTCGACCCGACCGTGAGAGTTGTCGATCAATGCGTCCTGGGCGACGACCTGCTCGGCCAGCTCGCGGTTACCAGCCAGCAGAGACGCGGTGGCCTGGCTCATCGCCGCCCGGACCGCGTCCGCCATGGCCACGAGCAGGCGGGTCACCTGTTGGAGCTCCGCGTCGTACTCGCCGCGCATCCCACCCGCCCGTGTCTGTTTGGCCCTGGTTGGCCCGAGAGGCCCGGTCTATGGTTGACCCGATCGGTCACCCGGGCCGGGTCGGGTTCGCGTCCGTGCCCCGGCGGCCGGGTCGAGCAGCGGCGCTCCGGGCGGCGCCCCTGGCAGCGTGACGGCCGTCGGTGAACGCCAGGGATTGGTCAGGTGAACTTTTCCCAACAAGATTCCGATTCGTCCGATCTGCGCGGCGATACCGGGGGTCGCGCGCCCTACGATCGCGGCGAACCATCCACGAGCCAGGAGGAAGGAGCGTGGCCGTGACCTGGAGCCGCAAAGCCGTACGGATGGCGGCCCGGTTGTCGGCCGACACCCTGAACTCGCTGCGGGTCGGGGTGGTGGTCCTGGACCCCGCCGACCAACCGGTGCTGGCGAACCCGACCGCCGTCGACCTCGGGCTGATCCGCACCAGCGAGGGCACCCGCCAGGTCCATCCGGTGCTGCGGACCCTGGCCGGGCAGGTCCGCCGGACCGGCGTACGGCGCGAGGTGGAGCTCGAGCTTCCCCGGCAGGCGTCGGGCGGGGCGAGCCTACCCGAACCCTGGGGGGTCCGGGTGACGGTGACCGCGCTCACCGGCGACGCCTACCCGACGGGGCACGTGGCGATCGAGGCCACCGACGTCACCGAGGCCCACCGCGTGGCGCGGGTCCGCCGGGACTTCGTCGCCAACGTGAGCCACGAGCTGAAGACCCCGGTCGGCGCGCTCGCGCTGCTCGCCGAGACCCTGCTGGAGGCGGCCGACGACCCGGAGGCGTCCCGGCGGTTCGCCGAGCGCATCCACCACGAGTCGCAGCGCCTGGCGCGCCTGGTCAAGGAGCTGCTGGAACTGTCGCGGCTGCAGGGCGCCGACCCCCTGCCCGAACCCGTGCCGGTGTCGGTGGACCGGATCATCGCCGAGGTGGTCGACCGCGCGCGGACCGGCGCGACCGCCAAGGGGATCGAGCTGCTGGTCACCGGCGCACCCGGGCTCACCGTCTACGGAAACGAGGGGCAGTTGGTGACCGCGGTGGCGAACCTGGTCGAGAACGCGATCACCTACAGCCCGGAGAACACCAAGGTCACGATCGACGCGACCCAGGCGGCCGACCAGGTGCACATCGCCGTCATCGACCACGGCATCGGCATTCCCGCCCAGGACCTGGACCGGATCTTCGAGCGGTTCTATCGAACCGACCAGGCGCGCTCGCGCGAGACGGGCGGTACCGGCCTGGGGCTGGCCATCGTCCGGCACATCGCGGTCAACCACGGCGGGCGGGTCACGGTGGAGTCGACCGTGGGGGTCGGCTCCACGTTCACCCTGCGGCTGCCGGCCCGGCCGCCGGACGCCGCCCCGCCGCTGCCCCCGGTCATCGAGATCGACACCGAAGGAATCGATGGAGAAGGAATCGACGCCGAAGCGCCGCGCGCTGTCTGACCGATCGACGCCAAGGAGTACGTGGTGGCCCGGGTGCTGGTAGTCGAGGACGAGGAGTCCTTCTCGGACGCGCTGTCCTACATGCTGCGGAAGGAAGGCTTCGAGGTGGCGGTCGCCCCGACCGGACCGGACGCCTTGACCGAGTTCGACCGCAACGGGGCGGACATCGTACTGCTCGACCTGATGCTGCCGGAGATGTCGGGCACCGAGGTGTGTCGGCAACTGCGACAGAAGTCGGAGGTGCCGATCATCATGGTCACCGCCCGGGACAGCGAGATCGACAAGGTCGTCGGCCTGGAGATCGGGGCCGACGACTACGTCACCAAGCCCTACTCACCCCGCGAGCTGGTCGCCCGGATCCGCGCCGTGCTGCGCCGCAAGTCGGCCGAGGCGAGGGAGGCGCCCACGCAGACGCTGTCCGCCGGCCCCGTGCGCATGGACGTGGAGCGACACGTCGTCACCGTCAACGGCGAGGTGGTGGCGCTGCCGTTGAAGGAGTTCGAGCTGCTCGAGCTGCTGCTACGCAACGCCGGGCGGGTGCTGACGCGTGGACAGCTCATCGACCGCGTCTGGGGCGCGGACTACGTCGGCGACACCAAGACCCTCGACGTGCACATCAAGCGCCTGCGGTCGAAGATCGAGCCCGAGCCGTCCAACCCGCGCTACATCGTCACCGTTCGCGGCCTGGGCTACAAGTTCGAGCCCTGACCGGGCGCGCCGGTCCGCATGCTCGGGCCGGACGAGTTTCTCCGGCCGGACGGTCCTACTCCGGCCGGACCAGCTATTCCGGCCGGACGAGCGGGAAGAGGATCGTCTCGCGGATACCGAGGCCGGTCAGGGCCATCAGCAGACGGTCGATGCCCATGCCCATGCCGCCCATGGGGGGCAGGCCGTACTCCATCGCCCGCAGGAAGTCCTCGTCCAGCTGCATGGCCTCGGCGTCCCCCTTCGCCGCGAGCAACGCCTGGGCCTGGAACCGCTCGCGCTGGATGACCGGGTCGACCAGCTCGGAGTACCCCGTCGCGAGCTCGAAGCCACGCACGTACAGGTCCCACTTCTCGGTGAGCCCGGGCTCGCTGCGGTGGCCCCGCACCAGCGGGCTGGTCTCCTCGGGATAGTCCCGGACGAAGGTCGGCCGCTGCAGCTTCGGCTGCACCAGGTGCTCGAAGAGCTCCTCGGCGAGCTTGCCCGCCCCGGCGTGATCCGGCACGGACAGGCCGAGCTTCTCCGCGTACCGCAGCAGGGTCGCCCGCGGC
>Ga0310831_100751_pt1 | contig 13260 bp, 10 predicted proteins | sample WT_ome_6_FD_201307 | JGI IMG/M metagenome (GOLD analysis project Ga0310831, IMG submission 201307) | Sorghum-adapted microbial communities enriched on wild type (WT) sorghum from Joint BioEnergy Institute, Emeryville, California, United... ... | reverse complement strand
CGAAATGGGCGTAATGCGTACAGGTGCCTTTCCATCTGCGAGCGCTGCCACCATTTCCCGAGCGGTTGCTCGACAACGAGCCGCACGAATCATCGCTTCCATCCATTTTCCATTCGCAAGCGTAGCGTGAAGATCCGACACCCGCGTTTCCTCTACCGGGAGCACCTCATTCACTTCAGCTTGTTCCGGCTTTTGAATCGGCGTTTCCGCCAAGTTCGCATACACATTCGTGCCGACGATTTTTTCTTTCCGCTGTTTGACGCGCTCAAGCCGCTGCTCGGCCACTGTCGCTACTTCTGCCTGCACGAAGCCGTCTTGAAGCGCTTGTTTCATACCGCCTTTTTCTTCAACTTGTTGGAACAGCTTCCATGCTTCTTCAGCGAGTTTAGCCGTCAATGTCTCAACATAATACGAGCCGCCCGCCGGATCGATGACATGGGCGAGATGTGCCTCTTCAAGCAAAATAAGCTGCGTGTTGCGAGCGATGCGCCGTGAAAACTCATCAGCGAGTCCGATCGCTTCGTCAAACGGTGACACATGCACGCCATCAGCACCGCCAACAACGGCCGCAAACGCTTCTGCTCCCGCGCGAAGCATGTTCACATACGGGTCGTACACGGTTTTGGTAAAGCGCGATGTGCGCACATGCAGTTCGATCCGTCTTGCTGATTCACCGCCGCCAAACGCTCCGATCACTTGCGCAAACAACCGCCGCGCTGCCCGCAACTTGGCAATTTCCATGAAAAAGTCAGCTCCGACCGACAACGACACTTGCATCCGCGTAGCGATGTCATCGATAGTCAGACCACGATCCAGCCCTGCACGGATGTACTCGACCGCCGTCGCCAACGAAAACGCGAGCTCCTGCACAGCATTCGCTCCGCCGTTATGATACGGCTCTCCACGCACGAAAATCGTGCGAACGGAAGGCATTTGTTCCTTCGCCCACTTCACCGCTTCCGCCATTTCATCATACAACCCATCGAGCGACCTCGGCAGCGCCCCGCCTTCTGCCCACACTCCAAGCGGATCCATACCGATCGCGCCGCGCACGACTGAGAGTGATATTCCTTGTTCTTGCAAATACGCAGCCAGCAACGCTAAAAACGGAAGCGACTGCGCCCCCGCGTCCACACGGAGCGAATAGCGATCGAGCGGCACGCCAGCAAACATTGCAGCCACATCATCGACCGACTGAACAGCAAACGGCAGCCGTTCAAGGGAAAGATGGATTTCCGTCTGTCCCTTTTGCAAGTCGTGCTTGACCGCCTCGTTCCATTCAGAGGGGCTCATTGCCGAAATTTCCTGGCTCACCTTCCATGGCTTGCTTCGATATCCTTCCGGCCGCGTCCCGCGCACGTACTGGCCAAAGCCCGGGTACTGCTCAAGCGAGCCGAGCGCCTCTACATCTCGGCGTGTATAAAGCGGCTTGACCGCTATGTTTTCGTACGTCATCGAATGAAGCCGCTCGAGCGGCTTTCCTTTCAGCGATCTTTCCGCTTCCCGCTCCCACTCCTCAACCGTCGGAGCTGAAAACGCCGCTTCCTTCATCTTCGCGACATCACTCATTTCCCCATCCCCTTTCGCGTCTTTCTCCAAAAAAAGAAACCGCTTTCGTTTTTCGCCGCCTTTTACCCACCTGAAGCCGTCAACGTCCGGAGATGTCTCATACCAAACGAGCAGATGCACTTCCGTGGGAAAAAACGGGTTCTATGTTTATTGTAGTACATAGGCTGATTTTGGGCAATGAACAAAAAGACGAAGAGTGAGACAAGACTTTGTGGGAACTTTTTTGCTTCACTAAGAACGTATGTGAACCAAAAAAGGTTAGTGAACCATTTTTGAATTGATATAGTCAGCGATTTCATAACCTCATCCCTGTTGCCGAATGAGGAATCGCTTTTTTTATTTCTCAATTCGAGAAACTTGGTTGGTTCTGTTCCATTGGTATGGTCAAAAAGTTGAGTTTTACCAGTCTTCCATGTAAAAAAGGTGTCTCATTGCTTTCGAGACACCCTAGGAAACTGGTTACTTAACGGAAAATGAGGATAAGTTCATTTAGTTTTTCAATTTAAGAAACTACATGCCCTCATGTTTCTTTTCCCCAAGATTGCTGGAAGGCAAACGGCTGATTTTCACCTACCTTCTATTCCGGAAAACGTTTCGTCAATCGATCACAAAGTCCTTCAACAAATGGAAAAGATATCGTCCCGATTTGTAAATTCCACAAAACTCCAACGCCCTCTATTTTCTCACATAAATCAACTTCCACTACTTGATCCACCAGGTCATGGATGAGACACATTGAAACTTCCACGTTTAGAACCCTTATTCCTCTTCTTGAACGAGCGGCAGGCGGACAGATACGGTCGTTCCTTGGCCGAGGTCGCTGTCGAACTGAATCGCACCGCCATGAAGGGCGACAATTTGTTTGACGATGACAAGCCCTAAGCCAGTGCCTCCTTCTTTGCGGGTGCGGGCGCGGTCGACGCGGAAAAAGCGCTGGCCGAGAAGCGGAAGCTGGTCTTTCGGGATGCCTTTGCCCGTATCTCGGATCACGAGTTCGCCTTCTGTGTCTGAAAAACGGGAAAGCCGCACCGTCACCGCGCCGCCTTCCGGGGTGTAGCGGATGGCGTTGTCGAGTAAATTGCGCACGACTTGTTCGAGCCGATCGGCATCGCCGTCAACGATAAGCTCATAGTCGAGGTCGCACGTGAGTGTCAGCCGTTTTTGGGTTATGATTGGGCGATACATGTCCATGACATCCTCGATCACTTGGGCGAACGCCACTGGAGCGCGCTCGAGCGGCACGCTTTGCCCTTCAAGTTGAGCCAAATCGAGCAAGTCGCGGACGAGCCGCTCCATCCGTTCCGTTTCACGGTGGATGAGGCGAAGGTGCGACTGTTCTTCTTCCTTCGTTCTCGCCAGGCCGGAGAGGAGCGCTTCACTGTAGCCTTTTATATAGCTTAACGGCGTGCGTAATTCGTGCGAGACGTTCGCTAAAAATTCACGCTTTCGCTCGTCTTCTTTGGCGATGGCGTCCGCCATTTGGTTAAACGCTTGAGCGAGACGGCCGATCTCATCGTCCGTGCGCACTGAAATGGCTGCGCCATAATCCCCTTTCGCCATACGTCCAGCCGCTTTTTCCATCGCTTGGAGCGGCTCGGTCATTTGGCGCACCATTCGCTTGCCAACGAACAACAACGCGGCAGCGAACAAGGCAGCAAACGGCCAAAACGCGGCGGCTGCCCGTTTGGTTGCTTCTTGAACGTCGGCGAGGGGCATATACAAATAAATCGCTCCCTCAAGTCGCTTCTCATCAAGAAGCGGGACGACAACCGCCATCACACGGCGGTCGAAGCGCTTTTCATACCCCGTTTTGATCACCGGCTTGCCGTGCAGCAGCGTTTCCCGATCGCGACCGCTGACTAACGCGTCATAATGGACCGGAAACGGCCAACAAGCGCTCAATTCGCGCGGATTGTCAATCAACAAGATCGTTGCCGTTGATTTTTCGTCATACCATTCGATTTGACGCCGATAGGCCTCGGTGACCGTCCCTCCTCGATAATCATGAGCTAGGCTTGTCCCTTCAGCAATCAACATTCGTTCGACTTCTTTCACGTACACCGTTCGGTAAAAGTAATTTAACAGCAAAAATGAAAACGCCAGCGTCACGAAGATCGCCGCTCCGATCGACAGCCATACTTTTTGCCCTAAACGAAGCCGTTTCATCACTCATCCCTCAAATTTGTAGCCGATGCCCCATACCGTTTGAATATAGCGGCCAGCGTCTTTCAGTTTCATGCGCAGCGTCTTCACGTGCGTATCGACCGTGCGGGCATTTCCTGTGTAATCATATCCCCACACGTTGACGAGCAAATCGTCGCGGCTGAACACTTGACCGTGGTGCTTGGCCAAAAACAGCAACAGTTCAAACTCTTTTAACGTCAACCTCACCGGCTCGCTCCCAACGGTCACCTTCCGCCCTTTTTCATCGATCGCAAGGTTGCCAAATTGTAGCTGTCCATCGCGCTCGCGACCGCGCCACGTCCGGCGCAGCACCGCCTCAAGGCGGGCAATGAGCTCACCCGGGCTGAACGGCTTGACGATATAATCATCGCCGCCGAGCTTGAATCCTTTCACTTTATCCCACTCTTCGCCGAGGGCGGTCAAAAACAAAATCGGCACATCCGACTGCTCGCGAATGCGGGCACAGACGGAAAAGCCGTCTTGGTTTGGCATCATCACATCAAGCAAAATCGCATCAACCGAACGACGCGCCAACACCGTCAACGCTTCGTCACCGTCTCCGGCTTCCAAACAGCAAAAGCCGGCGTTTTCCAAATACATGCTGACTAACAGCCGCATCTCCTCTTCGTCATCCACGATTAAAACGGTCCGTTCACTCACGTTCGTCCCTCCCGAATCAGCAGTTGCAGCGGTCCATCCCCTGTTTTCCAACGAGCGAGCGGCCGCAACGTCGCCTCGTCGACCACGATGATTTCATCGCTGTCATAACTCGCAATATACAAACGGCCTCCTGCCGCTTCCATGGCAAACGGGTTGGCGCCGACGGACATGGAAGCAAGCCGGTTTCCGTCCGGCGCAAATCGGTGCATGGTGTTGGAGCCGTGGCTTAATACAAACACACCGCGGTCTGTTTCAATAAAATCAATCGGCATGACCGGGGCGGCGATCATCTGCCGCAACCGGCCGTCTGGCAGCGAATAGACATGGATGTTCGTTTCCACACGACTTCCGCTGCCGTGCCCGCCAACCCAAAGCTCCCCTTGCTGCTCGCGCACGAGTCCGCCCAGCGCCATCTTCGGCACGGCGAACGAACGAATGAGGCGATGGTGGACTGCATCAATGACAAAGGTGCGGCCAGCTTGAAAATCGATGGCGTACAGCTCCGTTCCAGCGTCATTAATAAGAAGGGTGAGTGGAGAATGGCCGACGCGCAGGCGGGTGAGTTCCTTGCCATTCTCGCTCCATACACGAACCGCATGGTGTTGGTTGTCGCCAAAAAACCATGTGCTGCCATCCGGCGTAGCGGTGGCACTGATGATGCCGCTCCCCGTTTTCCACTCGTCAAGCTGCTTCCCGGTGGCAAGATTGTAGCGATAGACCCGATCCAAATCAGGGCCGTACAACAGAAGCGTCCGCCTGTCCGGGCTTAGCGCGCCGCCGCGGAACGGTTTGTTGATTTTCCAACGAGCGATGACTCTCCCGTTTTTCGCATTCAAAAAGGTGACCGTTTCCCCTTTCACATCAAGGCTGATAACGACAGAAAGCGAGTTGTCTATCGGTGGAAACGATGGTTTGGCACAACCACTGATGACCCATAAGCATATACAAAGCACCCACACGCTCGCTCGTTTCATCTATGGCTTCCCCTTCGTACATGGACTTCTGTTTCCATTATACATGACATTTGTGAAAGAAGTTTGAAATCGTACCATGCAAAAACCCCCATCGCCACCGATGGCGATGGGGGGGGGACCGTTAATAAACCGGTGTATTGTCTTTGTTCATGTTTTCCAAAATCGCTTTGACACGGGCGAGGAAGCGGCCGCAAACGAGACCGTCTAGGACGCGGTGGTCAAGCGACAGGCACAAGTTGACCATGTCGCGGATGGCAATCATGCCGTCTTTCACGACCGGGCGTTTGACGATTGTTTCCACTTGCAAAATGGCAGCTTGCGGGTAGTTGATAATACCCATTGACTGCACTGAGCCAAACGCGCCAGTGTTGTTGACGGTGAACGTTCCGCCTTGCATATCTTCCGGACGGAGTTTGCCGGCGCGCGTTTTCGCTGCCAGTTCGGCGATTTCGCGGGCAATCCCCTTGATCGTTTTCTCATCGGCGTGCTTGATGACCGGAACGAACAACGCATCATCGGTCGCGACGGCAATCGAGATGTTGATGTCCTTGCGCTGGATGATTTTATCGCCGGCCCACACCGAATTCAGCTGCGGGAATTCTTTCAACGCTTGAGCGACCGCTTTGACGAAAAAGGCAAAGTACGTCAAGTTGAAGCCTTCACGCCGCTTGAATTCGTCTTTGATGGCATCGCGATAAGCGACAAGGTTCGTCACGTCGACTTCGACCATCGTCCATGCGTGCGGCGCTTCGTGCTTGCTTCGGAGCATGTTCGCGGCGATCGCTTTGCGCACCGGGGTGACCGGAATTTCGATATCGCCCGCTCCTACTTCGATCGTTGGCACCGCTGGCTTCGTCGACGTCGTCACCGGCGCGGTTTGTGCGGCAGCAGCCGGCTGAGATGGAGCGACGTCCGGAGCTGTCGTCTCGACCTTTGGTGCCGCCTGTTCTGCCGCTTCCGCTTTCGGAATTTGGCCGGACTCGATCAACTTAAGCAAATCTTTGCGCGTCACTCGCCCGCCAAGACCAGTGCCTTTGACTTGTTCAAGGTCAATTCCATGTTCTTGGGCCAAACGGAGCACAGCCGGGGAGTAACGGCCGTTGTTGGCCTTGCCAGCCTGTTTGGCCGCGGGAGCTTTGTTTTCATTTTCCGTTTTCGTTCCTGCTGTCTCTTCCGTCGGCTTCGCTTCCGGAGCTGGTGCAGCGCCTTCGACTTCGATTGTGCAAATCGGGGCGCCGACCGGCAACGTTTCTCCTTCTTTGGCGATCAACTCGCGGATGACGCCGGCAAATGACGACGGAATTTCCGCGCTCACTTTATCAGTCATCACTTCGGCAACCGGATCGTATTTGTTCACTTTGTCGCCCGGGGAAACGAGCCATTTACTGATTGTGCCTTCCGTAACACTTTCCCCGAGCTGAGGCATCGTCAATTGTTCGATGGCCACATCGATACCCTCCTATCTCTGTTGCAATGTCTTTGCCGTGACATCCCCCGCCACATCCGCTTTGGGCAGGGGGGGAACCTCTTCACGGGATGGGACTCCTCCATGGATTTCCTTCTGTTCCACAATGTCAGGCGGCACCGAACCAACATTCCCCACTTTGCGATTTCTTCGAAGCGGGAGACGTCTTTTATTCACGCATTAAAATGCCGCTAATTCGCGCATCGCTTTTTCCACTTTTTCCGGGTTGACCATAAAGAATTTTTCCATCGTCGGCGCATACGGCATCGCCGGAACATCTGGACCGGCAAGGCGCATAATCGGCGCATCGAGATCAAACAAGCAATGTTCAGCGATGATGGCGGCGACTTCACTCATGACGCTGCCTTCTTTATTGTCTTCCGTAATGAGCAGCACTTTCCCGGTTTTACTTGCTGCTTCGATAATCGCTTCTTTATCTAACGGGTAAACGGTGCGCAAATCCAACAGATGGACCGAAATGCCGTCTTGGGCGACGCGTTCAGCTGCCTGCAAGGCGAAGTGAACACAAAGCCCATATGTGATCACCGTGATGTCATCGCCTTCGCGTTTGACATCGGCTTTGCCGATCGGCAATACATAGTCGTCTTCCGGCACTTCCCCTTTAATGAGACGATAAGCGCGCTTATGCTCAAAAAAGATCACTGGATCTTCATCGCGAATTGCTGCTTTCAGCAACCCTTTCACATCGTATGGCGTTGACGGCATGACGATTTTCAGCCCTGGCTGGTTGGCGAACACCGCTTCTACCGACTGTGAATGGTACAAAGCGCCATGTACCCCACCGCCGTACGGGGCACGGATGACAATCGGGCAGTTCCAGTCATTGTTGGAACGATAACGGATGCGCGCCGCTTCAGAAATAATTTGGTTAACTGCAGGCATGATGAAATCCGCAAACTGAATTTCGGCAATCGGGCGCAAGCCATACATCGCCGCACCGATGCCGACACCGACAATCGCCGATTCGGCAAGCGGCGTGTCGATGACGCGCTCTTCGCCAAATTGCTCATACAATCCTTGCGTCGCTTTAAACACCCCGCCTTTTCGCCCGACGTCTTCCCCTAATACAAACACGCGCGAATCGCGTTCCATCTCTTCGCGAATAGCCATCGTGACCGCATCAATATATGAAATAACAGGCATCGTCTAATTCCCCCTTACTCCTCGGCATACACGTAGCGAAGCGCATGTTCCGGCTCGGCGTACGGTGCTTTTTCCGCATAGTCAGTCGCTTCGTTCACTTGTTTCATGACACGTGCTTGAATGTCTTCATCAAGCGCATCAGTTAAGACACCGACTTCTTTTAAGTAATTGGCAAACGAGACGATCGGATCTTTGGCGCGTGCTTCAGCCAATTCTTCCTCAGTCCGGTAGACGCGGTGATCGTCATCGGACGAGTGCGACGTCAATCGGTATGTCACCGCCTCAATGAGCGTCGGCCCTTCACCGCGGCGAGCGCGGTCAGCCGCTTCCTTGACGACGCGGTACACTTCAAGCGGGTCCGTGCCATCGACCGTATAGCCCGGCATGCCATAGCCAATGGCGCGGTCGGATACTTTTTCGCACGCCAATTGTTTCGAAATCGGCACGGAAATGGCGTACTTGTTGTTTTCGCACATAAAGATGACAGGGAGTTTATGAACGCCGGCAAAGTTTGCTCCTTCATGGAAGTCGCCTTGGTTCGACGATCCTTCCCCGAACGTGACGAAGGCGACAAAATCTTTCTTTTCCATTTTCGCCGCCAAAGCAAAACCAACTGCATGTGGCACTTGTGTCGTCACAGGCGAGGAACCGGTGACGATTCGGTTTTTCTTTTGCCCGAAATGGCCCGGCATTTGTCGGCCACCGGAGTTCGGGTCTTCCGCTTTAGCAAACGCGGCAAGCATCAATTCCGTCGGCGTCATACCGAACGTCAAGACAACGCCCATATCGCGATAATATGGCAAGATGTAGTCTTTCGTCCGGTCAAGAGCAAACGCCGCGCCGACTTGCGCTGCTTCTTGCCCTTGGCACGAGATGACAAACGGAATTTTCCCAGCGCGGTTTAACAGCCACATCCGCTCATCGAGCTTGCGGGCGAGAAGCATCGTTTCGTACATTTGCAACACAGTGTCATCGCTTAATCCGAGCGCTTGGTGACGGTTTTGCGCCATCGGAACAACCTCCCTTAATTAAAAATCCATTGCAGCTCATTATGTAAGCTGCCTGTTGCCAATCTTTCGTCCTCATGCGGCAAAATTAAAAGTGAATGGCTCGGCCATCGACGGCAAGCGCAGCTTCTGCCAATGCTTCGGAGAGTGTCGGGTGCGGATGGATCGCATGCGCCACTTCCCACGGAGCAGCATCAAGCACACGGGCGAGTCCCGCTTCGGAAATCAAGTCGGTCACATGTGGCCCAACCATATGAACGCCAAGCAAGTCGTCCGTATTCCGGTCGGCGATGAATTTGACGAATCCCTCTGCTTCCCCGAACACAAGCGCCTTGCCAATCGCTTTAAACGGAAACTTGCCGACTTTGACGTCATAGCCTTTCGCTTTCGCTTCTTGTTCCGTCAAACCAACTGCCGCGGCTTCCGGCCGAGTGTAAATGCAGCGTGGCACCATCGCGTAATCGATCGGCACCGGATTGTGCCCTGCCAAATGTTCGATAGCAACGATGCCTTCATGAGCGGCGACATGGGCGAGCTGCAAGCCACCGATAACATCGCCAATCGCGTAAATATGCGCCTCTTTCGTTTGACCAAACTCATTCGTTTGAATATAGCCATTTTCAATGACGATGTCGGTGTTTTCGAGACCGATTCCTTCAATGTTTGCTTGCCGTCCGACGGAAACAAGCATCTTGTCGGCCGTGAATGTTTTCCGTTCGCCGTTATGTTCCGCCTGGATGGTCACGCCGTTTCCTTTTTCCAATGTTTCCGGCAGCACTTTCGCCCCGGTGACAATCGTAACGCCACGGCGGCGGAGCAGTTTTTCCATTTCTTTTGACACATCTTCATCTTCCGTCGGCAAAATGCGGTCTGCATACTCTAACACCGTGACGTCAACCCCAAAGTCATTCAACATCGACGCCCATTCCATGCCGATCACCCCGCCGCCAACGATTAAAATGGACGACGGGAGCGTCTCCATTTGCAGCGCCTCGTCGGACGTTATGACAAGTTCGCCGTCCACCTCCAACCCCGGCAGCGTGCGCGGCCGCGAGCCGGTGGCGATAACAACGAATTTCGGGACGAGCATTTCGTTTTCGCTGCCGTCGTTCATTTCCACCGACACCGTTCCCGGCAGCGGCGAAAAGATCGATGGACCTAGCAGACGGCCCGTCCCAGCATACACATCGATCTTTCCTTTTTTCATTAAGTGCTGAACGCCTTTATGGAGTTGGTCAACAATGGCCGCTTTGCGCGCCTGCACTTTGGCAAAATCGAGGCGCACATCACCAGCGATGACGCCGAACGTCTCACCTTGTTTCGTTTGTGCGTACACTTCGGCGCTTCGGAGCAGCGCTTTCGATGGAATGCAACCGGCGTGCAGACACGTGCCACCGAGCTTTCCTTTTTCGACGACTGCCGTTTTCAAGCCGAGCTGCGATGCGCGAATGGCCGCCACATAGCCGCCCGTGCCTCCGCCGAGAATGACAACATCGTATTCTTTTGCCATCTTGCCTTCCCCTTTCTGTCCGTTGCCGCATCAACGCCGGGCTAAAACCGGCGAAGCCGCTTCACCTAGATACGTTTTTTCCTCCTCCTCGCCACACAAGACGCGTAATGCGCCTTCAGCGAGCGCCTGCAGTTCATTTTCACCCGGGTGGACGATAACATCAGCGATCCATTGGACACGGCGGATAATTTGTTCGACGAACGATTTGCCGTATGCTAGTCCACCGGTCAAAACAATGGCGTCAACTTTGCCAGCTAGCACCGCGCTTGCCGCGCCGATTTCTTTTGCCACTTGGTACGCCATCGCCTCATACACCAGTTTCGCCTGCTCGTCCCCGGCTTCAATCATTTTTTCGACTTTCACCGCATCGTTCGTGCCAAGATGGCCGACAAGACCGCCGCGGCCGACAAGCATGCTCATGATCTCATCGCGGTAATATTCACCTGAAAAACATAGAGCGACCAAATCACCAGCCGGCACCGTTCCAGCCCGTTCCGGGCTGAACGGCCCTTCCCCGTCGAGACCGTTATTGACGTCGACAACCCGTCCCTGCTTATGAGCGCCTACCGTAATGCCGCCGCCCATATGGGCGACGATCAAGTTCAACTCATCATACCGCTTACCAAGCTGCCGGGCAACACGGCGCGCGACGGCCTTTTGGTTTAAAGCATGGAAAATGCTGCGCCGCTCAATGAGTGGAAAGCCGCTGACCCGGGCGATCGGCTCAAGCTCATCGACGACAACCGGGTCAACGATAAACGCCGGAATGTTTAACGCCGAGGCAATCTCATGCGCCAAAATGCCGCCAAGGTTGGACGCATGCTGTCCGGAGTAACCGCGGCGCAAATCTTCAAGCATAGCCTCATTGACACGGTACGTTCCGCCTTCAATCGGACGGAGAAGCCCTCCACGGCCGCAGACGGCGCTTAATTTCGATAAGTTGATCCCTTCTTCATCTAAAGCGGCTAAAATCGTTTGCTTACGAAACTCATACTGATCGATGATGGTCTTATATTGCCGAAGCGTCTCCGCATCGTGGCGGATCGTTTTTTCCAATAGCGGCCGTTCATTTTCAAATACCCCTATTTTCGTTGAGGTCGAACCTGGATTGATTGTTAAAATACGGAACTTCTGCTCTTGCATCGTTGTTTGTCCCTCCGTTTGCCGCCAGCGGGGCGGAGAACCGCCCCTTGCCGCTGTTAACGGCTGCGGCGGCTTAAAATATGATGGCCGTTTTGTAAAAATTGGCTGCGCGACTTGCGCATCGTTTCGATCCGTTCTTCAGCCATCCGATCGGCCGCAACATAAGTCGGAATGTTATCACGCTTAGCGATCGCAAACACTTTTTCAATGTTATCGTAAATTTGTTCCACTTTTTTCATCGCCCGTTCGCGATTGTAGCCGTAAAGCTCATCAGCGACATTAATGACGCCGCCGGCGTTGATCACATAGTCCGGAGCATAAACGATGCCCATTTCATGGATGATATCGCCATGCCGCGCCTCGCGCAGTTGGTTGTTCGCCGATCCAGCAATCACTTTCGCTTTCAGTTGCGGAATCGTTTGATCATTGATGATACCGCCAAGTGCGCACGGAGCAAAAATGTCGCACTCCACACCATAAATGTCATTCGGGTCGACCGCTTTCGCACCAAATTCCTCAACGGCACGGGCCACCGCTTCTTTGTTAATGTCGGTAACGATAAGTTGAGCGCCTTCTTCATGCAAATGACGGCACAAGTGGTAGGCGACATTGCCAACCCCTTGGACGGCAACAACTTTTCCTTCGAGCGAATCACTGCCGAACGCTTCTTTTACCGCCGCCTTCATTCCACGATAAACACCGTAAGCCGTCATTGGCGATGGGTTGCCAGATGAACCGAACTCCGGTGAAATGCCAGTGACGTAATCTGTCTCTTGATAGATGATATCCATATCGGCAACCGTCGTACCGACGTCTTCAGCCGTGATATAGCGACCATTCAATCCTTGAATGAAACGGCCGAACGCACGGAACATCGCTTCATTTTTATCTTTACGTGGATCGCCGATGATGACCGTTTTGCCGCCGCCTAAGTTAAGACCGGCTGCCGCGTTTTTGTACGTCATGCCGCGGGCGAGGCGCAACGCATCTTCGAGCGCTTCCTCTTCCGAATTGTACATCCACATGCGCGTACCACCCAATGCCGGGCCAAGTGTCGTATCGTGAATAGCGATGATCGCTTTCAACCCCGATTCTTTATCTTGACAAAACAGCACTTGTTCGTAATCATACGTTTCCATATATTTAAACAATTCCATCTTTGATGGCCTCCTCCATTCATTTTGTTGCCGAACAGATCGCAAGAGCGAGCGAATATAATTTGCTTTCCGCCGAGTCGGCACGCGACGTCAAAACGATTGGCGCCTTCGCTCCAGCGATGACCGCTCCAACCTGTGCGTTTGCAAAATAGATCAGCGACTTATACAACATATTGCCGGATTCAATGTCAGGAACAAGCAAAATGTCAGCCTGTCCAGCCACATCGCTCTCAATCCGCTTATGCTTTGCTGCCGTCATGGACACAGCATTGTCTAATGCAAGCGGTCCATCAATCAAGCAATCGCTGATTTGTCCTCGCTTTTGCATCATAGCAAGCGCAGCGGCATCAAGCGTTGCCGGCATGGCCGGATTGACTGTTTCCACCGCCGCCAAGGCCGCCACTTTCGGCTTCTCAATGCCGATCGA
>Ga0310831_100742_pt1 | contig 13407 bp, 15 predicted proteins | sample WT_ome_6_FD_201307 | JGI IMG/M metagenome (GOLD analysis project Ga0310831, IMG submission 201307) | Sorghum-adapted microbial communities enriched on wild type (WT) sorghum from Joint BioEnergy Institute, Emeryville, California, United... ... | reverse complement strand
GTGACGCGGCGTTCGATTCAGGGGGCCGGAGCGGAAGCGATGACGTGACGCTCGATGCCCGCGTAGTCGCGGACGATGCGGATATCGGGCCAAAGGCCGGCGGCGGCCAGCAGGTCGGCGACGGCGCGGGCCTGGCCGAAGCCGACTTCGAAGGCGACAAGGCGCGGAGCGGACGGGAGCCGTCGCAGCTGATCCGCCATGCGGCGGTACGGGTCGAGGCCGTCGGCCCCGCCGTCGAGGGCGAGCCGCGGCTCGTAGTCGCGCACTTCGCGCTGCAGGCCGGACAGGTCGGACGACGGGATGTAGGGCGGGTTGGAGACCACGATATCGGGAACGGCGTCCGCGACGCCCGTGACGAACGGTTCGAGCAGGTCGCCCGATACAAAGGCGACGCGATCCGCGACGCCGTGGCGTTCCGCGTTCGCCTTCGCGACGGCAAGGGCGTCCGGCGACAGGTCGATCGCGAAGACACGCCAATCCGGACGCCGCACCGCCAGCGCGACGGCGATGGCTCCGCTGCCGGTGCCGATATCGGCGACAATCAGCCGTGCCGCGCCATTGTCGGCGTCGCGCACACAGGATTGACGATGGCGGGCGGCATTCGATTGCGAAACCCCACCAGTGTCCGGCCACAGACGAGCGGCGGTCTCCAGCACGGCTTCGACGAGCAGTTCGGTCTCCGGGCGGGGGATGAGCACGGCCGGGGTGACGGTGAACGGCAGGCCGTAGAACCACTGCTCGCCGATGATGTACTGGACCGGCTCGCCCGACGCCTTGCGCCGCACCATCGCGGCCCAGTCGGCCAGGCGGTCCTCCGGCATCGGTTCGCGCCAGTCGCGCAAGAACGCGGCGCGGTCCATGCCGAGCGCGTGCATGAGCAGCAGCTCGGCGTTTTCGCGCGGCTCGGTGACGCCGCAAGCCTCCAAGTAAGAAGAAGCCTGCAGGCAGGCTTCTCCGATCGTCATGCCGCCGGCCGGCTCGAATCGGGCCGATGCTTTGATTCTGTCCGCCATCCGGCGGCCTCCTTTCATCCGTTGCGGCGAGTCCGCCCCGGATCAGACGATCGCCGCGTTCTCCTGCTCGAGCAGTTCGGCCTGCTCGGCAAGCGTCAGGGCGTCGATGATCTCGTCGATCTCGCCGTTCATGATCGCGTCGAGCTTGTGGAGCGTCAGCCCGATCCGGTGGTCGGTAACGCGGCTCTGCGGGAAGTTGTAGGTCCGGATCCGCTCGCTCCGGTCGCCGGTGCCGACCTTGCTCCGGCGCTCGCCCGCCAGCTTCGCCTCTTCCTCCTGCCGCCGCATCTCGTAGATGCGCGCGCGCAACACCTGCAGCGCCTTCTGCTTGTTGTCGTTCTGCGACTTGCCGTCCTGGCACGTCGCGACGATGCCGGTCGGGATGTGGGTCACGCGGACGGCCGATTTCGTCGTGTTGACGGACTGGCCGCCGTGACCGCTCGCGCAGAAGGTGTCGATGCGGATATCCTTGTCCAGAATCTCGACCTCGATCTCCTCGACTTCCGGGAGCACCGCGACGGTCGATGTCGACGTATGGATCCGGCCGCCCGACTCGGTCACCGGGATGCGCTGCACGCGATGGGCGCCGCTCTCGTATTTCAGCTTGCTGTACGCGCCTTTGCCGGAAATCATGAAAATGACTTCCTTGAAGCCCCCGAGGTCGCTCACGTTCGCGTCGAGCAGCTCGACCTTCCAGCCCTGCGACTCGGCGTAGCGGGTGTACATCCGGTACAGGTCGGCCGCGAACAGCGCCGCCTCGTCGCCGCCGGCCGCGCCGCGGATCTCGACGATGACGTTCTTGTCGTCGTTCGGGTCCTTCGGCAGCAGCAGGACGCGGATGCGCTTCTCGAGCGCTTCCTTCCGCTCCGTCAGCTCCTCGATCTCGAGCTTGACCATGTCGCGCATTTCGTCGTCCAGCTTCTCGCCGAGCATCGCCTTGGCGTCGTCGAGCTGCGAGACGACTTTCTTGTATTCGATATAAGCCTGGTAGGCCTCTTCCAGGTCCGATTGTTCCTTCGAGTATTCGCGCAGCCGCTTCGGATCGGCCGTGACTGCGGGATCGCAAAGCAGCTCGCTCAGCTTCTCATAGCGGTCCGCCAGCGCCTGCAAACGGTCCAGCATCATCGATGAACACCCCTGCTTCGAAGTTCCGTACTGTATCATTATATCACAAAAGCGCTCCCCCGCGTGCCGGCCTGGGTGGAACGGGTCAATGCGCCCCCGCCTGCCGGCAAAACGGCCCGTGTCCGGCGCGCCAATCGCGACGGGACGCGCGCCGGAACGGGCCGGGGACAGCACGAATCGATGCGGCCTGCGCAGTGTCTTTTGGCCCCTATACGTTGAAGCGGAAGTGCATGATGTCGCCGTCCTGGACGACGTAGTCCTTGCCCTCGAGGCGCAGCTGGCCGCGCTCGCGCACCGCGTTCATCGAGCCGGCCGCGACGAAGTCCTCGTACGAGACGACCTCGGCGCGGATGAAGCCGCGCTCGAAATCCGAGTGGATGACGCCGGCCGCCTGCGGGGCCTTCGTGCCCTTGCGAATCGTCCAGGCGCGGACTTCCTGCTCGCCGGCCGTGAAGTACGTCTGCAGGCCAAGCAGCTTGTAGGCCGCCTTGATCAGCCGGTCAAGCCCGGATTCCTCGATGCCGAGCTCCGCAAGGAAAAGCGCCTTGTCCTCGCCGTCGAGCTCGGCGATCTCGGCCTCGACCTTCGCGCTGATCGGCACGACTTCCGCGCCCTCCGACTCGGCGTAAGCGCGGACGGCCTGGACGAACGGATTGGCGTCCGGATTCGCCGCTTCGGCTTCGCTCACGTTCGCCGCGTACAGGACCGGCTTCATCGTGAGCAGATGCAGGTCGCGGACGATCAGCCGCTCCTCGTCGTCCAGCTCCACGCTGCGGGCCGGCTGGTCGCCAAAGAGCGCCTCGCGGATCCGTTCGAGCGCTTCGACTTCCTGGAAATATTTTTTCTCCCCGCTCTTCGTGTTCTTGCGGGCGCGCTCGAGGCGCCGTTCCACCGTCTCGAGGTCGGCGAGGATCAGCTCCAGGTTGATCGTCGCGATGTCGCTCAGCGGGTCGACCTGGCCGGCGACGTGGGTGATGTTTTCATCCTGGAAGCAGCGGACGACGTGCACGATCGCGTCCACTTCGCGGATGTGCGCGAGAAATTTGTTGCCGAGCCCCTCGCCCTTGCTCGCTCCCGCGACGAGGCCGGCGATGTCGACGAACTCAAAGGCGGTCGGCACCTTGCGCTGCGGCTTCACGAGCTCGTACAGCTTGTCGAGCCGCTCGTCCGGCACTTCGACGACGCCGACGTTCGGGTCGATCGTGCAGAAAGGATAGTTCGCGGACTCCGCGCCCGCCTGTGTAATGGCGTTGAACAGCGTCGACTTCCCTACGTTGGGAAGGCCGACGATTCCCGCTTTCAGCCCCATTGAACTTGCAACTCCTTGTCCGTATGGCCTCAAATCTCTTTCGCCATTATACATGAGGGCGGTGGGTCATGGAAGCCCGCGCGCAAGCAAAAAAGCCCGCGGCCGCCGCTCCCGGCAGGAACAGGCGGCGCGCAGGCTCTGCTTCCGGCATCCCCGGATACCCGTTACACGTGGGCGAGAATCTTCGTCTTGAGCGCTTCCTTCGGCGTGAGGCCGACCATCTTGTCGACCGGCTGGCCGTCCTTGAACAGGATCAGCGTCGGGATGCTCATGACGCCGAATCGGGAAGCGAGCTCCGGTTCGTTGTCGACGTTGATCTTGCCGATCTTCGCCTGGCCGCCGAGTTCCTGGGACAGCTCCTCGACGATCGGAAGCTGCATTTTGCACGGGCCGCACCAGGGCGCCCAGAAATCGACCAGCGTCACGCCTTCGGCGACACTCGCCTGGAAGTTCTCCTTCGTCAGTTCGATAGCCATTGTCTGATCTCCTTTCCTTGCAAGAGTGTCGAAGCGCATGCCGCGCTTCCATGCTGTATGCGAGGACCGCTGCGGGCCCGACACACCTTAGCAGGCGCGGATCTGTCCGAGCACGGTCTGGATCGTGATGCTGTCGAAATATTCCTCCAGCCGCTTCTCCGCCGAACAGAAAATGCCGTTCATGACCGTCCGCATGTTCGAGCCGACGATGCAGTCCATCTCCGGATCCCCCGAGCACCAGCCCGGCATGAGCGAACCGGCCGCCATCGCGCGGTAGATGTCGCCGAGCGTCACCTCGCCGGGCTCCACCGCCAGCCGGTAGCCGCCGCGCATTCCCTCCCGCGTCTCGACGAAGCCGCTCTTCCGGAGCACTCCCATCACCTTGCGGATGCGGGCCGGGTTCGTCTGGACGTTGTCCGCGATCGTCTCGCTCGAAGCCATCCGCCCGGGCAGGTAGGCCAGCAGGACGAGGCTGTGCACCGCTATGGTGAACTCGCTGTTCATGAGGGCACCTCGCTTCGTACTGTAATTATATTCGTTACAGTTCGATGTTGTCAACGGCGCCCGCTCATGTCCCGTAGTGTTTGCCGAGGGACGGATGAAGATTCAGAAGTTGAAGTTGTCGGGGTCCGCGCCGAACCGGCTGTTTTGGTTCAGGGCGTCGATGCGGGCCATGTCCTCGTCCGACAGTTCGAAATCGAAGATGTTCGCGTTCTCGCGGATGCGCTCGGGGCGAATCGATTTCGGAATGGTCAGGATGTCGCTCTGCAGATCCCAGCGCAGGACGATCTGGGCCGGCGTCTTGCCGTATTTCGCCGCCAGCTCGGTCAGCACCGGCAGGTCGAGCTGGCCCTTCATGATCGGCGCCCACGCCTGGAACGCGATGTTCTGCTCGCGGCAGAATTTGCGCAATTCCGTCTGGGTGAGCAGCGGGTGGCACTCGACCTGGTTCACGGCCGGCTTCACTTCACACGAGGACATCAGGTCCTCGAGGTGATGGATGTGGAAGTTGCTGACGCCGATGGCCCGCGTGAGGCCTTCCTTGTACAGGCGCTCGAGGGCGCGCCAGGTGTCCTTGTACTTGCCCTTCACCGGCCAGTGGACGAGGTACAGGTCGACATAGTCGAAGCCGAGCCGGGCCAGGCTCGCCTCGAACGCGCGCAGCGTCTCGTCGTAGCCCTGGTCGGAGTTCCATACCTTCGTTGTGACAAAAACTTCTTCCCGCCGGATGCCGCTCGCCCGGATCGCGTTGCCGACGCCCGTCTCGTTGCCATACAGCGCCGCGGTGTCGATCAGCCGGTAGCCGGCCTCAAGGGCGGCAGCCACCGCATTTTCCACTTCCGGTCCTTCCTGCGTCTTGTAGACGCCCAGTCCGAACCACGGCATCTTCACGCCGTTGTTCAGCGTCGTCGTCTCCGCCACATGCCGCACGTTGGCCATCGAACGCCTCACTCCCCGTCTTGGTGAATTGGATCAAAGATCGAACAGGTCCATTTGCTCCGGTTCGGCCGGCGGGTCGAAGCTGCCGCGCAGCGGGCGCTGCCCCAGCATCCGCATGAGCTGCAGCGCGTTGTCCGCGGCGTCGCCGCCGGAGTTGTTGTTGAAGATGACGCAAACCGTCTCCGACTGCGCCTCGAGCCGCTCGAGCCGCCGCGCCCATTCCGCCAGCTCCGCCTCGGAATAGCGGTACAGGTAGCGCACGTCGCGCCAGCCAGGACCGCCGGCGTTCCAGCCGGCCGCGTTGCGGCCGTGAAACCGGACGATCGTCAGGCCGCCGTCCGTCGCTTCTTCGACGATCGGAATCGAGCCTTCCCCGGCCTGCGGTTCGTCGCACACGCTGTGGATCCAGCCCTCCCGCTTCATGAACGCGAGCGTCCGCTCCCGCATGCCGCCTTCAAACCAGGTCCGGTTGCGGAACTCGAGCACGCACGGAATGCCGTCCATCCGCGCCCGCGCCTCGCGCAGCTTGTCCACATGCTCGCGCGTGCAATCGAACCACGGCGGGTACTGGAACAGGACGGCGAGCAGCTTCCCCGCCGCGCGCATCGGCTCGATCGACGCGCGGAACGCGGCGAACATCGCCGCCGTGTCCTCATGCGGCGCGCCGCCGCGGGCGTGGCCGGTCATGCCCTGGTACGCCTTCACGATGAAGCCGAAGCCGTCCGGCGTTTCGGATGTCCACTTCGCCGTCACCCGCTCCGGCTGGATCGCGTAGAACGAGGCGTCAACCTCGACGATGTCGAACCAGCCGCCGTATTCCGCAAGCTTGCCGCGCGCCTGCCGAGCGTGCCGATAGAGCGACGGATGGTCTCCCCATCCCGCCAGCCCGATCCGAATCAACCGCCTTCGCCTCCCCGAGCCATGGGGCTTGCCCGGTCGGCTTCGCCGGTCCCGGGTGTTCGCTCAAGTCCCAGTATAGAGTCGCCGGTGGAAAATGGCAATCAAGGATCGGGGCGCGGCGAAGGACGCACGGCCGGCAAATCGGACGACGGCCCGGGGATCCGGCCGGTGGGATCGCGCAGCGGCGTCAGACTTTCGGCAAGCCGGATCATCTGCTTCTTCGTCAGAATGCGGCTGTCGATCTCGATCAGCGTGCCTTGCTCGATCCAGCGCAGCGTGCCGCCGTGCGCGGGGCGGCCGTCCGCGTCGTGCACGCCGGGCGGCCACGGCCTGAAGCGCGCGGTCCGGCCGCGCAGCCGCACGGGCTTGCCGTGCTTGTCCGAAAGCTCCGGCAGGAACGCCTTCGTCTGGGCGATGCCGGCGATCCGCGGCTCGAGGGCGCCGGCGGGCGGCAGCGGGGCGTACGCCGCGTGGAAATGGATGCGCAGGCCGGCGACCTGCCGGCCGCCCGGCGGGTAGGCGCAGACCGCCGGGACCCAGCCCGCCGGCAGCGCGCGCGGCGCGAACACGGCGAAGTCCGCGCGCCGCGCCAGCTCGGCGAGCGAAGCGCGGACGCACCGGATCGCCCTGTGCCGGGTGCGCGCGGGCGCGGCGGGATCTGCCGCGTGCTTTGCCGCGCCGTCCAGGGGATGGATGAGCGGCCCGGTTCCGGGCCCGTCGGGCGGGGCCGCGCGTACCTCCGCCGGCGCGGGGAACGCCGGCAGGAGGAAGGATGCCAATAGCGCCGCGGTGAGGAGAGAACGCCGCATGGTGGTTCCGCCTTTCTTTTTTCCGGTTAGGGTGTCCGGGCGGCGGAGAATCATCCCGGAAGACAGACAAGCGCTCCCGGCCATGCGGCGCCGGGGGCGTGCGGATATGGGGTCAGAACGACATGCACAGGTAGCTGAGCGTGCCGTCATCGCAGTCGGGCGGTTCAGGCGCCGACGACGCGGAGTCCCGCAACGCCGGCGATGATCATCGCGATGAACAGCAGCTTGCGGACGTCCCGCGATTCCTTGAACAGCGCCATGCCGAGCAGCACGCTGCCCGCCGCGCCGATGCCGGTCCAGATGCCGTATGCGGTGCCGATCGGGATGTCGCGGAGCGCAAGCGAGAGGAAGTAGAAGCTGATGAAGCTCGAGACGATCGCGCCGACGGTCGGCTTCCATTTCCGGAAGCCGTCGGACAGCTTGATGAACGTGACGCCGCCGATCTCGCCGAAGCCGGAGATGAGCAGGTAGATCCATTCCATCAGCCCGTCCCTCCTTCGTCGGCCGGCTGTCGGGTCGGTTGTCGGGGCGGCTGTTCGCCGGAATCCGCGGGGGTCACGATCTTCAATCCGATGATGCCGCCGATCAGCAGCGCCAGGAAGAAAATCCGCAGCGGGTCGGTCGACTCGCCGAGGAACAGCATGCCGATGAGCGCGGTCCCGGCTGTCCCGATGCCGGTGTAGACGGCGTACGCCACGCCGGTCTCGAGCATGGTCATCGATTTCGCGAAGAAGTAGAAGCTGACAACGAGCAGCGCGATGGTGACCGCGCTCGGCACGGGTCGGGTGAACCCTTCCGACACTTTCATGCCGTACGCCCAGCCGATCTCGATCAGTCCCCCGATGAGGACGTAAAACCATGCCATGTCGCATCGTACCTTTCGTGATTCATGCGGCGCGTCGTGTTTCGTGAACCAGTATAGGCTGGCGCGGGGGAGGTTGCAAGCCGCGGGACTGACGGGGAAGATGGGCGGGACGCCGGAAAACGTTCCGGCGATTGCGGAACAGACGGCGGGCAGCGCGGCTTCAGTCGCCGTATTCGACGGCCGGCCCGTCCCGATGCTCCGCGAGGTACGCCGCATACGCTTCCGGCGTGTTCAGGTTGACGAACGCTTCGCGCGCTTCGTCCGGCTCGGGCGCGACGGCCACCGCGTCGGGCCGCTCCAGCAGCGCCAGCAGGCGGCGCTCGCCGCGCTCCAGCCGTTCCGCGATCTCCCGCGCCAGCGAGGCGCGGTAGAGCGCGTGGAACGGCTGCCCGGGCGCGTGCACGACCGCCGCGGCCGCCCCGGATGAGGCGGCCGCGGAGCGCATGCGGGCGAGCAGCGATGCCGACACGTGCGGCATGTCGCTGCCCATCACCAGCGCCCAGCCGGTCTGCAATTCCGACAGACCGGCGTGCAGGCCCGCCAGCGGGCCGCAGCCCGCGTAGCGGTCGAGCGCGAACGCGACGCGCCGTTCGGCGATCGCGCCGCCCTCGAGCGCCGGCGCGATTGCGGCGCGGTACTCGCGCGCCCGCCGCTCATCGCCGGCCGCGATGATGACGCGCCCGCAATGCCGCGCCATCCGCGCCAGCAGCACGGCGATGAGCGGCAATCCGCCGACGGGCAGCAGCGCCTTGTCCCGTCCCATCCGGCTGCTCTGCCCGCCGGCGAGGATCAGGCCGCCGATTCTCCCGATGCCCAAAACCATGTTGTCGACACCTCACCCACACCGACCTTTACTTCCCGGTTCCGCTCCGCCGCTCCGCCTCGATCAGCGCGACCAGCCGGAGCGCCCGCCATTCGTCCTCCGTGAATCGCCCCAGCGCCTCGTCCCGGATCAGCCGCTTCTCCTCTTCCGTCAGGCCGCCCCGCGCCATCGCCGCGTACCGGCGGATCTCGCCGATCGAAAACTTCTCCAGCACCAGCGCCTCCGCCTCTTCAAGGCTCATGACGGGCAAATCGCCTCCCGCCTCCGGCCCCGCGCCCGAAACGCCTTCGCCTTCACCCGTGCCCGCGTCCGAACCGCCGGGCCCGGCGATGACGCTCCCCAATCCACCGGGCTGCGCCCCGAGCTCGCCGAGCAGCCGCTCCGGATCTTCCTCCGCCGCGGCCTCGCGCAGCGCCTGCCGCACCCCCGGATCGTCCAGCAGCCGCCGCACTTCCTCATCCCGCAACACCTGTTCGATCACTTCGTCCATGACCCGGTCCGCGATTTCTTTTTTCACATATTGCACGCCAAAATAACCGCCGCCCGCAAGCAGCAAAAAGATCGCCGCGAGGGCAATCAGCACCTTGCGCATCCCGTGCAACTCCCCTCCGTCGGACAGACCGCAGACTACCCGCGCATCGTCTCTCCGCTCGCCTCGCCAGTGACGCTTGCGTCCCTCCGGATCCGGTAGTACCGGTCCCAGATGCCCCGGTGCATGCTGAACCGTCGGCAGAGCGCGGCGGGCAGCAGCCGATGCCGCTTCCCGAGCTGGTAGCCGATAAACTTCGCCGCCGACTCCGCCAGCAATTGCGGAATGTATCGCATCTGTCCGCCGCGGATCAACTCGCGCGCGACGGCGAGCACAAGCCCGCTCCCGGACCGGGCTACGCCGGAGCGGGCGTACACCCAGTCATTGCCGCTCATCGAAACGCCGTTGTCGAAGTAGCGCCGGAACTGCTGGCCGAGCGTGTAATCGTGGGAATGGACGACGCGCGCGTCGGCCGCGTACGCCACCCCGTACCCCTCCAGGATACAGCGCGCCGCGAAGAACAGATCCTCGTTGAACAGCACCGGCGACGGGAACCTTCCGAGCCGCTCGAAAACCTCCCGCCGGTACGCCGCGCACACGTTCGAACAGAAAAACGTCCGGAGACCGAGCCGGGGCAGATCCGTCTCCCATTTCACTTCCGGACTTTGCGGATACAGATATTCGCGCGTCAGCCGCTCGAGCACGCCCGCTTCGGCGCGCGGCACCTGCCGCGCGTAGGCGCACGCGATCCGATCGTTCGCGAGCAGCGGCGCCACGAGCCGCTCCAGCATCTCCGGATGTTCCGGCATCGCATCCTGCGTCATAAATACAAGAACTTCGCCGACGGCGAGGCTTGCGGCCTGATTGCGCGTCCCGCCGTGGTCGAAGTCCTTCCGGTCGATCCCGATAACCCGGACGCCGCACGCCGACGCGAGCTCGGGAGTGCCGTCCGTCGAGGCCGAGTCAATGACGAGAATTTCGCGCGGCGCAAGCGTCTGTCCCCGAAGCGCCTCGATCAACGCGCGCAGCGCTTCGCCGGCCTGCAGCGTCGGGATGATGACCGACACTTCCGGCCTGTCTCCCGTCCGACCCGTGGTGTCAATAGGCATTGCGGTTCACGAATCCCCTCAGTATCGTCAGGATGATGATCTTCAGATCGAACATGAATGACCAGTTCTCGAGATAATACAAATCGTGGTCGATCCGGTCCCGGATCGACGTATCGCCGCGCAGCCCGTTCGTCTGCGCCCAGCCCGTGATGCCCGGCCGGACATGGTGTTTCACCATGTACTTCGGAATCTCGTCCTTGAACTGCTCGACGAAATACGGCCGCTCCGGCCGCGGACCGACGACGCTCATGTCGCCCTTCAGCACGTTGAAGAACTGCGGCAGCTCGTCGATGCTTGTCCGACGCAGGAACGCGCCGAACTTCGTGCGGCGGGGGTCGTTCTCCACCGTCCACTGCGTATCCGCCGTCTTCTGGTCCGACACGTGCATGGTCCGGAACTTGTACATGATGAACGTGCGCCGGTCAAGCCCCATCCGCTCCTGCTTGAACAGGACGGGCCCGGGAGACGTCAGCTTGATCCCGATCGCGGCGATCAGCATGATCGGCGACGTCACGATGATCGCGAAAATCGAAAACACGATATCGAACGCCCGCTTCAGCAGCCGGTTGCCCAGCTCGTCCAGCGGGATGTCGCGCACGTTGATCAGCGGAATGCCGGCGAAATTGTCGAAATACGGCCGCGCCGGCAGCAGATCGAAATAGTCCGGAATGATCAGCGTCTTGGCGCCGGCGTTGTCGCAGGTTTCGATGATCTCCGCGAGCTTGCCGTGCGCCGCAAGCGGCAGGGCAACGATGACCTCGTCGATGATGTGCTTGCGAAGCACCTCGTCCAGCCGGTCCAGCCCGCCGAGGATCGGCGGCATCGGACGACCGGTCGGGGGATGCTCCTTCAGATTGTCGTCGAGGAAGCCGAACACCTCGTAGCCAAGCTCGGGATATTGCTGCAGGCTCCGGTAGAAATTCCGCCCGACCGAACCCGCGCCGAGAATGAGCAGGTATTTCTTGTTGTAGCCTTTGCGCCGCAGCCGGAACAACATCATTTTCACCGCGAAGCGGTAGGCCGACAGGAGCGCCAGGTTCAGCCCGATGAATATGCCGAGGAACTCCCGCGACACATGGAGCTGTTTCGCGAAATAGAGCAGGCTGAGCAACCCGATGAAGCTGAACAGATGCACCTGCCCGAGCTTCCAGACGTCCATCGAGAGCCTCGTCCGCCGCCGGGGTTTGTAGAGCCCGCCGTAATAGCCGACGATGACGGCCATGATCGCATACATCAGGCCCCAGAACATGTAGGAACTGAACGGCAACGCCGTCGTTCCCGGCAGCCAGTCGCTCTTGAACTTGACCCAGTATGCCGCAAGATAGGCCGCCAGCATGCCGGCGGCGTCGCTTAACACATAGAGTTGTGTCAGAAATAGCTGGTTCCGCCTGAGCACCGCACTCACCCACAGTTGACCGGACTATCAGCCATGTTCTCGTTCACTACTCTACAATTCTAGCAGAAAAAAATCGGCTTACCAACAATCTTCCACCAGATTCCTTAACGTTTCGACAGCATGCGGCGGAACAGGCGGCGCCGCTTGGCCAGCATGGCCGGCAGCTTCCTCGCGATATGCGGCCAGCACGCGAGCAGCCCGGGCTCGCGCAGGAGGATATAGCCCAGCTTGGCCGCCTCGACGAACAGCAGACGCGGAATGAGGAGGAAGAGGTGCGGTCCGGCGGGTTCGTTTTTGATCAGGAGAAAAAAACGGTTCTGGTACGAGTGGCGCCTCACGAAGAGCGGCATCGACCGCCGCCCTCCCGGCTTCCAACCCCTCCGGTGCACGGCACGGGCGGAAGGCACGTAGACCGCCTTCCAGCCGAGATGGCGCGCGCGCCAGGCGACGTCCACATCCTCCTTGTACGCGAAAAAGTCTTCGTCGAAAAACTGTCCGTTGTTCGAGACATCCTCGATCATCGCCCGGCGGTACATGGCCGCCGCGCCGGACACGCCGAAAATTTCGCGCGGGCTTGTCCAGTCCGCGACGGGCTCCCCGACCGCCAGATCGACCGCATTCCGGTCCGGCCGCAGCGTGAGCCCCGCACTGTCCATGATCTCGGGCCGATCAGCCCGCACAAGCATGCCTGTCGCGCTGCCGATGCGCGGGTCTCGCTCCATGATGGCGACGATCTCCGCAACATAGTCCGGGTCGAGCGACACGTCCGGATTCAGGACGAGCACGTAATCGGACGGCGCCGACGCAGCGATCGCCTGGTTCTGCCCGCCGGCGAAACCGTTGTTTCGCTCGTTCAGGATTAGCCGAATATCAGCCCTGAACCGTGTCAGCACATCCCTCGTGCCGTCCGTGGACACGTTGTCGACAACAACAATGGAGGTTACCGGATGGACCTGCCGAAGCACCGCGTTCAGACATTCTTCGATGTCTCCGGCACTGTTATATGTGACGATACAAACAGCGACCGAGGGCTTGCCATCTCCGGGTGAATCCATAAGCATCACCCGCCATTCAGCAGATATTTACGCTTCGCAGTCCCAATAATTCAGTACCTTCGGGAAAGCATCACTTCATCTGGATACCTGATCATTGTTCACGCAATTCAACGTAACAGCGGCTAGATCTGTTGATCCAATATAATTTTCGTCTTTCGTCCGACTCCCGTCCAGATCCATCAAGTTCCGCAATGTCGACATGTGAGCAGCACAAATAGCATCAACATCGAGCTATCGTCGTGTCATCAATCATTTTCAGCAAATAGCGTTATGACCTGCCAATATTTCTGTTTCCTTTAATCGCTAATTTTGTTAGAGCAAAAACAAGTGGAAGACTAAATATTGTAGATATAATCGGAATAAGGAAAAGATATTGTATTGAAAAATACACAAAAGCCGCAGGAACCAAATAGTTAATGAACTCAACTTTCGCAGTATGAAATGGGCAAACAAGCCTTGATGTAGCTGGGTAAAGCGGCAATCCATTGCTGGAGTTGACGTTGAATCAGAGCCGAAAGCTTTTTTCCTGCTTTCGTTGCGATTTCGTTGATCAGATCG
>Ga0310831_100717_pt1 | contig 13728 bp, 5 predicted proteins | sample WT_ome_6_FD_201307 | JGI IMG/M metagenome (GOLD analysis project Ga0310831, IMG submission 201307) | Sorghum-adapted microbial communities enriched on wild type (WT) sorghum from Joint BioEnergy Institute, Emeryville, California, United... ... | reverse complement strand
CGCTCGTAGTCCTCGCGGGTCTCGCAGACGCTGATGCCCTTGTCGTCCTTGAGCAGCAGCATCCGGTCGAGCAGGCCCTTGGCCGTGTCCTTGGCCTGCTGGCCCAGCGTGGTGTTGCCCACGGCGGCCGCGTAGCGGATGAGCGTCCGCGCGTACGCCGCGGCCACGCCGATGTCGTTGCTGTACGACGTCACCGTGACGTGCAGGTCGGGGTTGGCCGGCGGCATGGCGTTGGGGTTGTTGAAGTCGCCGGCCGGAGCCCCGCTCCACTCCATGTCGCTCGGGATGCTGAAGTTGCTGCCGCTGCCGAGCGTGGTTTCGCTCAGCGCCCAGGCGACCCACTTGTCGAGGATCGGCCGGGCCCGCTCGTCACCGGTCACGTGGTAGTACTCGGCCACCCGGTGCATGCTCCACGCCTGGAAGCCGAACCACCGGTTCGACGGCGGGTCGTGGTACACCGGGTCGACGTCGTACGCCAGCCCGAAGAAGGTCGGCGTACCCGCCGGCGGGGTCGCGTAGGCGCCGTCCCAGCTGTTGGTGGCGCCACCGGCGATCGCGCCCTCGGCCGACTGCAGCCACGCGTAGAACTGCAGCTGCCGGGTCAGGCTCTGCGCCCAGTCGTCGTCCGCGGTCGGCGACTGCGGACGCAGCTGCGTCGGGCCCTCCGACATGACCCAGGCCGCGAACGGGTTCTGGTAGCCCATGTGGTTGTGGCTGGAGCCGATCCGCCACGACCACTGGCCGCCGTTGTCCCCGCCCCAGGCGAAGTACCAGTTGATCAGCCAGTTGGCGCTGCTCTTGCCGGAACCGGGGGTGCAGTTCGGGCTGGTGCAGCCGGGGTTCTTGAAGTACTTGTCGTACATGGCGTACCGCAGGTAGTCGCCCATCTTGGCCGCCTTGGCCAGCGAGCCCGAGATCTGCGACTGGTTGCCCTGCTCGGTCGCCCAGACCAGCGCCCAGTAGGCGGCCTGGACAGCCCTGGCGTCGGCGTCGGGCGCGGCGGTGTAGCGCCACTGGTTACCGGTCGAGCCCTGGATGAACAGCGGCGGGAACCCTTGCGCCGACCCGAACCGCTGCGTGTCGCAGGACGGGTGCGGCACGGTCTCCCACACCGACTCCTGCGGGCCGCGCTGGTAGGTGTTGATGTACGTGACCCGCTCGGTGTTGTCACCGCACTCGGTCAGGTTCTGACCGCGGCCGTTGCCGAAGCCGTACACGTTGTCGACGTCGAGCAGCCAGTGCATGGCGTACATCAGGCGGTTGCCGTACGTCTGCTGCAGCTCGTTCGCCAACGGGTCCTGGCCCACCGTCACGCCGCTGTCCAGCGGGGACGGGTACTGGCTCGGCTGGTTGAACTCCGGCGCGTAGTCGGCCGGGTCGTTCGGGTTGTAGCTCGACATCCCGCCCGGCTGGCCCGCCGCGCTCGGGATGATGTACTGCTCGGTGATGTTCCAGGCGTTGTTGAACGGCGCCCAGTTGCCGGTCACCTTGCCGTACATCGCCTCCAGCCACATCCAGAAGCTGAACGCCTCCGAGGTCGTCTCGTGGCCGTGGTCAGGCGCCTCGACCAGCAGCGTCTCGATCGAGTGGTACGGGATGCCCTCGGGCGAGAAGTAGCCGTTCGCCGGGTTCTTGATCTTGTCGTACTGGATCAGGAACTCGGTGATGTACTGGTTCTCGGCGGCGTCGTTGTCGATCTCGGTGGCGGTCACCTCGACCGACGGCAGGTCGGTGGAGCTGCACGTGATCGTGCGCACGCCGTGGGCCTGGTCGGCGTCCTCGGCCGCGGCGAGCTCCACGTTCTGCTCGATGCTGTAGTTGGCCGGGGTGAAGGTCTTCGTCCCGGTGCCCGACACAACCGTGATGTCCGAGTCGCCCTCGCCGGCGGTGCAGGTGACGGTCACGTTGCTGCTCGGCTGAGCCGCCAGCCGCACACCGAAGACGGCGGTCGAGCCCTCGGGCACGGAGACCGACGTCGGCGACACGACGATCGCCTGAGCCGAGTCGTTGTCGGCCTCGGTCGCGGTGACCGACTCCGACGGCAGCCCGCTCGAGGCGCAGGTGATGGTCCGGGTTCCGTTGGTGGTGTCGGCGTCCTCGGCCGCGGCCAGAATGACCTCCTGGTCGGTGTTCCAGTTCGCCGAGGTGAAGGTCTTCGTCCCGGTGCCCGACACAACCGTGATGTCCGAGTCGCCCTCGCCGGCGGTGCAGGTGACGGTCACGGTTCCGCTCGGCTCGGCCGCCAACCGGACGCCGAACGTGGCGGTGCCGCCCTCGGGGACGCTGACGCTCGTCGGCGTCACCACGATGCCCTGCGTCGGGCCGGAGTCGTTGTCCGCCTCGGTGACGGTCACCGGCACAATGATCAGCCCGGGCGCGCTGCAGTTGACCGTACGGCTGCCGTTGGTGGTGTCGGCGTCCTCGGCCGCGCTGACCGTGACGTTCTGGAACGTCGCCCAGTTCTGCGGCGTGAACGTGAGGCTGCCCCCGATGACCGAGATGTCCGGGTCACCGGTCGAGGCGACCACGCACGTGACGGTCACGTTCGAGCTGGGCTGGCTCGACAGCCGGACACTGAAGGTGGCGCTGCCGCCCTCCGGGACGCTCAACGCGGTCGGTTCGACCACAATGGACTGTGTCGAGTCGTCATCGGCTTCGGTGGCGGAGACCGTCTCGCTCGGAATGCCGCCCGTGGCCGACACCGTGATCGTGGCGGTGCCGTTGGTGGTGTCGTCGTCCTGGGCCGCGGTGAGCGTCACGTTCTGGGGTGTGGCGTAGTTCTGCGGGGTGAAGGTGAGCGTGCCGCCCGCGGAGACCGTGATGTCGGTGTCGCCCGCGGTCCGGGTCGAGGTGACGGTCACGTTGCCGGACGGCGCGGAGGACAGCCGCACGGAGAAGGTCGCCATGCCGCCCTCGGGCACGCTGACGCTGGTCGGCGTCACGACCAGGGTCGGCGGCGTTCCGGTCCCGCCGCAGACCGTGCCGTTGAGCGCGAAGGTGTCCGGGTCGATGTTCTGGCCGCTGTAGGAGCCGTTGAACCCGACGACGAGCGTCTGTCCGGTGTTCAACTGCGCGTTCCACTCGGCGTTGCTGGATATGGTCACGGTGCTCCCCGACTGGGAGAACGCGACCGGCCAGCCGTGGTCGACCTGCTGGTTGCCGGGGAAGGTGAAGGTCAGGCTCCAGCCGCTGGTGATCGGGTCACCCGTGTTGGTGATCTCGATGTTGGCGCCGAAGCCGCTGCCGTTGTCCCATGTCTTGGCGTACGTCACGGAACACCCGGGCGCGGCGTTGGCTACCGTCGCCGGAATCAGCACGGCGCTGGCGGCCACGACGGTTCCCGCCGTCGCGATCGCCGCCCACCGCGCTCTCCGGCGGCGTAGCCAGCCGAATCTAGCGATTCGCATCTCCTTATCTCCTAGGACGGGCGGGCGTAGCCCGCAGGGATGGGACTTCGGGACGGACCCGAACGAATTACGGGGTGGCGCTGCGGCTCAGGGACGGCGCCGGGTCGGTGCCACTCCAACCGCCGAGGAAGCCGAAGCTCGTCGAAGCGTTCGACGCCAGGTGCCCGTTCCAGATCTCGGTCACGACCGTGTACGGGCCCCGCGGTGTGCGACCGCCCCAGATCTGGGTGATTGGCGGACCGTTGGGGAAGCTGGCCGCGACCGGCCAACCGGTCGTCGGCGTGGTGCCGGTGTTGGTCGCCCTGACCTCACCCTGGACGCCACCCGTCCACCCGGACCGAGTTGGCCCCGGCGGCCTTGATGTCGGCGAAGGAACTGGTCTGGTTGGTGTACCAGGCGTGCGGATGGTTGATACCGCGGAGCTTGGCCGGTGTACCGTTGGCCTCGACGAGCACCTCGTTCACGACCCGAAGGCCGGTGGCGGGGGTGAGCGGGTCGCCCGGCGGTGAACGTGGTGGCCACCAGACCGCCCACGACCGCGAGACCCCGGAAGAGTCTCCGCTTCATGCTCGACCTCACCAGGTAGCGGGCCCGTCCTGACCGGCCCGGTGCGACCCCCTCGCACCGGGCCGGCGTCTTGTTGTCCGTCAGGACCTTCCGGGGGTCCCTTCAGGGACGACCTTCCGGTGTCCCTGAAGGGACCACTGTCGAGACTGTCCTCTCCGGACGGTCAGGACGTGGACGGAATGGGCGGGTAGGCGTTCTGGACGAGCTGCGCGAACTGCTCGGGGAACCACCGGCCCGCGTGCGGCGCGTTCGGCAACGCGTTGGTCGGGTACGCGCTGTTGTACCGGCTCTGGCCGTTCGGGTCGCACATCGGGTCGAACTTCTTGTTCGGGTCGGTGGGGTCCACGATGCCCGGCTCGCTCACGCCGTCGGACTCACCCGGCGGCTTGACCCAGACGAAGGCGTCGACACCCGGGATGCCCGTGTTGGCGGTCGGGCGCTCGCCGATGCCGGCGCCGGCCTGGTTGCACCAGCCACCCCGGTGGGGCCGCCGGTCGATCCGGCTCTGGTTGACGAAGGTGTTCAGGTCAGTCGACGTGCTCGCCGACGTGGGCCGGTTCGGGCCACCCCACCCGTTGCGGGAGGTGTCGATGAGCATGCCGCAGGTGTTCGGCGCGTTGCAGCCGCGGCTCTGGAACGCCGCCTGCAGGTCCGTGGCGAAGTCACGCTCGTCGAACCGCGGGTTCCACTCGTAGAACGACGCCGACATCACCTGCTGACCGCCCACCTGCGCCTGCGGGTCGGGCAGGAAGATCTCCTCGAGCGGGGTGTAGTTGGCCGTGTTCGTGATGAACCCGTGGATCTTGTCGTAGCCCGGGCCGCCCTGGCTCGTCGAGAACGTGCGATCCATCACCTGGAGCACGCCGTCGAAGTTGTTCGGCCAACCCAGCCAGCCCGAGTGGGCGATGTCGACGTAGAGGTACGTGTTGGGCAGCGAGGAGAGCTGGCTCACCGCGTACCGGATGCCGTCCACGTACCCACCGGGGCCGTTCGCCTCGGAGCAGGCGGGGGTGCTGAGGTTCGTGACCAGGTTGGGCAGCGAGTCCGGCTCGATGATCAGGGCGATCCGCAGGTTGGCGTACTTCGGCTGCGCCATGATCGACCGAATCACATCGATGTACTCGGCCTTGTAACGAGCCAGGCCGTTCTCGGCGATGAGCAGCTCACCGTTGGAGGCCAGCGCCGCGCAGTCACGGTTGGGCAGGTCGTAGATCACGACCGTGATGACCAGCGGCCGCGACCCGTTGGCCGCGTCCTGGGCCACGGCCTCGTCCAGGTGCCCCTCGAGCCCGAGACCGTCGGTGATGGCACCGATCCGGTCCAGCCAGACCGCGGTGGAGGTGTTGGCGATGTTGCGCATCTGGTTGGCCAGGGCGCCGCTGTGGTTGTTGGCCTCGGCCAGCACTCGGTCGCGCCATTCGGGGTTGATGTACCCGTCCGCGCCGGCGTACGGGTTGTCCACCTTCTGGCCGGCCGGGACATCGTCATCGATCTCGGTCGCGGTGACCGTGACCGATGGCAGCCCGCTCGAGGCGACCGTGATGGTCCGGCTGCCGTTGGTCGTGTCGGAGTCCTGGGCCGCGGCGAGCGTGACGGCCTGCGGCGTCTGCCAGTTGCTGGAGGTGAACGTCAGCGTCGCCCCCGAGCTGATCGTGATGTCGGAGTCGCCGCTGCCGGCCGTGCTGGTGACCGTCACATCCCCCGACGGCTGGGTCTGCAGCCGCACCGTGTAGGTGGCGGTGCCGCCCTCTGGCACGGAGACCGAGGTCGGCGTCACGACCAGCGCCTGCTCGCTCTGGCCGCCGTCGTTGTCCTGTTCGGTGGCGGTGACGGTGACCGAGGGCAGGCCGGACGCGGAGACGGTGAACGTCCGCGACCCGTTGGTGGTGTCCGCGTCCTCGGCCGCGGCGAGCGTGACGGTCTGCGGCGTCTGCCAGTTGCTGGAGGTGAACGTCAGCGTCGCCCCGGAGCTGATCGTGAGGTCGGAGTCACCGCTGCCGGCCGTGCTGGTGACGGTCACGGTCCCCGACGGCTGCGACTGCAGCCGCACGGAGTAGGTCGCGGTGCCACCCTCGGGCACGGTCACCGACGTCGGCTCGACCACGAGCCCTTGCGGCGGCGGAGCATCGTCGCCACAGGTCACGCCGTTGAACGTGAAGCTCTCCGGCATGGCGAACTGACCGTTGGCGTTGAAGCCGACGTTGAACTGGCCGCCGCTGGGGATCTGCGCGTTCCAGTCAGCGTTGCTGGAGATGGTGACCCGGCGGCCGGACTGGGAGAACGACACCGGCCAGCCGTTCTGGATCGTGGCGTCGTTGGGGAAATCGAAGACCAACGACCATCCGTTGACCGCGTCTCCGGTATTGTGGATGACGATGTCGGCCCCGAACTGGCTGCTGTTCGACCACGACTGCGTGTAGTCGATGTTGCAGGAGACCGCGGCGTGAGCCGCGGTTACGGGGATGACCACCAGACCGGTGGTGGCGAGGGTCGCGACGCCCGCGATCGGGAGCCACCGTCGCCGGCCTTTGAGACGGATACGTAGCGCCATATGCTGCATCTCCTCGGACAACCGGGAAGACCCGGTTGAGAGCCCGTGCGCGGCCTGACCCTGGACAGGTGGGACGGACCGTGCCGCGCACGGGTGATGGGGACGGGATGTGCGCCGCGTCGGTGGTTCGCGGCTGACAAATGTGCGTCCCTCAGGCAGCGACGGGCCGAGACGCCTCTGGCCAGAGGTACGCACCATGTTCTGTCAATGAAGGCCTCGGCTGTCCTTCATCGACAGACCCGGCTGAGCTATGCGCAGCATGGCATGGGAACGCTCCCACCGCAAGAGGTTCGTTGGTCGACGCAGCGATGTAGCGACGAACGTCGCCATGACGATCATCGAGGCGGTCGCCGGCCCGCGCCCCGGCTGCCGAGCCCCGGCCGGGGCGGAAGCTACCTCTGGCGATCATCGAATATTCCCCCGTATCGTCGACAGGGCCGACACCGTCCCAACAACTGTCGGCATCTTTGTCCACGGTCGCGCCACCGCCCCGGAGCGATTGATCGATGAACCCTGAGCTTCCGGCCGGCCGCTCCGGTCACCGGCGAAGCGGTGCCACCCCCCGCGACCCGCTACCCAACGAGGGGGCCTGACTCCTCTCACACGCCCTGGAAGGAGCAGAGCATGGAAGCGCTTCCACGACGGGAGCCGACGGCCAGTACGCGGGCTCGCCGCGTGGTGACGAGGCTCGTCTCGGCCGCCGTCCTCACGGCCGCTTCGGTCGGGGTGTCCCTCGCCGTCGCCCAGCCCGCGCAGGCGGCCACGATCTGCGAGCAGTTCGGCTCGGTCGTCGCGGGCGACTACATCATCATGAACAACCGGTGGGGAAGCGACGGGCCCCAATGCATTGAGACCACGTCGAACGGCTTCACCATCATCCAGCAGGACGGCATGGGCAACCTGTCCGGAGCGCCGGCGTCGTACCCGGCGATCTACCTGGGTTGCCACTACAGCAACTGCAGCCCGAACTCGCCGCTGCCGGCCCAGATCAGCACCATGGGCAACGTCAATACGTCGATCAGCCTGACGTACCCGAGCAGCGGCGTCTGGAACGCCGCCTACGACATCTGGATCAACGCCGACACCGACGTCAGTGGCGTCCAGGACACCGAGATCATGATCTGGCTCAACCGCCAGGGTTCGATCCAGCCGATCGGCTCGCCCGTCGCCACCGTCACCCTCGCTGGGCGCAGCTGGCAGGTCTGGGTCGGCAGCAACGGCCAGAACAACGTCGTCTCCTACCTGGCGACGTCGATGCCGATCACGAGCATCAGCTTCAACGCCCGGGACTTCATCCTCGACGCCATCACCCGGGGCTCGAACTTCGGCACCACGTCCTGGTACCTCACCAGCGTCCAGGCCGGGTTCGAGCCGTGGATCGGCGGCGTCGGCCTGGCCGTGAACTCCTTCTCCGCCACGGTCGGCGGGGGCGGACCGGTCGACAACCCGCCGGGCACGCCGGGCACCCCGACGGCCACGAACGTGACATCGAACTCTGTCACCCTCAGCTGGGCGCCCTCCTCCGGCACGGTCTCGAGCTACCAGATCGAACGGGCCACCGGCGCGACCAGCGACTCCTTCACCCAGGTCGGGACATCGAGCACCACGTCGTTCACCGACACCGGCCTGTCCCCGAACACGACCTACCGCTACCGCGTCCGGGCCACCAACTCCGCCGGTACGTCGTCCTACTCGTCGATCGTCAACGTGACCACCTCCGACGGCGGCAGCGGCCCCGGCGGCGGTTGCACCTACCGCATCGACGCGTGGGACAACGGGTTCGTGGCGTACGTCCAGGTGCAGGGTCCGCGGTCGGGCTGGTCGATCCCGTTCACGATCGGTCCGAGCACGAGCATCATCAACTCCTGGAACGTGACCATCAGCGGCTCCGGTACCAACCGGACGGGGAGCAACGTGAGCTACAACGGCGACATCCCCGCCGGTCAGAGCATCGAGTGGGGTTTCCAGGGCACCCGGCCGTCCGGCGGCCCGCTGCCCACGTTCCCCGACTGCTCGCCGCAGTAAGCACCACCGAGTGAGCGGCGCGCCGTCCACCGACTGACCACCGTCACGGGGACGGCCGCGCCGCCCACCGACCACCAGACGCGTGGGCGCCTCACCCGCCCCTCGCCGCCGGGGCGGGCGGGGTGCCCACGTCCATTGAGGAGAGTCGTCCCGGCCCGGGACGCGTGAGTCCGCCACGACCCCGCGCCGTGACCTCGTCGGTCGTTGAAGCGGGCCCGATGGTGTGCCACCGTGGGCCTATGGACCGGTCGCCGGATGCTCGCGATCCAGATATCGACCCGGCCCAACCCCAACCCGAGCCCGCGGGCGACCCAAGCGCCGGCTGGACGCGCCGGCTGCGCCCCGACCGGATCGCCCGGGCGGTCACCGCCGGTCGCGACGGTGTCCGCCGGGTCGCGTCAGCCGGCCGCGACGGTGTCCGCCGGATCGCGTCAGCCGGCCGCGACGGTGCCCGCGAGGTCGTCACGGCGAGCACCCGGGCCTGGCGCGACGCGGCGCGCCGACGCGCGAGCCGACGCCAGGAGCGCGAGCAGCGGTGGCAGGCCCAACGACAGGCGGAGATCGCGCGCCGCCAGGCCGAGGCCGCCCGGCTCGCCGCCCAGCGGCAGGCCCAGGCCCTGGCCGAACAGCAGCGCCGGGCGATCGAACGCGACCGGGCCGCCCGGCGCCACTACGCCCAGCTGCTCCGCAAGGAGCGGGCCCGCCGGGCCCGCCGGTGCCGCCTCGCGGTCGCCATCCTGCTGACTCCCGTGCTGGCCTTGGCCGGTGTGGCCGTGCTGGGCTACTACATCGACCGGGTTCCGCTCCCGGCACAGTTGCAGCTGCCGGAGACGAGCACCGTGTACTTCGCCGACGGCGTCACGCCGATCGCGCGACTCGGTTCGGTGAACCGCATCATTCTCGAGCCCGACGAGATCAACGATGCGGTGAAGCAGGCGATCGTGGCGGCCGAGGACCGCACCTTCTGGGCCAACGACGGGGTCGACCTGCGCGCCGTCGCGCGGGCGGTGTGGAACAACGTCACCGGACGCGACCTCCAGGGCGCATCGACGATCACCCAGCAGTACGCGCGGCTCGCCGCCGGACTGAGCGGGGTGACGTACGCCCGCAAGGCCCGCGAGGCGGTGCTGGCCTGGAAGCTCACCCGCTCCTACAGCAAGGACGAGATCCTCGCCTTCTACCTCAACACGGTCCCCTTCGGCCGCGGCGCGTACGGGGTGGAGGCCGCCGCCGACGCGTTCTTCGGCAAGACGGCCCGGCGCAGCGCGCCGGCGGCCGAGCAGGTGACGGTGGCCGAAGCCATGCTGTTGGCCACGCTCGTGAAGCAGCCCGAGCCCGACCCCGCCGACCCCGAGGGCAGCCCCGGTTACGACCCGGCCCGCGGAGGGATCGCGGCGGCGAACTCGCTGTCGCGCTGGGAGTACGTGCGCGAGGGGATGGTCGAGCTGGGGTACCTGACGCCGGAGGAGGCGCAGGCGCTGACCTATCCGACCACCGTACGGGCCATCGACCCGGACGCCGACCTGCGCCGGCTGGACGGACCGACCGGCATGGCGGTCCGGCATGTGCTGAGCGAGCTGCGCCAGCGCGAGCCCTTCCGCGGGCAGGCACCTGACTACATCGGCAACGGCGGGTTCCACATCGTCACCACGCTCGATCCCGCTATCCAGGCGGCGGCCGAGGCCGCGGCCGACATCCGGCGGCCCACCGCCCCCGACGTCGTTCGGGGCCAGCCCGAGACCTGGCAGGCGGCGCTCGTCGCGGTGGAGCCGGGCACCGGTCGGGTGCTCGCGTACTACGGCGGGTCCGACGGGACGGGCGCCGACCACGCGGGGTGGTACTTCGACGCGGCCGGGGTGCCGAGCGGCTTCGGCCAGCACCCGCCCGGCTCGTCATTCAAGATCTACACGCTGGCCGAGGCGCTGCGGCAGGGGATCTCGCTGTCGTCCGTCTGGGACTCGCCCGACGTCAAGGAGTTCCCGGACAGCGGCCGGACCTACCAGTCGCCGGCCGGTCCCGTCCGCAACGCCGCCTCCGCGGCCTGCCAGCCGGCCTGCACCCTGTGGGAGGCGACGGTCGCCTCGCTCAATGTGCCGTTCTTCGAACTGACCGAACGCCTCGGCCCGGCCCGCGTCATCGACATGGCTCGACGGGCCGGAATCGCTGCACTGTGGACGGAGGACGGGCAGCGGGTCGACCTCGAGCCGGAGGCGGACGTGAGCATGTTCACCCCCGAGGTCGGCATCGGCCAGTTCGGCGTCACGGTGCTCGACCACGCGGGCGGCATGGCCACGTTCGCGGCCGGCGGCCAGCGGGCGGGCGTGCACTTCGTGCGGGAGGTGACGCGCGACGGCGTACGGATCTACGCGGAGCAGCTCACCCGCGCGGGGATCGGCCTGACCACCGAGCAGGTCGATGAGCTCACCTGGGTGCTGAGCCAGGTCCCCTCGGCCCAGCTGGACAACGGCTGGGACGCCGCCGGCAAGACCGGTACCTGGCAGGCCGGCAACACGGGCCGCAACGCCCATGCGTGGATGGTCGGCTACACCGGCGCCCTGGCGGCGGCGGTCTGGCTCGGTACCACCGACGGCTCTCCGCTGGTCACCCGTGACGGCGCGGACGTCTACGGCTCCACGCACGCCGCGGCGATCTGGCGGCAGTTCATGACCCAGGCGCTGGCGCAGGCCGGACTCGACCCGGCCCAGTACCGCTTCCGCCCACCCCCGACGATTCCTTCCCCGGCCCCGACCGCGTGACCGTGGTCAGCGCGGCGCCGCCCGGATCCCCCGCAGGCGCTCGGCCCGGCGCCGGAACCGGCGCCCGCGGGAGATCGGCCGGGGCAGGAGCTGGCGCCAGTCGCACAGCTCCGCAACGGACATGGGACGGCCGAAGTACCAGCCCTGGCCGATCATGCCGGGGAGCTCGGCCAGGGCCTGGGCGATCCCCTCGTCCTCCACGCCCTCGGCCACCACGTCCACCCCCAATGCGCGCGCCAGTTGGTACACGCTGGCCACGATGGCCCGGTCGGTCGGGCTGTCGACAATGCCGCTGATGTAGGACCGGTCCACCTTGACCTCCCGCAGCGGAAGTTCGCGCAGCTGCTGCAGCGAGGCATACCCGGTGCCGAAGTCGTCCAGCGACAGGCCGAGACCCCGGTCGGCGAGGGCCCGGGCGACCAGGCCCACCCGCTCGATGTCGTTGATGAGCATGCGTTCGGTGATCTCGATGGCGAGCTGGCCCGGGGCGATGTCGTGCTCGTCGACCAACCGGCCCAGCTCCGCCACGAAGTCGGGGCGGTGCAGGTCCTGCACGCTGACGTTGACCGAGACCCGCAACGGCTCGCCCTGCTCGTTCCAGCGCTGCATCTGGTCGGCGACCCGGCCGAGCACGTGGGCGGTCAGCGCATGCATGATCTCGCTAGGCTCGATGGACTCGATCAGGATGTCGGCGGGAATGGGTCCCCACTCGGGATGCGTCCAGCGCACCAGGGCCTCGACGGCGGCCAGCCGGCCGGTGTCCAGGTCGATCTGGGGTTGGTAGAGCACGGCGATCTCGTGATGCCGGGCGGGATCGCGCAGCACCGTGTTCAGCTCGCGCAGCAGCGTGATCCGCCGCTCGGCCAGCTCGATCGCGCGGGACACGTAGAGCCCGACCCGCCGCCCGGTCCGGCGGGCCTCGGCCGCCGTCAGCTCGGCCTTCATCAACAGGTCGCTCAGGTCCCGACCATGCTGGGGTGACAGCACCACTCCGGCCGCCGCGTCGAGGGCGAACGAAATCTCGTCGACCTCGACGGGTGGATCGAGCACCGCGAGGGCTGTCTCAGTCGCGACGAGCGCGTCCGGCTCGGTCAGGTCGGGCACGAGGATCGCGATGGCCTCCCCGGAGAGCCGGGCCGCCCGATCCTCGCCGTAGACGTCGATCAAACGACTGGACGCCGCCCCCACGACCTTCTCGTAGAGGTCCCGACCGAGCGTCCGGTTGATGGCCAGCACCGATTCGAAGGCGACCAGGATGATGCCGAACGGCCGCAGCGCATCCGGGGCGGCGGCGTCTTGCGCGGTGATCGACCGGACGCCCGCCACCAGTCCGCGCCGATTGAGCAGCCCGGTCTCGGGCTCCCGGGCCCACGCCTGCTCGCGGCGCAACTGCTCGCGGGTGAGCTGGTTCCAGAGCATGACGGGTATGACCACCAGCAGCGACCACCACCCCCGGATGGCGATCAGGAGCGGCGCCACCACGAGCACCGCCGCGGCCGCGAGGACGAGATCGGCCCAGACCTCCGAGAACCTCTGCCGCAGGTCGGCCCTCTGGGCCGGTCCGAACGCCGCCACCAGCAGCCCGAAGCTGACCGCGAGCCACACCACGGCCAGCAGCAGAAAGGCGAGCAGGTCGTCGCGGCTGAGCCCGATGCCCTGACTGGTGACCGGCGCGGGATAGATGGCACCGACCACGAGCTCGGCGGCCGCCGTGGCGAGCACCAGGCGGGCAGGGATGAAGACGACCCCGCGGAGGTTGTAGCGCTGCCCGACCACGCTCACCACGCCGGCAATGGCCTGCACGACGATGGCCGGGGCGGCCCCGTACAACACGAAGATCGCGAAGGTGTAGCAGATCGACAGCGTGGAGCGGACCCTCGGGTCCTCGCGGCTGAAGGCCCCGAACAGCGGAATGTCCACCACCAGCGCGGCCAGGGCCATGGCCCAGAACCCGGCGGGCGCGTCGTCGAAGAACCGAACCGCGTCCGGCGCGGCCAACGCCAGCGTCACGGCGGCCGTGACGGTGACCGCGACCATCACGAGGAGCGCGACGTACCGTCGGCGGCCCTCACCCGACACGCTCCACTCACCCGACACACTCCACCATATGTACGGATACGGGGCGTTCGCCGGAATCTTCCGTGGTTTGCCCAGATCGACGGGCGGTTGCCCAGATCGACGGGCAGCCACGGCCGACGCCCGGACGGGTGACCGCATCCCAGGATGCGGATGCGAGTGGACCGGCCGGCCCGTCCCGTGCGACGCTGTGGGACGTGTTCACCGCGATCGAAGTGCTCCTCGTGGTGCGTCGCCACGTGGACTACCGTCGCGTGTGCAGCGCGGTGTGTGGTCACTGCTGACCCGCCGCCACTGTCTGTCGACTCAGCCGGCGCCGGGCGCTACGGCTGAATGATCCGATCGG
>Ga0310831_100692_pt1 | contig 14143 bp, 10 predicted proteins | sample WT_ome_6_FD_201307 | JGI IMG/M metagenome (GOLD analysis project Ga0310831, IMG submission 201307) | Sorghum-adapted microbial communities enriched on wild type (WT) sorghum from Joint BioEnergy Institute, Emeryville, California, United... ... | reverse complement strand
CCTCCTTCGGGCAGTGCTGCAGGCGTCAGACACCAGCAGCATCGAAGGAGGCCCGCCCTTCTCGGCGGAGCCACACGGGTGGGGAATTTCGATGAGCGTCAGTGGGGAATTTCAGTGAGCGCGGTCAAAGGGGTGGCCTTCCAATTTTTCCGAAGCGGCAAACTGCTCCGCCGAACGTTCTTTCACACCAACTCTATTTCAAAGTCACCAGCAGAAGCTCCAAGCTGAGAGCAGCGGTCGTGTCGCGGGGCACTCCAATCGAGGGTGTTCCACAGGACGACAACAGCCTGAGTTTCGACGGGCGTATCGACGTTCACATGCCCCCACGCCGCCAGGTAGCCATGTGTTGGCAATCCGAAACTCAACTCCTGCATGAAGCGTTTCCAAGCCGATGCTTTGGCTTGACAGGAGTAGAACGTGAGGGGGCACTTCGCCACAAGGCCCCGGCCGTTCAGAACGCGCCCCGATGCTGATGAGCTGGACGAATGTACTGTGCCCAGGTGTTGCCGGCCTCCGCCGCGTGCTTCTGTGTTACCTGGTCGCTGTAACCGAGCATTTCGGCGACTACCGGAGCAGGGATCTCTGTGACGAGTGCCTGGAGAGCGGTGTTGCGTGCACCTTGCAGATCGATACCGAGAGTCCGTAGCCGTTTCATGATCGACTGCGGGTCAATATGTCGTCCAGCCCGGCTGCTCGGAAACAACCATGGAGTTCCGACAGCACCGCCCGCCGTACGAAGGTTGGGGCGATGCCGAATATGGTAGTTGAGCTGAGAGGCAAACGGTTCCGGAACGGGCACAGGGTCTTTGCCCAAGGCGATGCGGGTCTCTCCGTCGGCTCGGGAGACCGCCGATGCCTGCAGTGCGGCGATCTTAGTCAGCGGCTGGGCATAAAGCAGCAACAGCACGCCGGCGACGCGGTAGGGGAGACTTTCGGAATCGCCGGTGAGTAGTTCTTTCAGCCACGCCAGTCGATGGTCTTGCGCAATCAGGGGGGTCGTCTTCGCTTGCCTGAAACCGATCTGGACCGACTTGTTGAGCTTGCTCTTCGCTGCCCAAACGAAGAACGTTCGGATCAGATGACGAGTGGTCGGGCCCGAAGCGAGGTACTCGTCGACGTCCTGCTGTGTGCACTCGCCAACGGTGCGTTGATGAGTCTGTTGAAGCCAGGTCAGGAACTTGATGGTCTCAGTGATCTCCTGTTTCGCAGAGCGCACGGGGCCACCGGAGGATTGGCCGGGTTTCGATTCACTCCGAAGGCGCCGAAGGTGATGCCAGGTAGCGAACTGTTCGGTGGGAGCTCGGACGGTGGGAGAGTCAATCGCGTTGAGTTTGTCGGCTAGCCAGACTTCGAAGCGTGCGAGGTGTTCATCGCGTTGGGGGAGTAGTCCGTGGTGCTGCAGCAGGCTGCGAAGGTGGTCGATATGCCTGCCGGATCCGGCGGCGGTAAGGCCTTCGTGAGTCAACGGTACGGCGCCGGAGGTAATTCCGCCGAGCAGCTCCAAGACTTTGATGTTGCGTTTCCAGGTCAGGATGCTCTCGGGGCGGTCTACGCTACAGAGCACTTCGATGAGTGCTTGCATGGCTACGGGGTCGGCGGGATGGTGCAGCAGAATCTTGCAGAGGTCTTCACGTAAGGCGCATCGCGAGCAGTGGCCCGAGCGGTAGATCTCTCCTTCGAGCCGACATGTCCTGCAGATGTAGTTGCCGGGGATACCCGCGCAGGTCAGACACACTGGCCGCGGATCGGTGCGATTGCGGCGGCCGGGCAGCACGCCTTCGTGGCCACACGATGGGCAGATTCCGTGGATGCGCATGGCGATGTAGAAGCAGCTGTGGCAGAGGTGGTCTCCGGGCCATTCGACCCGCAGTTTGTTGGCCATGCGATGGCAACGGGTGCATTCGTAGGCGCCGGTGGTCACCCGTGGTCGACCACGGGTGGTGGATCGCGGCGTTGGCTCAATGGTCGCCATCAGTCACGATTCGTGCTCGTCGGGGCCGGACGGACTTGTTTATCTCGACAACGTTGCGTCGCGACGATTCGCCGGAGGCGGACTTCTTCTTGCGGGCGTCGGCAGCGGTAACGGTGACGAGATCGTCGACGCCACAACCGAGGATGTCACACAGGGCTGCCAGCAGCTGCAGGGAGACGCGTTCAGGTCGTTGATGCACGATGCGGTAGACCTGCGGCCGCGACAGCTGAATACCGCGTTCGGCCAGGAGGGGGATCAGGTCGGTGCTGTTATGCATGCCTTGTGCAGCCATCAACTCGGCAAGCCGCCACGTGTAGTCGATGTCTCGTTTCACGATGTCTCCTCACCGAAGGAGAGGGCGTCTTTCACCGTCTGGTCTAAGACACGGCGTAGCGTGCGGGTGCGGAAGTCGCTTGAGACTCCTGTGTATAGGGAGGTCGTGCTGGCGTACTCGTGGCCGGCCTGGTCCTGGACGAACTTGGCGTCCCATCCGTCCTCGATGAGATGGGTGATGTAGGAACGCCGAAAAGAGTGCAGGTCGAGGCCCGCCGACAGCTCAAGGTCGTTGCAATACCGGCGGAAGCGTCGTAATAGGGTGCGTTCGGCAACGAGAGCACCGCGCTCACTGGGGAACAGGTCGATCCCGTCGTCGAGGTAAGGCTGGCCGTGGGTGACCCAGTCGCTGATGATCTCCGGTGTCCAGTCGAAGACTGTCAACACGGTTCTCCGTTTGGGCGGCGAGCCCTTCTTTGCTTTCCCGTAGCGGATCTTCACGACCCCAAGATTGCCGAACTCGCGGGCGTGCGGGTTACGGGAGAAGTCCACGGTCTGAAGGTGACGTAGTTCGTTGAACCGCAGTCCGTACGAATAGGCTACTTTGAACATCACGGCGTCGCGGAAGGCGGGCAGCCATCCTTTCTTCCCAGACCTGGCGATTGCTGTGACCTGGTCGTCGGCATGATCGAAGAAGTCCTGAAGCTCTCGTTTCGTAAACGGGCGTTTCTCCGGATCCTGCTCGTTGTCCTGCACATGGGCTGCAGTGTTCCAGGAAAAGAACACCTGCGCGGGGTGAGTTCCAAAGCGTTGTTCGCAGACTCGGTCCCAACCGTAGTCTGGGTCGGCGATGTACGAGCAGAACAATCGCAAGCCGTTCTGATAGCCGCGAATCGTGGACTGTCGGCGTCCCTTGATACTGCGGAGATCGGCGAAGAACTCTTCGACCACGGCAGGTGTCCACGACCAGGGGTACTCGTTCGTGTACTCGATGAACCGACGGACCAGGCTGATACGAGCGTCGATGGTGTCGGGGTCGAGGTTGCGGCACAGTTGTTGGTTGCGCCAGCCGTCCAGCATTTCCTCGACGGTCTGGACCTCGGGATGCAGCAGAGGGACTGCGCCCACCAGGAACACGCGACCGCTTTTGTCGACGGGCAAGTCGGCCTCCAGTCTCGTTGCATCTGATGCATCATTGAATCATCTAATGAAACATCTACCACATAATGGCTGCTAGGGCGACTGAGATGAGAGCTCCTCGCCGGATCATGGTCACGACGTCGCGTGGACCGTAGGTGCGCCTGCCGGAAGCGAATGGTCGTAAAAGCCTGTTGGAGCGCGGCTTTCGTGGGCTCGTCGCGATGTGGAGGGCGGTGTGGCAGGAGGCGCGGATGATTCATCCGATGAAAACGGCGACGTTGACTTGACATAATGTGACTTATCGGTAATTCACCGACCTGGGCGGATAGGGGTCGGACGGGTCTGGTGCACGAGAACCCCTGGCGGACAGCCATTGACGGGTTGATTGCCCCCGCCCGGTGCGAGTGATCCACCCCCGTAGGAGTCGGCACGATCCGCCTCCACGGCCGGCGCCGCGTCGACGTTGTGAGGCCACCGACTGACTGATGATCCCCGCGGGCCGCCGCTCTCCGATTCCCTTGCCGCCACGGCAATTCGTCACAGTGACGAAAGTCGCGGTGTCCGACCTCCGTTCACCGCTGACAGTGAAAACCGAGGCGCCCGGACTCCCCTGTCGGGCAGGTGCCACTTGCCGCTCTCAATACGTCACTGTGACGAATTAATATGTGCCGCAGTGCTATTCGATGCACAGCCGGGTACCGATGAACGCGATGTACTCGGCGATCCGCGCGGCGGCCCGTCCCCCGTCGAGGTCAGGGTTGTAGATGACCACGCTGGCGCCCAGACAGCCGGGCGCCCGCAGGCAGGCTGCGGTGTGAGCAACACCCGGGGCATCGCGACGACGAGCGTGTACTCCGCGACGAAGGCGGCTCTGCGGTCGTTGACGCGGACGTTCGCCCGGGAACTGATCGACCGGGGTATCCGGGTCAACGCCGTCTCCCCCGGCCCGATCGACACCGGCATCCTGGAACGGACCATGCCCGCGGCGGCGGCGCGGCAGTTCCTGGAACAGGTCAAGGCCACCAACCCGATGGGGCGGTCCGGTGAACCCGAGGAGGTCGCCAGAGCGATCCTCTACCTCGGGTTCGACGCCACCTATACGACCGGCACCGAGCTGGTGGTCGACGGCGGGGTTTCCGACCTCTGACCGAGACCGTTGACTCTGCGGTTACGGCGCAATAGTGCGAGTACCCAGCGCCATGAGCGCAGAGTCAACGCGCGATGAGGATGCCGGGGGACGCGACGCCGCGGCCGACGGCCCCGGGTGCGGCCGGTTGGTACCGTCGTCATGTACCCGGCCAGGAGGTTGACGGCATGCCCATGGCGCAGCGGCGCACCCGCGATGTCGCGGCGCGAGTGGCGCTGATGGTCGGTGTGCTCACCGTCGGCGTCGGGTGCACCGCTGCAGCGCACCCGTCCGCAACGCCCGAGAACCCGATGACGACGCTGCCCGTCCCGGCCGATATTCCGCCGTTCCCGCTGCCCGACGCGATTCCGGTGGTGCCGCTTCCCGATGCAGTGCCCCGCGTCGACATGCCCGGCGAAGTGCCCCGCGTCGAGATGCCCAGCACCGTCCCCCGGGTCGATCTGCCCGCCGAGATTCCAGCTGTTCAGCTGCCCGCCGAAATTCCGCCGATCGTCTTCCCGTGACCACCTGAGCCACTTCCGGCACCGGCGCGCTGACGAAAGTCCGGCCGACAAGAGGCCAAAGCCCCTACCGCAGCGACTGGAGGACACGGGAAGCTGGCTCCAGCAGAGCCGCAGAACGCGACATCGCCTGCGGAGCTGCGCTCCCCCGCGACACCGGACGACGACAGGGACTGCCATGGGACCGCACCACGAACACGTTCCCGCGGTCGACATCCTCACCCTCACGCCCAATCCGGCGCTGGATATCACCACCAGCATCGATCGCATCCTGCCCACACACAAGATGCGCTGCGGCCCAGCGAGATACGACCCTGGGGGCGGCGGCATCAACGTCGCGCGGGTGGGCCACGCACTCGGGGCGAGGACGCGGGCCGTCTTTCCGGTCGGTGGGCCGACGGGCGAGAAGCTGGTCATGCTGCTGTCCGCCGAGGGGGTGGACCACGTCCGCATTCCCATCGCGGGGTCGACCAGGGAGAGCTTCACCGTCGACGAGGAGCAGACCCGTCTGCAGTACCGCTTCGTACTGCCCGGGCCGACGTTGACCGACGCCGAGCAGAAGGCATGCCTGGATCAGCTGCGTGTCCACGCCGCCACGGCACGATTCGTCGTCCTCAGCGGCAGCCTGCCGCCGGGGACCACGCCGGATTTCTGTCAACGCGTCGCCGACGTGTGCGCCGAGTCGGGCACACCCTTCATCCTGGACACGTCGGGAATCGGCCTGCGGCAGGTGCGTTCCGGGGTCTTCCTGATCAAGCCCAGCGTCAGAGAGCTCGCCGAGTATATCGGGGCCGATCTGCCGACAGAGCGTGAACGGGCAACGGCCGCCACCTACCTGATCAGCCGGGGCCTGGCTCAGCACGTCCTGGTGTCGATGGGTTCCGAGGGCGCCCTGCTGGTCTCTGCGAACCAGACATTGCGCTTCCAGACGCCGCGCGTTCAAGGACACAGTGGCGTGGGGGCCGGCGATGCCATGGTCGCCGGTGTGACGACGGGCCTGGTGCGCGGCTGGCCGCTGTCGAAGGCGGTACGCCTGGGCACGGCGGCGGGTGCGGCCATGCTGCTGACCCCGGGCACCGCGGTATGTACGCAAGACGAGGTCGACCGGCTGCTGACGGCCGTCCCGGAACCCCGTCCCCTGGACGGCGTCCCTTCCGGAACATCCTGAAGGCCCCACAGCAACGGTGCGGACGGACAGGGAGCCGCCCGGGCTGACCTTCGCGGCGCCGGGCCGCCGGTCCCGCGGCACCCACCTCCACCGCCAGCGGGGCATCGAGCAGCTCGTGCACCCGACACAGATGCTCCGCTGTGTACTGACACACTTTGCCGTACAACAGGGTTCGCTGGACCCGGTGCAGGGCAACCGGTGATGATCGCGAAATTGCCGCCGCCTCAACCAAGCTGAGTTCGACGACGGGACCCGGCGCCGGACCGTGCAACACCACACGGGAGCTTTGGATCGGTGGGCGCCGAGCTCGCCCTGTGCGGGTTGTGGGCCGCTATTCTGCAATTCTTCCCACCGCAGTGGGAGAGCCGAGACATGGGTCAGGGGGTTGGCAAGTGACAACGGAGTCCACCGAGCCCGAGGTGGCTGCGCCGCGTCTGGTGCTGGCTGAGGGCGGTCCGCTCTCCGGTCGGTCCGAGCCCGATGTCGTCACCCACCCCGACGCCCGCCCGCTCGACGACACCGCGATCTCCCGCCTGCTTGCACGCCTACCGGCTCCCACGCAGACGCCCACGACATCGGAAGAGGGATTCGCGGTGCGTCCCGAAGCCCGACCCCGACCCCGGCCCGGCGTCACCGTCGAGGTTCTCTTTCCTCCGCCCGCCGAACCGGCCACCCGGCAGCGGCCACCGTCCGCGTCAGCGGACCCGCTGAGTGTCGTGCGGTATCAACCCGATGGCGAGGTCGACCTTGCCCCGGGCGTCTCGATCACGTTCTCGGCGCCGATGGTCGCCCTCGACAGCGTCGACGCCGCGGTGGCCGCGGAACCGCCGGTGCGGCTCGACCCGCAGCCGCCCGGCGAATGGCGCTGGCTGGATCCCCGGACCCTGGTCTTCGTGCCGGAGGGCGAGCGCATGCCGATGGCGACGACCTACCGGGTCCAGATCCCGGCCGGGACCAGTGCCGCCAACGGCGCCGCACTCCCCCACGACGTCACGTTCACCTTCGGGACTCCGCCGCCTCGGCTCGTCGAGCGGCACCCCGAGGAAAGCCCCACCCACCCCGACCGCCTTGTCCTGCTCGTGTTCGACCAGTCGGTGGACGAGCAATCGGTCCTCGCCGCGACGTCGGTCACTGCGGGCCGGCGAAAGATTCCGTTACGGCTCGCCACCGATGAGGAGGTCGCCGCGGACGCCGTCGCGGCCCGGCGGGTGGCCGAGACTCCCGACGGGCGCGTCGTCGCGCTGCGTCCGCTGACCTCGTTCCCGTTCGACACGGCCTTCACGGTGACGGTTCGGGCAGGTGTGCGCTCACTCGAAGGACCCAGGACCACAACGACGGCGGTCAGGTGGAAATTCGCGACCCCGGGACCCTTCCGGGTTGTCGGCCTCGCGGGCTCGCGCCGTGAGCGACCCGCACCGGGTGAGCCGTGGCGCATCGGGTTCAGCAACCCCGTGGACCGGGCGTCGCTCGATGCGGCGACAATCACCGTCGAACCTCCGGTCGAACTGCAGAGCGCGGTGGCCATCGGGCCGTATGTGGAGTTGCGAGCGGCTTCGCAGCCGGACCGTACCTACCGGGTCACGCTGGATCCCGCGCTGTCGGACGTCTTCGGCCAGCCGCTCGGATCGTCGGAGCCGGTGCCGGTGCGTGTCGGCAAACGACGGCCGCGCCTGGCGATTCTCGGCGGCGACCACGTGATCCTCGACCCGGCGAGCGATCCGGTGCTGCAGGTGCGCACCGTCGGCCTCGACCGAATCAAGGTGCTGGTGTACGCGGTGGGGCCGCAGCACTGGGCCGACTGGCAGGCTGCCCAGGGGTGGCGCTGGTCGGACAAGGACATCCAGTTCCCGGGTGAGCGGGTCGGAGAACTGGTGCTCACCGTGACCGGTTCCGGGCGGGAATGGGCGGATGCACAGGTCGATCTGAGCTCGTGGCTCGACGACCGGTGCGGGCAGTTCATCGTCCGCGTGGAACCGAAGGACCGGATGTCCGAGGCGGAGCGGCGACGGCTGACCGACGCGTCCTGGGTTCAGGTGACGCGCCTCGGTGTGGATGCGGTCGTGGACGCGACCACGCTGCGGGCGTGGGTCACCGACCTGTCGACAGGTGCGCCGATCGGCGGTGCGACGGCGACGCTCGGACCCGCTTCGGCTGTGAGTGGCGCGGACGGCACCTGTGCGTTGTCGCTGACCGACGACCCGGAACCGGTTCTGGCGGTGTCGCTCGGGCGGGATGTGGCTCTGCTTCCAGCGGGCCCGGTGCGGGGCTGGCACCGTCGCGACCTCTCCCCTCTGCCGCCTGGATGGTGTTCGACGACCGCGGCCTCTACCGTCCCGGCGAGAGTGTGCGGCTGAAGGGTTGGCTTCGCACGCGGACCGCCGGGCCGGCCGGCGATATCGCGCCCGCCCCTGCCGCGCTCGAGTCGGTCTCGTGGACGGCCTGGGATGCGGTAGGCAATGAGATCGCATCCGGCGCGGTGCCCGTCGACGGTCTCGGCGGGTTCGACATCACCGTCGAGTTACCCGAGGAGGTGGCTCTCGGGCAGGCGCGGGTCGACCTGAGACTGCCGCATCAGCTGGATCTCCGGGACGAGATGTGCAGCCACCGCTTCCGGATCGCCGAGTTCCGGCGCCCCGAGTACGAAATCGCCGTCCACATCGCCCCGGACCGGGCGATCGTCGGTGATGTGGTCACGGCGTCGGCGCAAGCCGACTACTACGCGGGTGGTGCGCTGCGCGGCGCGCCGGTCCGCTGGTGGGTCACCGCCACCCCTGCCCGGTACAGCCCGCCCGGTTGGGACCGGTTCACCTTCGGCGCCGAGAAACCTTGGTGGCAAGAGGACTTCTGGAGTGACGACGTCGACGAGGTTGGCGCTTCCTTCGAGGGAGTGACCGGTGACGACGGCCGCCACCACCTCGCGATCGGCACGGACCTCGGTTCCGATCCGCGCACCTGGTCGGTGTGCGCCGAGGCGACCGTCGAGGATGTCAACCGTCAGGCGTGGACCGCGTCGTCGTCGGTGCTGGTCCACCCGGCGGCGCTGTGCGTCGGGGTGCGGTCGCAGCGATCGTTCGTCACCGGTGGGCGCCCTCTCGAAATCGAAACGGTGGTCGTGGATCTCGACGGTGCACCGATGCCGGACATCCCGGTCGACGTGCGTGCCGAGCGCTGGGAGCATCGCCAGGTCGCCGGGCGGTGGCAGTGGGTGGTCGCCGAGACCGTTGAGCGCGGTGTGACCAGCGGAACCGGCGCGGTGGGCGTGACGCCGGAACGCCTGACACCCGGGCGGTGGACGGTGTCCGTCGAGGCGGCCGACGGCGAGGGGCGGGCGCACCGCAGCACCATCGAGGTGTGGATCGCCGGCGCCGGTGCCGGCCTGCGAGCCGAAGACGATGAGCTGCAACTCATTCCGAGCCAGCAGAGCTATGCCCCGGGTGATGTCGCCGAGGTGCTGCTGGTGGCGCCCTTCAGCCCGGCGTACGGAGTTCTGCTCGTGGAGCGCGACGGCGTGGTGCACACCGAGCCGTTGCGCGTCACCGACACCCTGCACACCCTGCGCGTCCGGGTGGAGGACGCCCACGTCCCCGGTGTCCACGTGCACGTCCTGCTGGCCGGCGCCGGGTTCGCCGAGGCGAGCGTTCACCTCGCCGTGCCGCCGGTCACCCGGACACTGGCGGTGGCCGTCACGCCGCAGGCACCCCGCCTGGCGCCCGGCGAACAGACCGTGCTGGATCTGGTGGTGACCGCGGCGGACGGGTCCCCGGTGACCGGCGCCGGCGCCGCCGTGATCGTCGTCGACGAGGCGGCGCTGGCCGTCGCCGGATACCGCAATCCCGACCCGCTGCGGGTGTTCTACCCGCAGCGGGATGCCGGTGTGCAGACGGCCAGGTCGCGGCCGCGGATGCTGGTTGCGCAGCCCGACATGCCACCGGACCCCGATGAGATGGCGATCGCCGCGATGTGCCTTGAGGCTTCCCCTCCGGCAGGATCTCTGCGCACCCGCGCGATGCCGTCGGAAGTCGGCGCACCGCCGATCCGAACCCGGTCGGATTTCAGTGCACTCGCCGTGTTCGCGGCCTCCGTCATCACCGGCGCGGACGGTCACGCGGCGGTCCCGGTGAGGCTTCCCGACAATCTCACCCGCTACCGCGTGCTCGCGGTCGCCACCGATGGTGCCGCCCGGTTCGGGGTGGGCGAGTCCTCGCTGACCGCCCGTCTGCCGCTGATGGTCCGCCCGTCGCCGCCTCGATTCCTGTCCTGGGGGGACACTTTCGAACTTCCGGTGGTGGTCCAGAACCAGACCGAGGCGGCGCGCGAGGTCGAGGTGGCGGTGCGCGCAGACAACGCGGTGTTGACGCAGGGAGCCGGGCGCCGGCTCGTGGTGCCGGCGAACGACCGGGCGGAGGTCCGGTTCCCGGCCGCGACCGACTCGGTGGGCCGGGCCTGTTTCGAGGTGGTCGCGGCCGCCGGGCCCGACACCGATGCGGCCAGGGTGACACTGCCCGTGTGGTCCCCGGCGACCACCGAAGCGTATGCACTGCATGGTGTTCTCGACGACGCCGCGCTGCAGCAGCCCGTTCGGGCTCCCGCCGACGCCGTTCGGTCTTTCGGCGGGCTGGAGATCACGCTGTCGTCGACTGGTGTCGCAGCACTGTCCGATGCTGTCATGTACCTCGCCGACTATCCGTTCGAGTGCGCCGAGCAGGTGGCCTCGCGGGTGCTGGCCATCGCCGCGCTGCGTGATGTGTTGTCGGCCTTCGGAACCGAAGAGAACGTGTCTCCGGCGGAGCTTGAGTCGGCGGTCGTCCGTGACATCGAGACACTCGCCGCCCGCCAGTGTGCGGACGGCGGTTTCGGCTGGTGGCGGCGCACCGAGGACTCCTGGCCGTACATCAGTGTTCACGTCGGCAACGCGCTGGCCCGGGCACGTGCGAAGGGGTTCACAGCACCCGAGGAGGTCGTGACCGCGCTGCTCGACTATCTGCGCACGATCCAGCGCCGATTCCCCCACGACTATCCGGCGGACAGCCGCGCAGCGATCGAGGCCTATGCGATCTCGGTTCGCGCTGCACTGGGCGACCCGGATCCGGCTGCAGCACAAGAACTTCTGGCCCGGTCCGGGGGCGGGTTGTCGGTCGAGGGTCTCGCCTGGCTGCTGCCCGTCCTCGCCGCCGACGCCAGCGCACGTGACGAAACACGCGAGGTCCGTAGGAAACTCGCCAACAGCGTGGTCGAGACAGCGGGCCCCGCATCGGTGACCGTGCGTTATGAGGACGGGGCACATCTGCTGCTGGCGTCGGACCGCCGCGCCGATGCGGTGGTGCTCGAAGCGCTCATCGCCGACCAGCCCGAGAGCGACCTGATTCCCAAGCTGGTGGCGGGGCTGCTCGCCCACCGCCGGGCGGGCCGATGGGGGTCCACCCAGGAGAACGCGTTCGTGCTGCTGGCACTGGGCCGCTACTACGACACCTACGAAGCCGCCACACCGGACTTCGTCGCATGGGTGTGGCTGGGCGAGGCGTTCGCGGGCGAACAGCGCTTCCACGGCCGAACCACCGATCGGCGCCACCTCGTCGTCCCCATGGCCACATTGGCGGCAAGAAGCGATGACGAGCATGACCTGCTGCTCGCCAAGGACGGGCCGGGGCGACTCTACTACCGGCTCGGCATGCGGTACGCACCCGCCGACTTGGCCCTCGGGTCGCTCGACCGCGGCTTCGAGGTGTCCCGAGCCTACGAGGCGATCGACGACCCGTCCGATGTGCGCCGCGACGACGACGGAACCTGGCGCATCCGCGCCGGAGCCCGGGTCCGGGTCAGCCTCACCATGACGACTCCGACGCGGCGCTACCACGTGGCCCTGGTGGACCCGCTGCCGGCGGGACTCGAACCGGTCGACCCCGCACTGGCCACCACTGCCGCCGACACTGGCTCCGACGGTTCCGAGGTCGGGGTCGTCGGCGCACCCGGGCTCGTCGGACCCGGCCGGTCGGCCGGCCATTGGTCATGGTGGAGCCGACCGTGGTTCGACCGCGAGAACCTGCGCGACAACCGGGCCGAGGCGTTCACTTCACTGCTGTGGGAGGGCACGTACCGGTATCGCTACACCGCCCGCGCCACCACGCCGGGCACCTTCACCGCGGGCCCGCCCAAGGCCGAGGAGATGTACTCACCGGAGGTGTTCGGCCGCGGCGCGACCGATCGGGTGGTCGTCGAGTAGCTCGAGCGCTCACAGCCTGCCGCGGATCGTTGTCGTCGGCATGTCGCATACTCATCTGCGGGGCGGCTACGGGGTCCGACGCACCGAACCTCGCGACAACCGGTACGGCGGGATCCGGGCCAAGTAAGACTAAGTAGGATGGTCAGCAGGTACTCGATATTCGGGGGGTGACTCACCGGGTGAAAGACGGCCGTTGGGTCACCATTGCCGAGTCGGAGTTCGACCACGAAAAGCGGGGTCTTGAAGCGATCAAGAAGATCCTGCCGGATGCCGAGCCGTTCCGGGCCTGGGCCAACTTCGAGTTCCGCGACAACCGGGGCCGCTGGCATGAGGTCGACTCGCCGCTGTTGCTGGCGCGCCGCAAGGCCCAGTACCTCTCCTCCCTGCTCAAGGACGCCATCCGCGAGCGCGGTGGCCGGACGCCGTGTTCTCCGCCGCGCTGCCACCCGAACTGGCCGAGCGCACCCTTGCGGCACGGCTTGGTGACATCCCACATGCGCGTGACGTCGTGGCCGAGAAGCGGTCGATCCTGAGATCAGGAGGCTGAGATGACTGGGCAAGCGGCCGGCGATTTCGATAGCGCGCGGGGCTGACCATGTCGAACAACGACGTTTTCGACTATGAGGACAACCTTCCGGACTACCGAAGGCTGGCACGCGAAATCGGCCAGCGTGCAGCCGCCAATCGACCGCTTGTGGTGCATGACGGATACGCGTTCTGGAAACTCACCGAGGCGGGCACCGGCGCCCTCGCATGGCTCGCATTCACCCGACCGAGCGCACGCTCGACCCTGGACCGGCGCAAAGTGTGGACCCTGATTCCACATCTGCAGGAGTTTCTTGCGAACTGGTTCGTGACCGTCGACCATGAGTTGACGAATCACAGCCAGTGGATCCACACCAACATCGACATTTATGAGGCACGCGGACTGGCCCTGGAGGTTCCGCAGCCGAGCATCGACGACATCAAGCGGATCACCCGGCCCGAAGCGGTGCTGACCCTCGACGACATCGACCGGCACACAGTGGCGAAGGTGCTGGGCAGGGCCACCGCCCAGGCACTGAAAGCCCGGCAAACCCAACGTCGACGCTGAGAAGTGCCTTCTGCCACTGGCCGGATTCAGAAATCCGCGCGATATCGGGGCACGATCCCCGAAACAGGTTTAACCTGAGTCTGATTCGGACAGCAGGTTCTTGGCCGGGGTGAACCAAGAAGGGGGATGCGTCCGCGGGTCACCGTCGAAGGGTTGCTTGCTCTCGGTCTCATGTCTTCCGGGAAGGTCGACCGAAGGGCGACTTCGCGTTCACTTCCCTAGTTGGGGAGACCAGGTCGAACTGGGATCACGTCAAGAGGCGATCGGTACGGATTCAAGGGGGTAATCGCCATGGATGAAGACCAATTCAGGGAACTGGTCGACTGTCTCAACCAGATCAATTCTCGGCTTGAAGACCTGGAGTCCGCTGTGCGAGACATCGGCTCCAATGTGGACAGCATAGATTTCAAGCAAGGCGAGTACTGCGCCTACACGCTCGAAGACGTCGTGAAGGCACTGTGGGACATCGAAAAAGCATTGGATTGACGACCACCGATCTTCGGCCGTCTACGCCTGGAAACCTCGAATGCGGCTGAGATGAGCATCGCGCGGTTGGCTCGGGCACACTGCCTGCCGGCCTCGACACCCGGTGCACGTGTGACTGGGACTCTACAACCGCTGTGAACGCGA
>Ga0310831_100691_pt1 | contig 14152 bp, 10 predicted proteins | sample WT_ome_6_FD_201307 | JGI IMG/M metagenome (GOLD analysis project Ga0310831, IMG submission 201307) | Sorghum-adapted microbial communities enriched on wild type (WT) sorghum from Joint BioEnergy Institute, Emeryville, California, United... ... | reverse complement strand
CGATTCATCGTAGCCATTCGGTTTTCCTTGTCCTGATCCTCCTGTGTTTTTACTCATTTTTTCTTTTTGTTTCCTATATGCGTTACCACGTCGATCACTTCAGAACAGAATGGTTTAGCACCATGGCTGCTTGTTGGTCCCTAATTGGGACCAACAAAAGAGACGAATCATCGTGCCGAATAATGATAAGGTATTTCCAAATGTTGAACACAAGAGGGAGAATAGGGCCTGCTGATCTGCAGAAAAGAATATGTGGGATGAAATACGATTCCTTGTTTACCAATGGTCGGGCTTACGGAAAAATGGATCCGTAGGTCACAAAGGGGCAGGGGGATGTATTTGCGGATTCAGACAAAATGGTGTTGATGGAGCCTATCGTTTCATAAGGTTAACTGGGTATACAATAACCTACCCAGTTAACCCTATGAACAACTTCATTCCCCTTTTCTTTCTACAACCGCGTCAAATCACGGTTTTTTATAAACAAAATCCCCCTTTCCAAGAAGAGAATTAGGATCTCACAGCTCCAAATCCGCTCCTGATTTTTGAATGCCCCCGACGTTTTATCAAGAGTGTTTCCATTGTAAACTTATGAAAATACTCATCGACAAATGGATGAAATTTTTACGGAGTGTTTCAATGGCTGGTCACTATTTCTGTATCAGAACAATCATCAAACTCCCACTCCTTTCATTCGTAGACGCAAAGGAATTCTTTGAAAATGGATCATGTATAGGTATCTATTGCTCGTCACGATGATTAGAAATAAAAAATGACGCCTGTCAGAATCACGACAAGCGTCAGCTCGATTGCCCCCTTTTTAACCCTTCACTTCGAACTTCTTCCTGCAAAATAACCAATTCACTCCACTTTTTTGATCTGTTGAGCGGATTTTATCCGTTATGGTGAAGATTTCTCCTATAATCAACAGCGGCCGCGCCACCCGCTCCATCCCTCCGTCATCGATGATTTGGACGTATCCCTATTCCCTATCACTTTTATTTTTTGTCTTACATAAAATATCCATAAACATAGGCTTGCCCATTGGCCAGCCTCATCCACTCTCAGTCATTACCGTCTTCCTTTTTCAGGATATAGTTGAACATCATCACTTGAAAAGAGATTTGGAGGCTTTGTATATCGGTTTTACATGCCATGTCCTATGATATGAAAGAGGCCATATTTCTTTCTGTTTTCTTCGCCCGATACAGGGCTTGATTGGCTTTCTCCAGAAAACCGCTTATCGATTCCCTAAGAGTTATGGTATCCTTATCACAAAGGCAACATCAAGGCGGCTAAAATAAATCCAAACGCCAATCGAAAGGAGCAACCAAAGCATGGATGATAGCAAAGAATACTGCCCGTTTTGTGGGGCAGATTTGCAAGGAACACCGATCCCAAAAGAAATCCAGCATCATTACGGCGCTACTCATGGATCCAGAAAAATCGGTATTTACAGTCGGGAAGAAGATCGTGTCATCAAATGGCAATGTCCGGATTGCGGAAAAGAATGGGAGCGGGAGGATTAGAAGGAATGAAAGGGCAGTTTTTGTCATAGCAGCATATATAAAAATATAAAAAAGTCCTGCAGAGACTTCCTCCGCAGGACTTTTAGCATCTTTCGCGTGGTGACAGGCATCGCTCCTTATTAGAAGCCGCTTTTGAGTCGAGTTAATACTTGTGCAACTGCTTCATTACCTACAGTATCTTTTACGTTTAGCTGTATTACTAGCAACAGCTGGAGTATAAGTGATTGTAGCATCCGAATCAGCGGCACTACTTGAGAATGAGCGAGTAAATGTTAATACTACCTTACCATTGCTAATGCTTAAAGCTGCACTCCCAGTCAATGCTGCACCATCCAAGCTAAGACAGTAACCAATTGAATCACGTACATCTTTAAACAAACATTTTTTGAAGAAGACCTTTCTTCCATTCTGTTAGTATATTTAATCTCATTTGTTCGCTTTGGATCTTTTTGTCCAAGGTTCTAAAGAACTTTGCAATTTTTTCCTGCTCTTTAATTTCAGGTATAGGAATAATCATCTTGAAAAAATCTGAGTCTTTTATGCTAACACGGTCGTGCCTTGCTCCTTGATCGCTATTCTCATGGATGAAGCGATGCCATTTATCACTTTTAAAATAATAGGCAAGAAAATCGCTATCTATCGATTTAGAAACCTTAAAGCATAAATAAAGCGGAGAAACAATACCTTTATCTTTAAACAAATACTTATTTATTGGCCCATAAGGAGCATCTGCGGATTTTCTTGGATTATAAACAAAATCTCCTTGTTCTATTACATAATAGCCATCAATATTATCAATGTTAGCGATATCTTTATCAAAATAGTCCCGTTGAGCAATTAGACCTTCTTTAGCAGAATTGGAGATAACATTAGTGATTTTACCATCCTTGTTCTTTTTAGTAATTTTATTAGCAAACTTTCCTAATGTATCATACTTCCAATTTGAGAACTCTTGTCCATTATCATCTTTAAACCGAATCTTTTGTGAATAAACTTTCTGAAGCATGCCTTTTTTGTACAACTGCAAAGCTTCAACCTTTTCCCGCTGTTTCTCAATTTTTTTATCAATGAGTGAAAAGAATGAAGCAATTCTTTGTTGTTCATCTATTTCGGGTACTAAAAGCTCCAAATTTTGAAGATTAGTTTTAGAAATACCAAACACCGAAATCCCCGTACCATTTGCTCTCATGAACTTCAAATAGTTTTTCGTATTACTATAGTATAAAAAGAATTTAGGATCTAGATTTTTGTTAGGTCTAAAACAGTGTGTATGCAATCCCGAAACAACTTTCATATCACCTAGATTTTCAACAATTGCAACTCGCCCTAGATCTTTATAGTCCTCTGAAGCATCAGCAAAAATAATATCGTTTTGTTCAACTAATTCAAGATCATCTTGTTGCACAGTAATACTTGGAATATCTTTATTAATACTAATAATTCCATTGTACTTAGTATGAATATCCCCATAATGTATATGATGATATTCTCCTTCTCCCTCTAAATTTCGAGAGAAGGAATAGTTCTTCTTGAATGTACCCAAATTTGATAGTCGATTAGGTTTCCACTCTTTTTTATAATTAGAAAAACGTAGCTTTGGCACACTTGTCATTTCATCACCCCCTCACAATCCTAAATCTTTAAGATAATCAGCAAGCTCTTTGTCAATTGCCGCAATCTCATCATCGATTTCTTTTAGACGCTGTTGGACCGCTTCAATGTCAATTTCCTCTTCCTCCTCGAATGTATCAACATAACGAGGAATATTTAAATTAAAGTTGTTCTTTTTCACTTCTTCGAGTGATGCAACATAAGAGTATTTCTCAATTGTTTCACGTTTAATATAGGTATCAATGATTCTTTCAACATCTTCTTCACGTAGAAGATTTTTATTCTTTCCTTTTTCAAAGTGTTGTGAGGCATCAATAAACAAGATGTTATCTTCATGTTCTCTACATTTTTTGAAAACTAAAATGCATGTTGGAATCGGCGTACCGTAGAAAATATTTGCAGGAAGTCCAATAACAGCATCTAAATAGTTTTTTTCCTCAATCAAGTATCTACGAATTTCCCCTTCAGCAGCTCCACGGAATAAGACACCATGCGGAAGAACGACAGCCATCGTACCGTTATCATCAAGATGATAAATCATGTGCTGAATAAAGGCAAAATCAGCTCTTGATTTCGGAGCTAACTTTCCGTACGCGCTGAAACGTTCATCATCCAGAAACTTTGGATCTGCACTCCACTTTGCACTGTATGGCGGATTTGCGACAATAGCTTCGAACTTCATACCTAAGTGTTGTGGGTCTTCTAGAGTATCACCATTACGAATATCAAAGTTTTGATACGATACATCATGAAGTAGCATATTCATTCGTGCTAGATTGTACGTAGTCGCCGTTAACTCTTGACCATAAAATTTTCGAACCTTTGCTTCTTTTGCAACACGTAATAAAAGCGAACCCGAACCACAGGTAGGATCATATACGCTTTTTAAATCTGATTTTCCTACTGTAACGAGTTTAGCCAGAACTTTAGATACTTGCTGTGGCGTATAAAACTCCCCGGCTTTTTTCCCTGCATTTGCAGCAAATTGTGAGATTAAATATTCGTAAGCATCACCTAACACATCAATTTCAACGTCGTCATGAAGAAATGGAATTTCATTTATACTGACCATGACTTTAGCTATTAGTTTTGAACGTGATTTTACATCACGACCAAGTTTGGATGAAGTGAGATCCATATCATCAAACAGATTATCAAAATCTTCTTGGCTTTCAGCCCCTAGAGTTGACTCTGTTACTGCATTAATGGCATGTGATAATAATTCAATATCAAATGTCCCTTTTTTAATTTCTTCAATCATTGATGAAAATAGGTACTTAGGTTCAATAACATAACCAATTTGTGAAATAAGTTCTTCTTTTAATGCTTCACGATATTCTTCATTTTCCCATGCTTCTTTGTAAGAAAGGTTATCTTCTTCAAGTAATTTTTGTACACGCATCTCTGTTTTTTCTGAAAGGTAACGATAGAAAATCAAACCAAGTATGTAGTTTTTAAATTCGTAGGCTTCCATTTGACCGCGTAAATCATTCGCCATATTCCAAAGTTTTGCATGTAATTCCTCTTGTTGCTTTTTTTGCTTTAATGTTGGTGTCATTTCTAGTCCTCCTGAATTGCATTGAGCATAATTTGTTTAATGATCATTTCCTCTAATTGTTGTCTTTGAGTTATTAATAATTTCTTTCGAATTAGCAATTGATACATTCTCCCAATCCGTTGTTGTTGTTCTCTTGTTGGAAGAATTACTTTTAATTCCCTTAACATTTGAATAGAAAGAGCAGAAACAATTGATCCTTGAGTTGCAATCCGTAGCTGTCGTTGACATATTGGATGTTCATTAAAATACCATGCAAAGTAATAAGGATTCAACTTAGTTGTGTCTACTTCCACAATAGCAAAATTTGATGGAATAACTTTCCCTACATGTTGATTTGTCACAACAACGGCTTTCCGTGCAATAAGATTAATTAAAACCATATTCTCTGCTGTTAGTACTATTTGATTTTGTTTTTGTTTATCTACTTCAGCAAATTGTTCTTCTTCTCTCGATGAAATTTGAAATCCAAGACTTTCGTTCATTTCTTTCATCGTGAAAAGAGAAAATCGCTCTGACATAGTTGGATTGGTCGGTTGTATCCGAGAAAGAGTAATTCCTTGAGATACATTCGCCAATTGCCCTAAAAGCAAACTTCCACCCCCTTTTTTGCTATTTTTCATAATAACAAAATACATGGTTAAAATATACAAAAATAATAGCAGAAAAACAAGATTTTTCTGCTATTATTAAAAATAACATTAAGAATATTTTTGAGTATTGTCATAAATAAAATCTAAAATCTGTTTAACCATCTTTCTTTTCTTTAAAAAAGGAGCCTTTATAGAATCACTGATTTCATCTATTGGAGCTACACCGCTATATTCATATTCCTGAATGAAATAGCTGACTTTTTCTTCTGCCACATTCATTTCTTTAGCAAACTGTTTAATTTCATACTCCCGCTGCTCATTTTCGAATTCTCTGAATGAATCATCGACCGAATCTTGATTGCTAAGATTAGGGGCAACTTGTTCCAAGAATTTTTTAATAAGATCTACTTTCAATCGAAGTTCTTCGTTATCAGCTCGATCTAGTTGTGTTTTAATTTCTTTAATCGCTTTATCCCGCTCATCTACATCATCAAAATTAATGTTACGAATCAAATTCATGATGTAGCTAACGTTAATTTTATCTGTATGCATCAATTCAATCGCAAAATCAATATCAGACAAAATCGATACTTTCTCTCGTTCACGCCTTACTTCATCGTAAATTCGAAGATACTTGCTTTTATAATCTTGATAAGTTTGCTCACTCAAACCAAGTATCGATTCATCAAATTCAAATTCATTAAATGTTTGGAGCCTAGACAATATTTTTGTTAATTCACGGAAGCCTATAATAAAAGCATGTTTTTCTTCTTCGCGTTCTAACTGATCAACTGCTTGAGGTGTATCAGCTAATGCCTTTAACTCTTGTAATGCTTGAAGGAATTTATTTAGGTAACTATCATAACTCTCCATCAGAACGGTATCGACGCTATTTGTTTGAGAAAACAGCTTAATTGCTTGGTCTGTTTGTTCCTTCAAATTACGATAGCAGACAATATTACCATGTGGTTTCGTCGCCTTTTCAACACGATTTGTTCGAGAAAAAGCTTGAATTAGCCCATGATATTTTAAATTCCGATCTACATAAAGGGTGTTTAATGTTTTACTGTTGAAGCCAGTTAAGAACATATCAACGACAAGCAAAATATCAATTTGGACCGCTTTTACCTTTTTTGAGACATCTTTAAAATAACTATCGAATGTATCAGTTGAAAAATTCGTACCAAACATCTTGTTATAATCAGCTATTATTCGTTCTAAGCAATCACGAGAATGTTCATCTTTACCTTCACTCTCTTCATTCGCACCATATGTAAATATAGCAGCAATCTTTAAGTCATGATCTATCTTTTTAAAAGTATCATAATACTTTACAAGCATTGGAATACTTTGAACAGTGAAAATAGCATTGTAGGTTCTGTTACGTGTTTTAGCATTATGATGTTGAATAATGTGTTCAGCAATCATTCGGATTCGATCATCGTGCATCCAAACTTCATCGGTATCTATGCCTTCTACACGTGTTGTATCAGATTCATCAACCTTATCTTTGATAGTATTTATATACTCAACAGAAAACCCAAGTACGTTGCCGTCGTGAATCGCATCTTTAATAAGATAGGTGTGTAAACATTTTTCAAATAAATCTGCCGTAACTCGACCATCTTGGCTTTTGTTTTCTTCAAAACGAGGTGTACCTGTAAACCCAAAGAATTGTGCGTTGATGAAATGTTTGGTAATAATTTTGTGCATTTTACCAAATTGAGAACGATGGCACTCATCAATAATAAAAACTACTTTATCTTCTTTATACTGTTCCATTAACTTTGCATGTTTTGGAGATTTAATAGCATTAGCCATCTTTTGAATAGTAGTAACAATTAATTTTTTGTTAACATCTTTTATTTGCTCAACAAGCTTATTTGTATTTTCCGTCATATCAATTGAATCGGGTTCGAATTTATTAAATTCTTCAATAGTTTGAGTATCTAAATCCTTTCGGTCGACAAGAAAAAAAACTTTTTTTATAGACGGTTCTTGAGAAAGAATTTGACTCGCTTTGTATGAAGTTACTGTTTTCCCGCTGCCGGTTGTATGCCATATGTAGCCATTGTTATTAGTTTCAAAGGCACGATGAATCAATGCTTCAACAGCATATACTTGATATGGACGCATAACCATTAAGTGCTTATCTGTTTCATTAATAATCATGTAGCGTGCAATCATCTTAGCTAAATGGCAACGCTGTAAAAAAGAAGCCGCAAATTCACTTAGTGAAGTAATTCGATTATTTTCTGCATCTGACCAGAAGAAGGTGTGACTGAACAAAATTTCGCGATCGGAGTTGGCATAATACTTAGTGTCTACTCCATTACTGATGATAAAAAGCTGTAAATAGCGATATAAACCTTGATAAGAGTGCTTCCGATAACGTTCAATCTGATTAAATGCTCCTTTAAAGTCTAATCCTCGACGCTTAAGCTCAATTTGTACCAATGGCAAACCATTTATAAGCAACGTCACATCATAACGGTTTTTATACTTTCCTTGAACAGTTGTTTGGTTCGTGACTTGGAATATGTTTTTGCACCATTCTTTTGTATTAAATAACTCAATATACACTTCCGTTCCATCATCTCGAATCAAAACCTGCTTATCACGTAAAATTTTTGCGCTTTGGAAAACACTCTTACCCGATATTTGTAGCAAAATCCTTTCAAACTCTTTATCACTCAGCGGTCTGTTATTTAAGCGGTTAGCATTGTACTTATTGAGTTGTTGACGAAAATTCCTTATTAAGTCATCCTCATCATTAATTATGACTCTTTCATAGCCTTGTTTCACGAGTTGATTAATTAACTGCTCTTCAAGCTGTGCCTCACTTTGATATCCCATATATAACACTCTCCAATAAAATCATCCTTAATAAATTCATAATTAATAAATAGCATCGTCTTTATATTTTAAATGAATTGAATGATTAACAGAATATATTCGACAAAATTCATCAAAATACACCATGACTAAATTACCATTAAAAAATCATTATCTTTTAAATGCTAAAATAAATTAATGAAGGTAATAGGAGCGAAAGGAGTATGAAAATTGAATCAGATATCGTTCCGGACTTTGCATTGTCTTTTTTAGAGGATTTACTGAAGCTAGGGAGAAAAGAATCGACGGTTACACGTTATTATCGAGACTTAAAATTATTTTTTATGGCTCCTAGAACAAAAGAAAGATAACAGTATAGATACATGGAAGTAACTTGATAAATTCCAATTTTCAGTTGATAAATGATAATTCATTTAGTTATAATTAAATAAACTTGTTGTTAGTGCAACTTGTAGGTCTAGAAGGAGGAAATGTCGTGAAGACATTTCCTCCTTCTTTATTTCCAACAACTTATTTAAACCCATTAATCCGTAATATTGTTTCAATTTTGTTTTCCCCTTTTTAAATCCTTCCACTTTTTCAAAACAAGTACTCCAAGCAAAGCTAATTTGGCATATTTGAAAAAATAAAGGGGTTCTCCAATTTTATCTTCTTTTAAATTTATAGTCTTTTGTTTTCTGAAAATTTAAACTTTATTTTTTTCCCCATAACCTCTTAAAATCCTAAAATTTGAAGGTAACATGTTTACAACCAAATCGTTGCCGGCAATTATTTGGTAATTAAACTGCATCAGAGAGGTATGTAACATGGATAAAAATAATAGTTTTGATTATAAAACCTACTATGATTCAGTTTTAATAACCAAAGAAGATATTGGAAAAGTTATGTCCGCGAACTTTTTAAATTTACTATCGGATTTAATCTTTAAATATAGTGATGATATTAACTTTAAAATCCAAAATAGAAAGGAGATCGAATCCGAATGAAAAAAATAAAAGTCGTTGTATACGTTCGAGTGAGTACGTACAAACAGGCAAATAACACATCTATTGAAAAACAAATTGAAATTATTAAAGAATATTGTAAACTACATGGCTATGAAATTGCTGTGATTTACATAGAAGAGGCTTCAGCAAAAGACATTGAAGGTAGAGAGCAATTTAAGAAGATGTATAAGCGTTTTATGGAAAGTGAGGATATTGAATATATTATCGTTTATAAATTAGACCGCCTTTTTAGAAATTTTTTAGATTCCATTTACTTTTGGGATCAGTTAAAAAAGGCCAATAAGCACTTTATCTCTGTTCAAGACAACATTAACACAAAAGATAAAAATTCCAAAATAATGTTCTTAATAAATTCTCTTCAAGCTGAAGTTGAAAGAGAAAACATTGTCTTGAGAACGACTTCTGGAATGGAGAAGAAAGCTGCTAATGGCTACTTTAATGGAGGAAGAGTATTTGGTTATGAATCAGTTAGTAAACGCCTACGAATTGTACCGGAAGAAGCTCTAGTTGTTGAATATATCTTTAATAAATATGTCTATGACCATTGGGGTTACAAAAAAATAGCAAGCAATTTAAATCTTCAAGGTTTTAAAACCAAAAATAATAAGGATTGGTCAATTAATGCAGTAAAAACTATTTTAGAAAATAAAATCTATATTGGATATGTAAAATGGAAAGGGGAATATACAAAGGGCCAGCATGAACCTATTATTTCTGAAGATCTTTGGAATAAAGCTCAAGAGCTTAAAGCGAAAAAATCTTATACACCAACCAAGATACATCCGGGAACTTTTCCACTATCAGGATTATTAAAGTGTCCTCAATGCGGATCACCAATGGTTCAAGGAAATAGTAGTGAAAAGTACAAGTATTATCAGTGTAATAAAAATAAAAATAGTGGGAGTAAAGCTTGCTCTTCAAATCTAATAATTAAAGAATACGCTGAAGAAGCGGTACTCAATGATTTAATAACTCATCTTAAAAAACTAAATCTGTCTTCTGTATTATCGAATATTATCAAATCGAATCTTGGAAATAATCTTAAATCCTTAGAAGATGAAGTTAAATCCTTAAAGAAATCTTTAAAGTCGATCCGTGAAAAAATCAAGAAAACAGTTAATCTATATTTAGGGGATGGAAATAATTCAAGTAAAATTAACGAAAGAACTTTTTCTCTTCTCATTCAAGACCTTGAGGCGGAGGAAGAAGAGACCTTATCCAAATTGGATAGATTAAATATGGAAATCAACCTTCAAAATAACTTTAATATTGATAACAGTGTTGATTACGTTACCAATCACTTTAAGGATTTTTTAAGTATCATTTCTGACGAAGAAAAAAAATTATTGTTCCATAGTATTATTAAAGAAGTTCACGTTACAAAAGGATCTAGACCAAAGGAACGAAAAATAAAAGAAGTAATCTACCACTTTACTGAAGATGAAATTAATGATTGTGGTTTGTCTGTTAAGCAAGCTTTTTGCTGAAGTTTCCCTTTATAGCAGGTTAAGATTCATAGCCCTAAAATTAAGTTCTTTAAAATTAGCAGTCTATTTGTAAAGGAATAGACTGCTAATTTTTTACACTACTAAATAAGTTAAATAAAATTGTACGGATACTGTTACTTAATAGAAACCCAAAGTCCTATTATTCACCAAGTTCTTTATTTATAAATCGTACCGGTTTATAGAGTTTAGTAATACAAAATACATTTTATTCGTCTACTTCGTATGTTCTAATGGTACTCATCGTCTCATCTACTCTACCTAATATATTCTGATTTATATTAAGTTTCTCAATAACTATTTCTTCTGTTAAAACATTCTTTTTGACATACCCATCAAGTATTAAAGAAGCAAAACATTGAGCATCTACAGCTTGCTTCCTTTCAAGATCAAAAGGTATCGTTCCATAACTATGTGCTGCTGCATTTCTAAGCTCAAATAATTTGTAGTAGAACTCGATATATGTTGTTTTACCTTTTGGAAAATCATCATCAGGATTAATTCCAAATTGATCAATCCATTTTTGCTTATGCTCTAAGAATCGACTTTTATTTTCCTTTTTAGGTGGTTTTCCTATCAACGCTTCAACACATCTACATGCTTGTACAATTGCAGTTTCATAATCTGATATAACATTTGCTTGCTCCCATAATTCAGGTTCGTGGCTAGGGTGTTTCTTGTAGGGATATCTATCTAACTCACATATTAAGCAACAATAATGTGTTTTCATAGAGGCATAGAAGTTACTCATAGCAGTAAATGCCCTATCATCGCGTAAAAGCAATTCTATAAGTGGGGAAATATGATAAAGTTCAGTAACTTTCAAAATTGTTCCATTAAGTAAACTGTGCCTTTCTAAATCACTACAATTATATATTTCCTGCTCAAATATTGATTTATTTGGATCAAAATAATAACACCACTTATACTCCAAATCCATTGTATGTTCAAAGTCTCTAGAATAAGAATATGCTAATTGGATTAATGACCCAATATTCTTCCAAAAACTCCTCTTCTTTACATCCCCTGAGACTTTTGAGATTAATGCGGTATATGTATCTTTTTTATGTGTCCATAAGAATAGCTCTTCATCACCACATATCATAAATGGAACGAAATCATTCACTTTGGGCTTAAAACTGTTTTCAAACTTGATTCCTTGAATGAAAGCATAATTACATACATCATTCGGTATATCAGTTGGATAGTATTTATCCAAAAAAGCTTGACGTTTTCTATAATGTTCAGCAAGTATCCTTGATATCTCCTTTACATCCACTCCAAAATCATTAGATTTACTATCTTTATTGTCCATAAATTCACCCCATACCAAATTCAGCAAATATTAGTCGGTTTGAATTTCCTACCCTAATATAATTACTTTTCAAAATGTTTATATTTCCTATTGCATGTTGGCTATCTCTTTTGTACGGATATCTTCCAAAATTACCAATAGTAATATTATTATAATTATTATAATTAATAAACATTTAAAAATTTAATATATTAAACCTATTAGATTATCAAAGTTACTCAACAATATTGCCCGACACTACACTGCACTTATTGTATCTATCTTAGTTACCCTAATTTATAAGGCAATTAAAATACTGTTAATTTAATACAAAGGATTTAAAATTCCTTTTCCGAACTTTCATTTCTGCTATTTATAATTTCATTATAAAATCAAGTTGCAAGGAGGTTAAGAGATGAAAATAAAAAAAGTAGCCATTTATGCCCGTGTTAGTACAGAAGAGCAGGCTAAAGAAGGGTACAGTATAACCGCTCAACTTCAAACACTTCGACAATATGCCCAACTTTACAACTGGGAAGTTGTTGAAGAATATGTAGACGAGGGGATTAGTGGAAAATCGATAAAAGGCAGGCCAGCAATGAAAAGGCTTATTGATGATGTGGAAATCAACAAATTTGATGCCGTTTTGGTATGGAAAATATCCCGGCTTTCAAGAAATATGTTGGATACTCTAGTCATTTTGGATAAGTTTGAAAAATACGATGTAAAATTTATATCTTACTCGGAAAATTTTGATACTGGAAACCCTATCGGCCGTTTAGTACTGCAAATAATGGCTTCTATTGCGGAAATGGAAAGAAATACGTTATCGGAAAATGTAAAACTTGGTATGAAACAAAGGGCATTAGAGGGACAATGGAATGGTGGTTCTGTATTTGGTTACGATACTGTTGAAAAACAACTTGTCATCAATCATAAAGAAGCAGAGATCGTAAAAATGATCTTTGAAATGTATGCAAGCGGAAAGGGGTTAAAGGCAATTGCAAACTACTTAAATAAATTAGGATATCGAACGAAAAAAGGCCGTTATTTTTCTATAAATGGGATTGCAACAATCTTAGACAATGTCATCTATAATGGTAAAATCAGCTGGTTAAAGGTTGAAAATTGGGACACTAAGAGAAGAAAAGGAAAGAATCCTGACCCTATCATTGTTGAGGGGCAGCATGAAGCCATCATTTCAGATGAATTATGGAGTTTAGTTCAAGCAAGAAGAAAAAGCAAATCATTTAAACAGCGCCAATCGAATGAACCTTTTTTACTTAGCAGTCTTTTGCGTTGCCCTGATTGCGGTCAAGGAATGGTCCCTTCCATTACAACATCTACACGAAAGGATGGGACGAAACGAAAACATCGATATTATGTGTGTAGTAATTTCCATAATAAAGGATCTGCAGCATGTAAAGCGAATTCCATAAAAGCGTATGAAGCAGAGGACGAGGTTATTAATAGAATTGAAAAACTCGTTACCAATAAGCAAAAGCTATATAAAACATTAAAAGAAATAAATTCAAGTTCTGCTAGTTCTCTAAACAAACTGAATAAAGAACTAGAACAGATTGAAAACCGCTTGTTAGAAATCCAGCAATTGCAGGACAAATATATGGAAGCTTTTGAAAAGAATACACTCCCGATAGATATCCTTCAAGAAAGATTACAAAAGGTTTCCAATGAAAAAAGAGAATTAGAGCAGAAGAAAAATGAGATTGCAGTACATTTGAGTTCTTCTGATTCAAAAGTTATTCAACCGGAGCTTATTGAAATGCTGCTTGAAAAATTTCTATTCGTTTATAAACAGACATCAAGAGAAAATCAAAAACAGCTACTTCAGTTAGTGATCGATAAAATTTCAATTAAACAAACAGGAAAATCAAGAACCATTAAAAACATTGAACTTGAATTCGATTTTACAGAAGTCAACATATCTAAAACCTTTATACTTATCCACATGTTGTATCGTGAAGCGGATAATGAAACTGATTATCCACAGCCAATACCCGCTTCCGACAATAAAATTCCACCTTATCTTCAACAATTTTTGCCTCTATTTATGGTACGGTTCCCCTCGGTTAATCCGAAACGCACGATAAATTTGCTCAAGCAAAATAAGGCGCATGAGTTGGTGTGGGAAAGTCATTTTGGAAAACGACAACGCCTCGTCAGCACGAGCCATCACTTGTT
>Ga0310831_100689_pt1 | contig 14169 bp, 12 predicted proteins | sample WT_ome_6_FD_201307 | JGI IMG/M metagenome (GOLD analysis project Ga0310831, IMG submission 201307) | Sorghum-adapted microbial communities enriched on wild type (WT) sorghum from Joint BioEnergy Institute, Emeryville, California, United... ... | reverse complement strand
ACCATCACCGTCACCAACGTGGGCTTGGATCGCGACATCACGGCCGAGCTCGAGCTCCCTGGGCGGATCAGCACTGTCCATCGTGGTCAGATCCTCACCGGGGACCGCCCGAACAGCCACAACACGGTCGCGGCCCCGACACTGTGCGGCCAGGGAGTTCACGGATTACCGGATCGACGGGTTCCCGGTTACGGCTCACCGTGCCACCACACAGTATCGTCACGATGCGTGTGAGCCAATCTTGACGGTCGTGCGCTTGCGAGGAGTTCCTGAACCATGCGAGACTATGATCGCCGGAAAGCGCTTACCAAAGCCGTACGAATGGAATGACGAGACCAGTGGCAGATACGAAACTGCGCGAGATCGGAATCATCATGAACGGCGTGTCGGGCCGCATGGGCTACCGGCAGCATCTGGTGCGTTCCATCCTCGCGATCCGGGACGAGGGCGGGATAGAGCTGCCCGATGGCACACGAGCTACCGTGCGTCCCCTGCTGGTCGGTCGTCATGAGAGCAAGCTGGCCGAGCTGGCTGCCCGGCACGGCATCGAGGACTACACCACCGACCTCGACGCGGCGCTGTCCGACCCCCGCTGGGAGATCTACGCCGACTTCCTCATCACTCAGGCCCGCCCCGCCGCGCTCCGCAAGGCCATCGCGGCAGGCAAGGCGATCTATACCGAGAAGCCGACCGCCAGCACCGCCGAGGAGGCGATCGAGCTGGCCCGCCTCGCCGCCGCCAAAGGCCTGAAGACCGGCGTCGTGCACGACAAGCTCTACCTGCCCGGGCTGCGCAAGCTGCGGCGGCTCATCGACTCCGGCTTCTTCGGCCAGATCCTGAGCGTACGCGGCGAGTTCGGCTACTGGGTCTTCGAGGGCGACTGGCAGCCCGCGCAGCGTCCGAGCTGGAACTACCGGGCCGCCGACGGCGGCGGGATCATCGTCGACATGTTCCCGCACTGGAACTACGTGCTGGAGAACCTGTTCGGCCGGGTGCGGACGGTCTACACCCAGGCCGCAACCCACATCCGGCAACGGTGGGACGAACGGGGCGAGCCGTACTCGGCGACCGCGGAGGACGCGGCCTACGCGGTCTTCGAGCTCGAGGGCGGGACGGTGGCACAGATAAACTCGTCGTGGACCGTCCGGGTCAACCGCAGCGAGCTGCTCGAGTTTCAGGTCGACGGGACCCTCGGCTCGGCGGTGGTCGGCCTGCACCGTGCCAAGGTCCAGCCGCGCGCCGCCACACCTCGGCCGGTGTGGAACCCGGATGTGGCCGACGATCACGACTACACCGCCGACTGGATCGACGTACCCGACAACGATGTGTTCCGTAACGGCTTCCGCCAGCAGTGGGAGGAGTTCCTGGTCTCCTACCTGCTCGGCACGCCGTACCCGTACGACCTGCTCGCCGGCGCGCGCGGCGTGGTGCTCGCCGAGGCGGGCCTGCGCTCCAGTCGCGAGGGCCGCAAGGTCGAGCTGCCCATCCTGACGCTGGAGTGACACCCATGTCCCGCCTGGTTCTCCTCCGTGCCGACGGCACCACCGACACCGTGGACCTCGCCGACCCGCCGGCCTTCGCGAAGCCGGCCAGCCCGCTGCGGTCCCGCGTCGCCTACGCGGCGGTGCACGTCGTGCCGGTGGCGTGGGGCGAGAACACGCCGGGCCAGCCGGCCGAGATCGACTGGGACGCGACACTCGCCTTCCGCCGTCACGTCTACTCCTGGGGCCTGGGCGTCGCGGATGCCATGGACACGGCCCAACGGAACATGGGCCTCGACGCGGCCGCCACCCGGGAGCTGATCACGCGCAGCGCCGCCGTGGCCCGGCAGGAGGGCGGATCTCTCGTCGTGGGGGTCAACACCGACCACGTCGACGACCCCGTGATCTCCCTCCCCGCTATCATCGATGCCTATGTTTCGCAACTCCACTTCGCCGAGGAGCAGGGCGCGACGGCGGTGATCATGGCGAGCCGGCACCTCGCGCGGGCGGCGACCGGGGCGCAGGACTACCGCCGGGTCTACGGCAGCGTGCTGCAGGCGGCGGCCCGGCCCGTGATCCTGCACTGGCTCGGCACCGTCTTCGATCCATCCCTGGCCGGCTACTTTGGTAGCTCGGACTGGAAGGTCGCCGCCGACGTGCTCATCGAGATCATCTCCGAGCACGCGGACAAGGTCGCCGGGGTCAAGATGAGCCTGCTGAACGCCGAGTCCGAGCTGGCGGTGCGGGAACGGCTGCCCGACGTCGTCCGCATGCTCACCGGTGATGACTTTAATTACGTCAACCTCATCGGCGGGGCCGCCATCGGGGCCGCCCCGCCCGGCCCCCGGTCCCACTCGGACGCGCTGCTCGGCGCCTTCGCCGCGATCACCCCCGCGGCCTCCGCGGCGATTCAAGCGCTCGACGCCGGCGACCCCGAGGCGTACCTGCGCATCCTCGGCCCCACCGAGGCGCTGAGCCGGCAGATCTTCGCGGCCCCGACCTTCTACTACAAGACCGGGGTGGCGTTCCTGTCCTGGCTCAACGGACACCAGCCCGCGTTCGCGCTGGTCGGCGGGCTGCACTCGGCCCGCAGCCTGCCCCACCTGTCGGAGATCGTGCGCCTGGCCAACGCGTGCGGGGCGCTGGAGCAACCCGACCTGGCCGCCGCGCGCTGGCACAGCCTGCTACGCCTGAACGGTATCGACGCGCCATGATAGATCCGAGGCTATCCATCAATCAGGCGACGATCCGGGGCGCGAGTCTCGACGAGGCGTTGCGGGTCACCGCCGCGGCCGGGGTGCGCAGCATCGGGCTGTGGCGCGAGCCGGTGCAGGCGGTCGGCCTCGACGCCGCGGCGCGTCGGCTCGCCGCCTCGGGGCTGCGCCTGTCCAGCCATTGCCGGGGCGGGTTCTTCACTGCCCCGGAGGGGCCGGAGCGCCGGGCCGCGCTCGACGACAACCGGCGGGCCATCGAGGAGTGCGCGACGCTCGCCGCGGCCGGTGCCCCCGGCTCGGCCGCCGTGCTCGTGCTCGTCGTCGGTGGCCTACCGGAGGGCTCGCGCGATCTGGTGGGGGCGCGGCAGCGGGTGGCTGAAGCCATCGACGAGCTCGCCGTTGATGCCAAGGCGGCCGGCGTGACGCTCGCCATCGAGCCGCTGCACCCCATGTACGCCGCCGACCGGGCCGTCGTCTCGACCCTGCGGCAGGCGCTGGACCTCGCGGCCGGCCACGACCCCGCCGTGGTCGGGGTCGCCATCGACACGTTCCACATCTGGTGGGACCCCGAGGCAATCGACCAGATTGCCCGCGCCGGTCGGGAGGGGCGCATCGCCACCTACCAGGTGTGCGACTGGCGCACGCCGCTGCCCGCCGACGTGCTGCTGGCCCGGCACTATCCGGGCGACGGGGTCATCGACCTCGCCGCCCTGACCCGGGCCGTGGTCGACGCGGGGTACTCGGGCGACGTCGAGGTCGAGATCTTCAACGCCGAGATCTGGGCCGACGATCCAGCCGAGGTCGTCCGGCGTACCGCCGAGGCGTTCGCCCGGACCGTCAGCCCGCATCTGGTGGCGCCATGACCGAGCGCGCGCAGCCCGACCTGTCGGCGCCGACCGTCGACCCAGCGGCGGCCGCCGCCCACGACTCACCTCCCGCGCCCAGGCAGCCCGCCGGGCCCGGCGGCGTCACGCTGCACGATGTCGCCCGGGCCGCCGGCGTCTCGCTCGCCACCGCGTCGCGGGTGCTCAACGGGTCGGCCCGCCGGGTCGCCGACAGCTATCGGGAACGCGTGGAGGCGGCGGCGCGGAAACTCGGCTACACCGCCAACCTCTCGGCCCAGGCCACCGCCCGCGGTACATCGAACATCATCGCACTACTCGTCGCCGATATCGCCGACCCCTACTTCGGCCAGATCGCGGCCGGCGTCGCCCGGGGGGCCGACGAGGCCGGTCTGGTCCTGACCATCGCGATCACCGAGCGCGACGCCCGGCGGGAGGCGGCCCTGGTCCGGACCCTGCGCGGGCAACGGCCCCGCGGGCTGATCCTCGCGGCGTCCCGGACCGCCGCGGCCGAACGGCCCGAGGAACCCGAACCGTCGGGCCAGCCCGAGCTGCGCCGTGAGATCGAGGCATTCGCCAGCTTCGGCGGGCGGGTGGTCGCCATCGGCCGGGGCGCGCCGGAGCTGCGGTCGGTACCCATCGACAACTTCGGCGCAGCCCGCAACCTCGGCCTGGCCATGGCCGGCCGGGGCTATCGGCGCGCGGTCGTGCTCGCCGCTGGCGTCGGCGTCATCTCCTCCGACGACCGGTTGGCCGGCTTCACGGCCGGCTTCGCGGAAGGCGGTGGGAAGGGCGTCGAGGTCTACCGGGGCGGGTTCACCCGCGAGGCGGGATGGCAGGCGATGCGCGATGCGCTGGCCGCCGGGATCGAGCCCCACACCGTGGTCTTCGGCGTCAGCGACGTGGTGGCGATCGGCGCGATGTCGGCCATTCGCGACGCCGGCCGCCGGGTGGGCGACGACATCGCCGTGTGCGGCTTCGACGACATCGCCACGAGCCGCGACGTGACCCCCGCCCTGTCCACTGTGCACATCCCGCTCGAGGACGTCGGCTACCAGGCCCTGCGGGCCATCGTCGACGACGACTGGGATGCCCAGGCGGCCGGCATCACCCACCAGGTCGTGCTCCGCGACAGCACCCCGCCCGTACGCTGACCGGACCGATAACGGGTGGGATTGGTGTCGTCAGAGCAGCACCAACCCCACCCGATAAGCCCGAGCTCCCACCCGTCGCGCTGGCGCGACGGGTGCAGCCACGGCTCGGAACACGACGATCCGGGCGCCCCGCCCACGGCCAAGCGAGACGCCCGGATCGCGCGACGAGGTCAGCCGGTGACGGCGTTCACCAGCGGCAGGTAGCCGGCCGAGTAACCGTTGGCGTTCGGGTGGTAGGACTCGACGATCTGGAACAGCGAGAACCGGTTGATCCACGGCGATGGGCCGCACGCGCCGTGGCCAGCGAAGTGGGCGATGGCGCTCTGGTAGACGAAGCCTGGTCCGGCCGCGGCAACCCGCTCCGCGATCACCGCGTCGAGGGCGTCCGCCCCGTTGTTGAGCGCGGTGCGCTTGGTACTGCTCAGATTGAACAGTCCACAGGAGCCGGTGGGCTCGATCAGCCGCGGGTAGCCGAGCACGACCACCAGGGCGTTCGGCGCGGCGGCCCGGATCGCGGCGTAGGTCGCGTCGAGCCGTGCCGGCAGGATCGTGGTCGCCTCGACCAGGGCCTGGTTGATCGCATTGACGCAGCTCGTGTTGCTGCCCAGCGTGCAGGTCGTCATCACGTCGGCGAAGCCGATGTCGTTGCCGCCGATGGTGATGGTGACCAGGTCGGTGTCGGCGTTGAGCGCCCCGAGCTGGGAGTTGAGGACATCGCTGGTCGTCGCCCCGCCGCAGGCCGCGAAGACGAACGACGAGACGGCGTGGGTGCTCGCCCAGAGCGGCGCGTAGCTGCGGCTGCTGCGCAGGCATCCGAGGTCCTGGTACGGTGGCGCCCCCGTACCGGACGAGTAGGAGTCGCCGAGGGCCACGTAGTCGACGGGCTGCGCGGCGAGAGCCGCAATCGAGGGCTCGGCAGCGTGGGCGGGCGTCGCGGTCAGGGCGACGCCCGCGATCATGGCCCCGACCAGGGTCGCCAGTCGGGCTGCCCATCTCTTCATGGGAGACCTCCTATGCGAGGGACGGCGGGAGGTGAGAGGCAGAATAAGTCGCATCCATCGAAATAGCTACCCATCGGTAGCTAGCCATTTTGACGCCTTTCGCTCGACCAGACATAAACCGCCATGCCCTACAAACCGGGCAAGCGGCCACCGCCCGCCCACGTAACTGGCCGGTGCCACCGCCGCCCCGACGACAAGAACCAATTCCCTCACCGCCGCCGCTACGACGACCAGACCAAGCCGGCACCGCCGCCGCTACGACGACCAAACCAAACCCGCAACGCCACGACGACAACGACAGGCTGGCATCGCCGCCGGCGCGGTGACGGGACGGGCCGGCGTCACCGCCTACCCGTCGACGTAGCGGCGCATCTCCTCCAGGCTGCTCGGCAGGCCGTAGCCGCTCATCATCACGCTGAAGTTCCCGAACGCCATCCCGCCCCACCGCCACGTCGACGGCGACTCGGCGAGCGCGGTCAGCAGCCGGCGCTGCCGCTCGTCCAACGCTGCGAACGCCTGCCCGGCCGGGACGGGGCCGTTCGGGAAGGCCCGCTTCAAGGCCTCACCGACCACGGTCAGCGCCTCAGGCCCCGATACCGACGGCAGGCGGGTCAGCAGCGCCGAAAACGCCGCCTCGTCGGTCTCGCTCCCGAGCTGGCCCAACGCCAGCGAGGCGTACCCGGCGAGGTCACCGTCGAGGAACGGGATCTCCTCGCGACTGTCCTCGTCGGAGCGCGCCCAGGCCAGCAGCTCCTCGGCCACCCGCGGACCCGCGGCCGACCCCCGTAACCGGGCCAGCGCAACGGCCGCACCCCACCGCACCACGTCGCGCGGATCGTCCAGCGCCGCCTCGACGGTCCCCCCGACCTCCCCGTCGCTGCCGACGAGACCCAACGCGACCAGCGCGCTCGCCGCCACCGCTGGCTCGGGATCCGCGGCGGCCCGCGCCAACGCCGGAACACCGAGATGCGCTTCCTCAGGGAACCAGGCCAGCGCGTAGGCCGCCCCGGTCCGCTCCCCGGCCGAGGCGTCGGGCTGGGTCAGGATGTCGACGAACGTCGGCACGCCCGCCCGGACCGCGTCGTAGGTGGCCAGTTCGATGTACGCGTACGCGCGGGCCTCCGCCTCCGGGTCCAGGTTGTCCCAGTACCGCAACCGGCGTTCGGCCGGCTCGTCGCCGTCGCCCAGCGGGGGTGCCGACCGGAGGACCTCCTCGCCGCCCTGCGCCGCCTCCCGCAGCTGGGCCACCGGGAAGCCGTCGGGCAGCCACGCCTCGTCGTACCCGACCGCGAGCGAGGCCAGCAGGCCGAGCAGTTCGGCCCGGTCGCGCGTCGCCGGGTCACGCAGGATCGCCAGCAGGAACGGCACGGTGTACGCGCTCGCCTCGTAGCGGGTGCCCTGATGAAAGATGTTGCTGTAGAGCTCTCCGAGCGCCCGGTCCCGTTGGTCCGGATCCGATGATGTGAGCGCCCGAATCTGATCCGGCACGTCGGCGGCGGACCCGTACGCGTGCTCCAGCCGTGACCAGTCGATGCTCTCGAGCCCTTCCAGCATGCCGGCGACCCTAGCGAACCGCGACAAACCGCCCGGCCCGGAGGGCGCGAACCGCACGGCCACGGCGCGTGACCCCGGGCCGGCGTGCGTAGACACGGTCACGGCCCGTGGACCCGGCCGGCGACCACCGTCCTATGAGGGTGCGAGTTCGCGCCGCTGCGTAGAGTGGTGGCCGGCACGACCGGCTGCGGAGGGTCCCGGGCCCAGCGTCCGCGCGAGGTCGATCGTGCCCGTCACACGGGAGCCGATGATTCGGAGGTGGGGGCGTGACCAGCACGTTGCCGACCGTGACGGCCAGCGGCCCGACACCGGCCGCCCGGACCTCGGGTCGTCCGCGGCTGCTGCGAGCCGAGCTGCTCAAGGCCCGCACCACCAACACCTGGTGGATCTTCGGCCTGTGCGCACTCGCCGCGGTCGGGGTGGCTCTGGTCTTCAACTGCTGGCTGGCGTCCACGGAGGTCGACGCCATCCGAAACCCCCGGAACCCGGACGAAGGCGTTCCACCCGGGCTGCTCGGGCCGAGCACCGACCTGGCCGGCGTGCTCGCCCGCAACGCCGCCAACGTCTACACGTCGGGCCAGTACTTCGGCCTGATGCTGGTCATGCTGTTCGGCGCGCTGCTGATCACCAACGAGTACTACCACCAGACCGCGACGTCGACCTTCCTCGCCACCCCGCAACGCACCCGGGTGATCCTCGCGAAACTGGCCGCCGCCGCCGTGGTCGCGGTCGGGGGCTGGGCCGTGACCACCGTGGCGAGCGTGGGCGTTGGCTCGGCCTTCTTCGGCGCCATCCTGAGCGAGTCGACCAGCCTCGGCGTCTGGGCGGTGCAGCGGTCGATCCTCATGAACCTGCTCGCGTACGTGGTCTGGGCCATCCTGGGCATCGGGCTGGGCGCCCTCCTCCGCAACCAGCTCGCCGCCACCATCACCGGCGCGGCCCTGTACCTCCTCGGCAGCCAGGCCGTCCAGATCGTGTTCGTTCTCCTGTACCTGTACATCGAGCACCCGTTGGTGATCCAGTCGATGGTGCTGGCGCCGTCGGTCGCCTCCCAGGTGATGATCTCGGCGGAGCCCACGACGCTCTGGGTGACCAACGACGGGCCGATCCTGAGTCCACAGTGGTGGGTCGGTCTGATCATCCTGCTCGCGTACGGCGCCGTGGCCGGCGTTGTCGGTACCCTGATCATCCGTCGGCGGGACGTCGCCTGACGCCGACGGACGACCGGAGGATCGGGCTCTATGGTCACTATCACTGAGGACGCTCGCACGCATCGCATTGACCGCAGGATCTACGGACACTTCGCCGAGCACCTGGGCCGGGGGATCTACGAAGGCATCTGGGTCGGCGAGGACTCGGACATCCCCCACCGCAACGGCATCCGCTCGGATGTGGTGGCCGCCCTCCGCGCCATCAAGGTGCCGGTCGTGCGCTGGCCCGGCGGCTGCTTCGCCGACGAGTACCACTGGCAGCGGGGCATCGGGCCGCGCGCCGAGCGACCCACCATGATCAACACCCTCTGGGGTGGGGTCGTCGAGTCCAACCACTTCGGCACGCACGAGTACTTCGAGCTGCTGCACCAGCTCGACGCGGAGGCGTACATCTGCGGCAACCTCGGCAGCGGCACCGTCGCCGAGATGCGGGACTGGATCGAGTACATCACGCGCGACGGCACGTCACCGATGGCCGACTTGCGCAAGCGGCACGGCCGCGAGCAGCCGTGGCGACTGCACTTCTTCGGCGTCGGCAACGAGAGCTGGGGCTGCGGCGGGAACATGCGGCCGCAGTACTACGCCGACCTGTACCGGCACTACCAGACGTACGTGCGCCAGTTCGGCGAGTTCCCCATCTACAAGATCGCGTGCGGGGCCAACGGCGACGACTACGAGTGGACCGAGGTCCTGATGGCCCAGGCCGGCGCCCTCATGGACGGGCTGAGCCTGCACTACTACACGATCCCCACCGGCGACTGGTCGGCCAAGGGCTCCGCGGTCGACTTCGACGAGAACGAATGGTACGAGACCATACGGCAGGCCCGACGGATCGGGGAGCTGCTCGAGCGCCACTGCGCCATCATGGACAAGCACGACCCGGACAAGCGGGTGGGGCTCATCGTCGATGAGTGGGGCACCTGGTGCGACCCGACCCCCGGCACCAACCCCAGTTTCCTCGAGCAGCAGAACACGATCCGCGACGCGATAGTCGCCGCGGTGACCTTCAACCGGTTCCACCGGTACGCCGACCGGGTCCGGATGGCGAACATCGCCCAGATGGTCAACGTCCTGCAGGCCATGCTGCTCACCGACGGCCCGGCCCTGGTGAAGACCCCGACGTACTACGCCTTCGCCCTCTACACCGACCACCACGACGCGTTCTTCGTGGACGCGCGGCCGGACCCCGACGATGCTCCCGGCCTGATCGGGGCCCACGGCGAGTACACGGTGTCGTGGAAGGACGACGCCTACACCATCACCGTCACGAACACCAGCCTGGACGAGAAGCTCGACGCGACGGTCGATCTGCCGGGGCGCGTCACGACCGTCCATCGTCACCAGATCCTCACCGGCGCGCGACCCAACAGCCACAACACGGTCGCGGCCCCGGACGAGGTGGCATTAGCTGACTTCGATGGTTATCGCGTCGACGGCTCCCGCCTGCGGTTGACCGTGCCGCCGCACAGCATCGTCACGCTCCGCGTCAGCCACGCGTGACGGGCGCGCCATCGAGGCGATCGAGCGCCGCGAGCGGCGATCACCGGTTACGAGATAGTGCAGCGTCGATTTCCTGGCGCCGGCCGTCGACGAGCGCGTCGTAGACCTCGTCCGGCAGCGGCGCGCGGTCGGTGAACCGGATGCCGCCCTTCGTGGCGTCGAGCCCGGCGAAGCGGGCGCACACGTCGGCCACCACGTCGGAGCTGAACGGGTAGGCCGAGTAGCCGGCCTTCGTGACCCGGATGGCGATCAGCGGCCGACCCCGGTAGCGCAGGGCCGGCATGCCGTAGCTCGCCCCCTCCTCCGCCTGTGGCACGAGCGCCAGCGCACGGACCCGGTACCGCTCGAGCAGGCTCCGGGTCGGCTCGGCCAGGCCGGCGATGTAGTCGGTGAGCTCACCCACGCGCCCATCGTGCCAAACGCCGGCCCGCCGCCTCGTCCCCGCCGGCCACCCGCCGAGACCCCGAGCGCCCGGCGCGGGGCGGGGTCGGTCACTGCTTGGCCGCCTCCAGGGCCGCGCGGATCGTGTCTGTGCCGGCCGGCGTGCCGGGGCCGCCGTAGGGGGCGACGAACGCCGGGGTGCCGACCTGGAACAGCCGCCCGGCCTCCAGGGGCCCGGCGTCGACCACGTCGAAGCCGATCGCATTGATGAAACTGGTCGCCGCCGCCTTGGCCGACTCGTCGTCGCCGGCGATCGGCAGGGCGCTGCGGTCCGGTGCCCCGGGCGGTCGGCGCAGCGACTCCAGGTTCTTGAAATAGATGTTGTTAAACGCCTTGACGACGTGGGCGCCGATGAGATGCTTGGCCACCAAGTGGCTGCTCGTCGTGGCGTCGGTGTCCAGGACGGCGATATGACCGTCCCGCTGCGGGTAGTAGTTGCAGGTGTCGAGCACCGGCTTGCCGATGAGCGGCTCCACCGGCAGCGTCGGGTAGGCCCGCAGCGGGATGCTCACCACGACGATGTCGCCCGCGTTCGCCGCGTCGGTCGGGGTGCCCGCCCGAGCCTTCTCCCCCAGGGCAGCGACCTTGTCCTTGAGCGACCGCGGGGTGCGGGAGTTGCTGAGCACGACGTCGTACCCGGCCTCGACCGCGAGCCGGGCCAGGGTCCCACCCATCCGGCCGGCCCCGATGAACCCCACCGTCGTCATCGCTCCTCCTCGCCGCGCAGCCCGTGGTCAGGCCGACACCCCGGACCGTACCGCCGGGCCCACCGCCGTCAGGCGGCAACGGCGCAGGCGACCGCTTGCGGGTGAGGGGCCGGCGCGGGCGAATCCCCGTACGGTCAGCGCCAGGCCGCGAGCCGCTCAGGGCTCGATGAGGCCGGCCCGGATGGCGTACCGGGTGAGGTCGAGCCGGTCCCGCAGGCCGAGCTTCTGCAGCAGGTTCGCCCGGTGGCGCTCGACCGTCTTCACGCTGATGACGAGCATCTCTGCGATCTGCTTCGATGAATAGCCCTCGGCGACGAGCTTGAGGATCTCCTCCTCCCGCTCGGTGATCACCTTCGCCGAGCGGTTGCCGCGCGTCCGGTCGAGCAGGTTGCGGATGAGCGTGTTCACGGCCCCCGGGTAAAGAAAGGGCTCGTTGCGCATCGCGGCGCGGCACGCCTCGACCAGGTCCCGGTCAACCACCGACTTGAGCACGTAACCGACGGCGCCGGCCTGCAGCGCCTCGATGACGTACTGCTCGTTGTCGTACATCGTCAGGATCAGGCGCGGCATGGCGATGTCGAGGATGGCGATGTCCGGCTGGTGGACCTTGACCTGCTCGACGGCCTCGGCCCCGTCCCCCGCCTCGGCGACAACGGTCAGGTCCGGCTCGTTGTCGAGGATCAGGCGAAGGCCGCGCCGGACCAGGGCGTGGTCGTCACCGAGCAGGATCGTGGCCGGCGGCCGGTTCTCGGGGGTCGCCGCCGCACGGTACTCGGGGGTCACCGCCGCACGGTTCTCGGTGGTCACCGCCGCACGGTTCTCGGTGGTCGCCGCCGAACGGTTTTCGGGAGTCGACGTCATCGCACCCCCACCAGCGCCGCCGGGTACGGCACGTCCAGGCGAACCTCGGTGCCGCCGTTCTCACCGCTGGATATCGAGAAATCAGCGCCGATGAGCAGAGCCCGCTCGCGCATGCCGCGGATGCCGGCCCCCTCCACGGCGTCGGCCAGGCCCACGCCGTTGTCCGTCACCCGCAGCGTCACGCCCTGCGGGGTGCGGCGCAGCGACAGCACCGCCTTGCTCGCCCCGGCATGCCGCACGGTGTTGGTCAGGCTCTCCTGCGCGACGCGGTAGATCACCAGCTCGGCGTCGTGGCTGAGATCGGGCAGGTTGGGATCGACCAGGGCCTTGACGGTCAGCCCGGCCCGCGGCGGGACCTCCTCGACCAGGGCCTTGACGGCGCTGCACAGCCCGCGCTCCTCGAGCTGACCGGGGCGCAGGCGCCGGGCGATGCGGCGGATCTCGTCGAGGCTGGTGCGGGTCGTCTCCTGGACCTCGCGCAGCTCCTGGCGTGCCTCCTCCGGCAGGCGATCGGCCACGCCCTTGAGCTCCAGCAGCACCGCGGTGAGCGTCTGCCCCACCTCGTCGTGCAGCTCCTGCGCGATACGCCGCCGCTCCGCCTCCTGGGCCGCGAGCATGTAGGCGTTGCGCTGGGCCCGCTCCGACCGCAGGCGCTCCTGCATCGAGTTAAAGGCTTGGATCAATTGACGGATGGCGCCGTCACCCGGGAGCATCGGCAGCGGAGTCGGCGATGACAGGTCGATGGTCGCCATCGCCTTGGTCAGACGCTTGATCGGAGCGAGGCCGATCCGCAGCAGGACCGCGTTCGCCACGAGCAGGACCACCAGCCCGACGACGAGGATCACCAGCTCGGTGAGCACGACCGGCGTCGAGACGGTGATCGGACCCAGAACGAGCAGCACGGTCGCGGTAGTCAGGATCGCCGCGTTCATCAGGAAGAGCCGCCAGAACAGCGTCACGACGTCCGAATCCCTCCCTGCTGTCGGATCAAGCCTGCGACGCCCCGATCAGCCCGTCCATGGGTGGTGACACCCAAAGCGGGGGCGGGTCGCACCCCAGGACGGGGGTCCGCCACTCATGCAGTTGGGTGCCGCGCCCCATGGGCACCACCCACTGTACGCGGTGATCATGGATGTACGCCCCTCCAGGTTCGGGGCGGCCGACTCCCCTGAAGGGAACATGCTCGATATGTACAGAACACTCGTCCGACACGCGCGGGCGTGCTTCCGCGTGCCTTCGTCAAGGTCTGACCGTACGGTTACTCCCACCAGCCCCACCGGGATTCACAGCCTGCTCGGCCGCGAGCGGCATGGACCCCCGGGGGTCTGCTCGTGAGCTGGTCGGCCATCCTCTCGCTGGCCATCTTCGCCGTCGCCTTCATCCTCATCGCCACCGAGAAGGTGCACCGAACCGCGGTGGCGCTGGCCGGGGCAGCGGCGATGGTGGTGCTCAACCTGGTCCCCGGTGAGGAGATCTTCTACTCCCACCACGTGGGCGTCGACTGGGAGGTCATCTTCCTGCTGCTGGGGATGATGATCATCGTCGGCGTCATCAAGCACACGGGCGTCTTCGAGTTCCTCGGAGTGTGGGCGGCGCAACGGTCCAAGGGCCGGCCCTACCGCCTGTTGATCTTCCTCATGGCCATCACGGCGCTGGCCTCGCCGTTCCTGGACAACGTGACCACCGTCATGCTCGTGGCGCCGGTCACGATCGCCGTCTGCCGCCGGCTGGAGATCGCTCCGGTGCCGTACCTGATCGCGGAGGTGCTGGCCTCGAACATCGGCGGCGCCGCCACGCTCATCGGTGACCCGCCGAACATCATCATCGCCAGCCGGGCCGGGCTGACCTTCAACGACTTCCTGATCCACATGACGCCGATCGTGGCGCTGCTGTTCGCGCTGTTCGTGCTCATGGCCCGGTTCCTCTTCCGGCAGTCGTTCGTGTACCACCCGGAAAAGGTCGAGCTGGTCATGGCCATGGACCCGCGCGCCTCGATCACCGACATGCGCAAGCTCGTGCGCTGCCTCGTGGTGCTCGGGCTCGTGATGGTCCTGTTCACGCTGCACACCGTGCTGGACCTCAGCCCGGCGATCATCGCCCTGCTCGGGGCCGGGGCCATCGTGGTGGTCGCCAAGGACTGGACCAACGGCTACCTGAAGGAGGTCGAGTGGTCGACCCTCGTCTTCTTCATGGGGCTGTTCGT
>Ga0310831_100687_pt1 | contig 14206 bp, 12 predicted proteins | sample WT_ome_6_FD_201307 | JGI IMG/M metagenome (GOLD analysis project Ga0310831, IMG submission 201307) | Sorghum-adapted microbial communities enriched on wild type (WT) sorghum from Joint BioEnergy Institute, Emeryville, California, United... ... | reverse complement strand
CGACATCTGCGTGGTCGCCCTGCTCGCGGTGGTGCTGCTGGTCCGGCCGCAGGGACTGGCCGGCGTGGCGGGAGGTGCGCACGCATGAGTACCGAGCCGGTCGCCCGAGACCTCACCGGCGCCCCGGAGCGTCCCGACCCGGCCGTGTCACCGGGCGCGGCGGCGCCGCCCGTCGGCGACCAGCCCGACGTCGCGGCGAAGTCCGTCGTCGAGCAGCCCACCGGGGCGGGACGGTCCGGCGAAGCGGCGCCGGCGGGCGCCCCGCCAGGCGCGGGCGGGGCGCCCGGGTGGTCGGTGGTCCGGCGGTTCCTTCCGGTCGGGGTGCTGGTGCTGCTGGCCGCGCTGCCGTACACGAACCTGCACATCCCGGTGCTCTTCGACCGTCCGCTCAACGCGCCGGGCACCCTGCACCTGATCGCGATCTGTCTGGTCTTCGGCGGTCTCGCGCTCAGCTACGACCTCATGTTCGGCCGAACCGGCATGCTCTCCTTCGGGCACGCGCTCTACTTCGCCGCGGGCGGGTACGGCACGGCGATCCTGCTCGCCCAGACGACATGGCCACTGTGGACGGTCGCGCTGGTGGCGGTCGTCGGGGCCACGGTGCTCGCCGCGCTGCTGGGCTCGATCGCGCTGCGCACCAAGGGCATCGCCTTCGCCATGGTGACGCTGGCGTTCGCCCAGATCGGGGCGATCGCGGCCTCGCGCAACCCGGGTCGGCTGACCGGCGGCGAGGAGGGCCTGTCCCTGGACGGCCGCCGGTTGCCCGAGGCCCTGGTCGGCGTGGTCAACACGGTCAACCTGTACTGGCTCGCGCTGGCGTTCGTGGCGCTCGTGGCGTTCGTCGTGCACCGCATCGACGACGCCCCGGCCGGGCGCGTGCTCGCCGCGGTCCGCGACGACGACCGGCGGGTCGACGTGCTCGGGCTGTCGCCGTACCGGTACCGGCTGCTGGCCTTCGTCATCGCCGGGGCGCTGGCGTCGATCGGCGGCGTGGTCTACGTGCTGCTCATCGGCGGGGCCAACCCGGGGCTGACCGCCTCCGACCTGACCCTGTCCCTGCTGGTGATGGTGGTGCTCGGCGGACCCGGCACCCGGTGGGGACCGCTCGCCGGGGGCGTGGTCTTCGCCTACCTCGACCACCGGCTCACGGCCGTCGGCGCCTCCGAGGCAGTGGAGCGCCTGCCGAGCGTGCTCTCCGGCCCGCTGTCGGAGCCGCTGTTCATCCTCGGCACGGTCTTCATCCTCGCCGTGTACTTCTTCCCGGGCGGGCTCGCCGGCCTGGCCCACCGCCTCGGTCCGCTGCAGCGGCTGCTGCCGGCCCGGGTAGCTGGTGGTGGGTCAGGGGGTGCGTCCGGTGGCGCGTCGGGAAGGACGCCCTCGTGACGGTCGTGCCCAGGAAGGAGCCCTTCCTGACCCGAGAAAGGAACTGGCCATGACGCGTACCGTGCACGCCAACGGCATCGACCAGGCGTACCTCGAGTGGGGCCCGGCAGACGGCATCCCGGTGCTGCTGATCCACGGCAACTGCTCCTCGGGGGCGTACTGGGAGCCCTTCGTGCGCCGTCTGGTCGCCGCCCGCCCCGACCTGCGGATCGTGGCGCCGGACCTGCGGGGGTACGGCCACAGCCAGGCGGCCCCGGTTGACGCCACCCGCGGGCTGCGCGACTTCGCCGACGACGTCGCGGCGCTGGTCAACGTCGTCTTCGGGGCCGACGCGCGGCCGGTGGTGGCCGGGCACTCGATGGGCGGGGGAGTGGCGATGCACCTGACGATCGAGCACCCGTCCCGCGTCGCCGGGCTGCTGCTGGAGTCGACGGTCTCCCCGTACGGGTTCGGCGGCACCCGGGACGTGAACGGCACGCCGACCACGCCGGACTTCGCCGGCACCGGCGCCGGCACGGCGAACCCGACGTTCGTGGCCCGGCTCGGCGCCAAGGACCGCACCGACGAGGATCCGACGAGCCCGCGCCAGGTGCTGCGCACGACGTACGTGGCCGACCCCGCCTCGCTGGGCGACGACGAGGAGGCGCTGCTCGACAGCGTTCTGTCCACTGTGGTCGGTGAGGACAACTACCCGGGTGACTCGACGACGTCCCCGAGCTGGCCCGGAATGGCGCCGGGCACCCGCGGGGTGCTCAACGCCATGTCGCCCAAGTACTTCAACGTCGCCGACGATCTGGTCGCCCTACCGGTCAAGCCGCCGGTGGTGTGGGTGCACGGCAACCGCGACGCGATCGTGGGCGACGCCACCCTGTTCGACTTCGCCCAGCTCGGCAAGCTCGGGCTGGTGCCGGGGTGGCCGGGGGAGGAGGAGTGCCCGCCTCAGCCGATGATCGCGCAGATCCGGGCCGTGCTGGAGCGCTACGCCGCCAACGGCGGCTCGTTCACCGAGGTGATGCTCGACGGCTGCGGCCACTCGCCCCACATCGAGCGCCCGGCCGAGTTCCTCGACGCCCTCGTCTCCCTCATCGACCACCGCGCCTGAGCCCGGTCGCCCTCCTCTATCCCTGTTGATCTAGGGCATAGAGTGGTTGTTGGAGATCATTAAGCCACTCTATGCCCTAGATCAACGGCACGGGTGGGATTCTACTCGCGGAGGGCGGCGTCGATGATCTCGCAGGTGTCGCCGGAGTGGTCGCCCGGTCCGACGCCGCGGGCCGCCTTGACGAGCAGGCGGCGAAGCAGCGCGCGCTCGGTGTCGTCCAGGGCACCCAGCATCGCGTTCTCGGCCTCGGTGACCTGGTCGCACAGCGAGGCCAGGGCCTGCTCTCCCTTGGCCGTGGCGACGATCTGGCGTTGGCGCCGGTCGGCCGGGTTGGGGCGGCGTTCCACGAGCCCGGCGGCCACCAGGTCGTCGATGAGGTACGTCATCACCGTGCGGTCGATGCCCAGTCGGTTGGCCAGGGCCAGTTGGCTGGGCTGCTGGCCCCGGATCACCTCGGCCAGGGTCTGGTAGCCGCGCGGGCCGTGCGGGAAGTCGCCCAGCACCCGGGAGACGAGGTCACGGTGGGAGCGCAGCAGGACACCCAGGGCCCAGCCCAGGTCATGGTCTTGCGAGCCGGCCGGCTCCGGAGGCCGTGGTTCCGAGCCCGCCGGCTCCGGAGGCCGTAGCTCAGTGCCCGCCGGCTCCGGAGGGCGGGTGCCCGTACCCGTCGGCTGGGCCGGCCGTCGCGCCGTGCCGGCCCGCTTCGCCGGCCGTGGCTCCGATCTGACTGTCGCCCCACTCACAACCGCCATGCTACCCGACGCGTGTGGCTTGACAGATCGTCTGCACAACATACGATCTGTCATGCAGACGAATTGCGGGAGGAACCGGTGACCATCGAGGTGGGGATCGCGCTGGACCTGTCCGGGCTGGCGCCAGGCGACGTCGCGGCGCTCGCCCAGCGGGCCGAGGCGGGCGGGCTGAGCCTCGTCGTGCTGCGGCCCGGCGACCGCGCGCCGGAGCCCGGGACGCTGGACCCGTGGACGGTGGCCGTCTGGATCGCCGGTCGCACCCGGCGCATCGGAATCGGCGTCGCGGCGGCGCCACCGGTCGCGGCGGACCCGACCGATCCCGGGGCGCCGTATCCGACCGTGGTCGACAAGGCCCACCAGAGCCTGGAGATCCTGGCCGGCCCGCGGCTGATCACCACCGAGTCGGCCTGGGTCGTCGCCCCACCGGACGCGGGCGCGGACGAGCTGCGGGCCCGGGCGCAGGGCGGTACCCCGGTGGTGGTGCCCGTACGGTCCACGTCGGACATTGACCGCCTGGTCGCCCTCGTCGGGGAATCGGACCGTACGGGCCGGCCCCGGCGCTCCGCGGCGGCGCGGGCTCGCCGCCGCCCGGGCATCGACTACGACGGCGTGCCGGAGTCGTTGGCCGAGACCGCGATCGAGCCCGGTGATCCGCAGTACCGCAGCGTGGCCTCGACCTACCTTCGGGGCGGCTCGCCCGGCCTGGTCCTGCGGCCCCGCACCCCCGAGCAGGTGGCCGACGCGCTGGCCTTCGCTCGTCGCCACCGGCACCTGCCGCTGGGCCTGCGCAGCGGCGGCCACGGGATCAGCGGTCGATCGACCAACCACGGTGGCATCGTCATCGATGTCGGCGGGATCGATACCATCGAGGTCCTCGATCCGGAGCGGCGGCTCGTGCGCATCGGCCCGGGGGCCACGTGGAAGCGGGTCGCCGCGGCGCTGGACCCGTACGGCTGGGCGCTCGGCTCGGGCGACTACGGCGGCGTGGGGGTCGGCGGCCTGGCCACCGCGGGTGGCATCGGCCTCCTGTCCCGCCAGTACGGCCTGACCATCGACCATCTTCGCGCCGTCGAGCTGGTGCTCGCCGACGGTCGGATCGTGCGGGCGAGCCGGGACGAGAACCCCGACCTGTTCTGGGCGGTCCGGGGCGCCGGGGCGAACTTCGGCGTCGTGACCGCGTTCGAGTTCGAGGTGGACGAGGTGCGTGAGGTCGGTTTCGCCCAGCTCGTCCTCGTCAGCCCGGACATCGAGGACGCGCTGCGCCGCTACGGTCGGCTCGCCAGCACGGCTCCCCGGGACACCACGGTGTTCCTCGTGACCGGCCGCCCGCGCCAGGGACAGTCAATAATCCAGCTATATGGAGTGGTGGCCTCGCCGGACCCCGAGGTGATCGTGCAGCGGCTCACCCCGTTCACCGAACTCGGCCTGCTCGCCCAGCAGCAGGTCGTCCGCGCGCGGTATACCGACGTCATGGACCAGGCCGCCGACGTCGGCTCCGACGGCCACCACGGCGTCGGTGAACCCGCCTCCCGGTCCGCCTTCCTGCCGGCGATCACCGCTGAGCTCGCCCGCGACGCCGCGCGCCTGCTGCGCAGCGGCCGGGTGTACTTCTTCCAGCTGCGGGCCATGGGTGGGGCGATCGCCGACGTGCCGGCCGACGAGACCGCCTTCGCCCACCGGACCCCGGCGTTCCAGATCACCGCGATGGGCGCGGACCAGGAGGCGCTCAACGCGGCCTGGGACCCGCTCGCCCCGCACTTCGACGGCCTCTACCTCAGCTTCGACACCGACCTGCGTCCGCAACGGCTGCGCGACGCCTTCCCGCCGCCCGTGCTGGCCCGGCTGGTCGAGCTCAAGCGGCGGTACGACCCGGACAATCTGTTCCGGGACAACTTCGCCATCGACCCGCACCTGGACCTCACGGCCGACCTGGCCGCCGCCCAGAAGGAGACATCGACATGAGCGACTACGGGCACGACCTGCTGTTCGGGACCTTCGTGACGCCCCGGGTCCAGGACGCCGGAAACGTCATCGATCTGGCGGTCACCGCCGACCGGGCCGGACTGGACCTGGTCACGTTCCAGGACCACCCCTACCATCCGGGGCTGCTCGACACGTGGACGCTGCTGTCCTTCGTCGCCGCCCGTACCGAACGGATCCGGGTGGCCGGCAACGTCCTCAGCCTTCCATTGCGTCCGCCGGCGGTCCTCGCCCGCGCCACGGCCTCGCTGGACATCCTCAGCGGGGGCCGGTTCGAGCTCGGGATCGGGGCCGGGGCCTTCTGGGACGGCATCGCGTCGATGGGCGGGCGCCGGCTCACGCCGGGCCAGGCGGTGGTGGCCCTGCGTGAGGCGATCGCGATCATCCGTGACCTGTGGGACACCGAGGCCACGGGCATCGTGCGCCACGAGGGTCGCTACTACACGGCGGTCGGGACCAAGCGGGGACCTCGGCCGGCGCACGACATCAGCATCTGGGTCGGTTCCTACAAGCCGAAGATGCTGGAGCTGACCGGTGCGGTGGCCGACGGCTGGCTGCCCTCGCTCGAGTACCTGCCGCGCGGCGTCGACTCGCTGCCCGAGCTCAACGCCCGCATCGACGAGGCCGCGGCCGCGGCCGGCCGGTCCCCGACCGCGATCCGGCGGCTGCTGAACATCATGAATGTGCAGTTCTCGACCGCCAATCGCGGTGTGCTCAACGGCCCACCACAGCAGTGGGTGGAGCAGCTGGCGGACCTGGCGCTCACCCACGGCGTCTCCGCGGTCCTCATCGGCGGCGACGACCACACCATGACCGAGCGGTTCGCGGCCGAGGTCGTGCCCGCCGTCCGGGAGCTCGTGGCCCGGGAACGGGGAGGGGCGGCGGTGTCCGGAGCGACGTCCGCGTGACCCTGGCGCCCGGGAACGGCGTTCTGCTGCCCCTGGGCGAAGTCGTCCGGGCCCAGGCGGGTTCCTGGGGCGTTAGGGACCGGTGGTGTCGGCGGCGTTCGCCGAATGGCCGACGCTCGGCGCGGAGATCGACAAGGATGGTGGTATGACCACCACCTACACCGAGCAGGAACGGCAGACCCTGCGGACCGCGGCGTTCGGGGCCGTGTATCTGGTGTCCAGCGCCGAGCCCGGCTTCCTCGACATGGTCAAGGAGAGCTTCGCCGGCTCGAGGGCGTTCGCCAAGGCGCCCGAGTTGCGGGACGTGCTGCGCAGCGGCGGGATGCCGAAGATGCCGATGGGGTCGCGGCCGGAGATCGAGCGGGACGTCATCACCGCGCTGTCCGAGTCGCAGCAGATCCTGCAGTCGAAGGGGCAGGAGCAGCTCGAGGAGTTCCGTACCGCGGTCACCCAGGCGGTCGACGAGGTCGCCAGCGCCGCGGGTGGGGGCGCCAGCCCCAACGAACAGGAAGCCATCAGCAAGATCAAAGCTGCCCTCGGCACGACCTGACGGCCCGACCGCGGCCGTCGGGTCGTCAGGTCGCCCGACGGCCGGCCGGACCGTCCGGTACGTCGAGCCGGTGCCACCAAGCCGACTGGTCGGTACAACGCCGACCGGTCGCCAGTACGCCGACCCGTGCCATTACGGTGACCCGCGCCAGGACGCCGACCGGTGCGGGTCAGCGCGTCAGCACTCGCAGGTCGGTCCGCTCGCCGGTGCGGTGAGCGGGTCGGCCGGCCGCCTCACCCGACCCGTTGAGGTCTCGACGGGGAAGCCCTCGCGCACCCAGTACTCGTATCCGCCCAGCATCTCCCGCACCTCGTAGCCCTGCCGCGCGAACGCCAGCGCCGCCTTGGTCGCTCCGTTGCACCCCGGGCCCCAGCAGTAGGTCACCACCGGTGTGCCGGCCGGAATGAGCTGCGCCGCCCGGTCCGCGATCAGGGCCGTCGGCAGGTGCAGGGCACCGGGCAGGTGTCCCTGGTCCCAGGCGGCTTGGCTGCGCGCGTCGACCAGGATGAAGCCCGGCGCGCCGGACTCCATCCCGGCGTGTACATCGCTCACGTCGGTCTCGAACCGCAGCCGGCGCTCGAAGTGCGCCACCGCCTCGCTTGCCCACTCGCGGAGCGACCGCACCGTTCCCACGGCACCGCTGTCCATTAATGCGTTCCTTTCTGGTGGAGCTCTGTCTCTGGCAGGTCCACTGCTCCGTGGCACGGTCATCCTCGCTCGACCGGCCGTGGCCGGCGACTGGCGGGAACGACGTGGTTCGCTAATATCCCGCCATGTCCCAGCGCGCGCCGGCCCACCCAGTGGTCGTACGCCCGCGGCGCCGGAGCGGGCCTCGGGTGAGCGTGCTCGCCTACGCCGGGATGTCGGGATTCGAGCTCGGCATCGTGACCGAGGTCTTCGGGCTGCCCCGGCCCGAGCTTGAGGTCGAGTGGTACGACCTGACGATCTGCGCGATCTCGCCGAACGACCTGCCGATGCTCGGGCGGGCCACGCTGCGCACGCCCTACGGTCTGGACACCTTCGCGCGCGCGGACACGCTGATCGTGCCGGGGGTCAGCGACGTGCACGCCGAGGTGCCGCCGGAGCTGGTGGCGGCCCTGCGCCGGGCACACCGGCGGGGAGCGCGCATCGTGTCGATCTGTTCGGGCGCCTTCGCGCTCGCGGCGGCCGGGCTGCTCGACGGCCGGCGGGCCGCGACGCACTGGCGGTACGCCGAGCTGCTGGCCCGGCGGTATCCCGCGGTCACGGTCGACGCCAGTGTGCTCTATGTGGACGATGGCGACGTGCTCACCAGCGCCGGCAGTGCCGCCGGGCTGGACCTGTGCCTGCACATCGTGCGCAAGGACTACGGAGCCGCGATCGCCAACGCCGTGGCCCGGCGTCTGGTGATCCAGCCCCATCGATCGGGAGGGCAGGCCCAGTTCATCGAGGCGCCCGTCGCCCCGACGCCGGAGGACGACCGGGTGGCCGCCACGATGCAGTGGGCACTGTCCCATCTGGACCAGGAGATCACCGTGGCCGACCTGGCCCGGCGGGCCCACATGTCGACGCGGTCGTACCTACGGCACTTCCAACGGTGCAGCGGCACCAGCCCGATCCGGTGGCTCATCGAGCACCGGGTGCAGGCCAGCCTGGCGCTGCTGGAGACCAGCGATGCGTCGATCGAGGCGATCGCCTCGGCGGTCGGGTTCGCCACCGCCGCCACGTTCCGTCACCACTTCACCCGGCTGATGCGAACCTCGCCGAGCGCCTATCGCCGCGCCTTTCGCTCCGCGGCGCCAGCGTGACGGCCCGGCGCCGGTTGGTCGTGGGTGGCCCAGCGTCAGGAGCCCACCCTCAGCCGTTCAGCGTCGCCTCGATGTGGGCGCGCGCCTGCGGCCAGGTGAGCACGTGGATGGTGTACTCCGGCACCGGGCCGGGCTGCGGGCCGAAGAGGTACTGGTGGTCGACCACGCCGTGGATCGCCGCGTGCACCTCGAGACGGTCGTCCACGAAATGCGTGAGGTCGAGCTCCGCGCAGTGGCCCCGTTTCTCCGCCCGCTCCCGGCAGAAGCGCACATGGCCGGGATCGACACCCGCACGGTTGTAGAAGTCGTGCGCCTGCAGCCAGCGGAGCGTCCGCTCCTGGGTGCGCGGGCTGCACTTGGAGACCAGCCATACCCGGCCCTCGAACGCCTGCGTCAGCCGGGCGATCGAGGCCACCGCGTCGGGCACCTCGGGCGTGGCGAGCATCGTCGCCTCGTCGCCCTCGAAGAACGCGGTGTCGCCGCCATCGGGATGGGCGGCCCCGTCGATGATGACCCGTCCAATGTCGACGCCCAGGCGGGGCTGCCGGGGTGGTCTTGGTATCGATAGTTGTGCCATGTATCCATGATTCCGTGCCGGGCCAAGCCGTTATCGGGAGGCGCGCCCTTGACCGGCCCCGGTACCATCCGCCCAGCGCCAGTAGTCGTACGACACCGAGGGGCATTCGTACGACATCAGTCGGACGACAACGGTAATTCGTACGACATGACGGCGCGGACAGCGTGTAGCTCAGGAGGAGAGCGCCGGCCTGTCCCCGCGGCAGCGCGGGCTGCTGCAGCACGCCGTCGACGCCATGGTGGCGCGGCGCGGCGCGCCCGGCAGCGAGGCCCACGCGGCGCTGCGGCGCGCCCAGCAGCGGCAGGGCAACCTGCCGACCTACGCCCAGCTCGCCGGCGTCGTGGCCGTCCGGCTGGCCGCGCGGCCGGCCGACTGCGGTGACGTCGGCATCGCGGCGACGGTGGGGCCGGTGACCCCGGAGGAGGCGCGGACGCACGGCGTGCCGACCGGGTGGACCATCCCCGAGCCGGTGCGCCGCGTCGCCCGGCTGGCCCTGGCCGGCACCATCGAGGAACTGGTCGCCGCGGGCCTGGTGCCGTCGGCCGAGGTGTTCGCGCGCCTGGTTCCCGGCCTGGCCGCGGTCGCCACGGCGGCCGCCTACGAGGATCCGGCGCTGCGCACGCTGATGGCGCAGCACTACCGGGCGTTCCGCGCCCGGCGGTCGCTGTTGCTGCTGCACCTCGAGCACCAGGTCCGCATCGACGAGCTGCCCTGGGTGGTCGCGGTCGCTCCCTACTGCCGCGCAGGCGGGGCCGTCCGGTCGGGCGCGGCGGCGACACTGACCCAGGTGGCCCGGCTCGCCCTGCAGTCGTTCCCGGCCGCCGTCATGCCCAACCCGCTGGTGCGGGAACTGGCGGCGCTGGCCCGCCAGGCGGGCCTGGACCTGCCCTGGGTCGAGGAGCTCGCGGCCGACATCTTCATGGGCACGTTCTCCGCGAAGTTCCTCGCCGCCGCCAAGGTGGCCGCGCAGCTGCTGCGCGGCTCGCTCTACCAGCGGTACTACGGCATCGACGCCGACGCCATCCTGAGCCTGCCGGACGCTTCGCGCGAGCGCTGGGGCGTGAAGACGTCGGCCGAATTCGACGAGCTGTGCCGGCAGCGGGCGGGCGTCCCGGAGCGGGGATGGTCGGTAGCGGCGAACGGCATGGTGATCGAGCAGGCGCAGATCCCGACCACGCGCAACCTCGCGGTGGTGGCGGTCCGCTGGGGGTGGTGCCCGACGGCGGCTGGGGGGCCTCGCCCGGGCCAGCCTGCGCGCCGCGCTCCGCCTCGTCGAGCAGGTCGACGGCAACCTGCGGCCGCTGTCGACGATCAAGAACGCCGCGTACGCCTGGCGGCAGATGCTCTTCTACCTGTCCATGGCGGGCGAGGCGGAGCAGCCCGGGTTCGTCTCCTGGGCGGAGCAGGAGACGGCGGGCCGACCCCCGCACGTGGGGAGGTGCCTGGCGCCGGCCCTCGCGGGGCGCGCCCACGTGGTCGCGGGTGGCTCGTTCGGGGCCGACGGCTCGGTCGTCGGGGGTGCCAGCCTGGTGGGCGGCGCCTCCGTGGGCCGGGCTGCCACGGTCGTCGGCGGGGCCACGGTCGCTCGCGGGACCAGCGCGGCCGCCGGCGGAGGGGGCACGGCCAGGCCGACGCCCCGGCAGTTCCTGGGCTGGGTCGTCGGCAAGCACTGGATGCTCGCCGGTGGGTGAACCGCCGATCGATGAACGCAGGCGTACGCTTCGGTTAACTCGCCCGTGCCACCCGGCACCCGTGGCTAGAGTGGGCGGGTGGAGATTGGTGTGGTCTTCCCGCAGACGGAGATGGGGGCCGACCCGGCGGCGGTGCGAGCGTACGCGGCCGCGGTCGAGGAGCTGGGTTACCGACACATCCTCGCCTTCGACCACGTGCTCGGCGCGGACCCGGAGGTCCACAAGGGATGGAACAAGCCGTACGACGTCGACTCCACCTTCCATGAGCCGTTCGTCCTGTTTGGATATCTCGCTGGCTTCACGTCGCTGGAACTCGTCGCCGGCATCATCATCCTGCCGCAGCGGCAGACCGCGCTGGTGGCCAAGCAGGCCGCCCAGGTCGACATCCTGACCCAGGGGCGGTTCCGGCTCGGCGTGGGCCTCGGCTGGAACCACGTGGAGTACGAGGCGCTCGGCAAGGACTTCACCAACCGGGGCCGGCGCATCGGCGAGCAGGTGCAGTTGCTGCGCCAGCTGTGGACGCAGCGGTCGGTCACGTTCCACGGTGAGTACGAGACGGTGAACGGGGCGGGCCTGGCGCCGCTGCCGGTGCAGCGTCCGATTCCGATCTGGTTCGGGGCCGAGAGCCTGCCCGCCTACAAGCGCGCGGGGCAGCTCGGCGACGGCTGGTTCCCGCAGATGCAGCCCGGCCCGGAGCTCGAGGAGGCGGCCAAGGTCGTACGGACGGCGGCGCGAGCGGCCGGGCGCGACCCGTCGACGCTGGGCATGCACGGCCGGACTCGCCTGAACCGGGGCGTCGACGCCACGGCCGAGGCGGTGCGGCTGTGGCGGGAGTCCGGCGCCACCCACCTGTCGATCGACACCATGGGCCTGGAGCCGGGTGGTGCGGTGGCAGTGGACGGCCACATCGCCGCCCTCGCGGAGCTCGCCGACGCGATCGGCCTGCCCCGCGCTCAGGCCAGCTGACGGGCCTCCCGCCCGCTTCGTCGGTACCCCCGGGGCCGTGGTGCCCCGGGGGCCTTCGTTTGGTGCCTCGGCGCGAGGGCCCGGGGTGCCGTCATGGGGCAGCCGGGTGGTGTCCGGCCGTGGGCGGCCGGCCCGGGTGGTGTCGGGCCGGCTGGCCCGGCGTTGGTACGGGGCGGCGACCCCGGGTATGGATCCATCCCTGCCCCGCCACTGGGGGTGTGTGGTTGTGGCTAGCCGGCTAGGCGTTTACCCCCGCGGGGTGTCGGCGGTCTCCGGGCTGAGGTGACTGGGCGGCCCGCTTCCCGTACTGGCGCGGCTCGGCGTGGCGCGAGGCGCCCCCGGCCAGCGGTGCGGGTCGAAGCCGGCACACCCGGACGCGTGGTCCTGATCGGACCGGCGTAGTCGTGGGGGAGGTGACGGCCCGGCGGGGTGGCATGCGGTGGGTGAGGCCGCTGGGCTGAGGCCGGAACGCCCTAGCGGCGCAGCGGGCACCGCCGGATAAACTCGTATAAAGCGGACGAACAGTGACGACACGCCTCGACGCGAGGGGTATCCCGGTGGAAGCGGTCGGGGTGGGGCGTGTACAGTGATGGACCGCGACCGACCATCGGACGTCGACTCCGGGCGTCTATGATCGGGCATCACGTCGAAGTGGCGGAATGGCAGACGCGCTAGCTTGAGGTGCTAGTGCCCGCAAGGGCGTGGGGGTTCAAGTCCCCCCTTCGACACGAACCGTTTCCCCACGGGCTTCGGCTCGGACTATCTGTCGGTTGGGGTCGTAGCTCAGATGCAGGCCGAGGTGGCGGTACACCTCGGCTTTGTCGTCTGGATCAGCCCGGCGGAGCGTGGTGGCGATGTCGCCGAGCCGGGTGATCAGGTCGGCGATCTCTTGTCGGCTCATCTTGCGCACTGTCTGGGTCTCGACGGTGCGGAGTTGGGCGAGCGCGGCGGCGCGTTCGGCTTGGGTAGTGGTGATCCAGCCGGCGATGATCGCGGGGTCGCCGCCGGCGTCGAGGGCGGCTTTGTACCGGGCGATCTTGGCGTCGCAGGCGGCGAGCTGAGCCCGCAGATGAGCGTCGGCCGGGTTGGTCAGCTCGCTGTCGGCTTGGGCTTCGAACAGGGCTTGGATGGTGTCGTCTCTGCGCGTCGGTGCGAACGCGGTGGTCAGCCACTCGTCGAGCGGGTCGATGAGGATGTCTTCGCGCAGGTACACGTTTCGGGGGTGGTTAAGTCCGTGGGCGGCGGCGTACTCGGCCGGGTAGCGGCAGCGGTAATAGGCCACGCCGTGGGAGTACTGGCCTTGCATCTTGCGTTTGCACGGCTCGCAGTGCACCAGGCCCTTGAAGATGTAGGCGTGCCGGGAACGGTTGGGTGTGCCCGGCTTCCGCCTGCCTCGACCGGCGAGGATCTGCTGGACTTGGTCAAAGGTGTCCTGGTCGACCAACGGGGCGTGGGCGATGGCGGCCGACGTGATCCATTTCTCGGCCGGGTTCCAGCGCATGACGGTGGTGTGGCCGAGGGCGACGTCGTTGACGTCGATAAGGACTTCCTCGGTGCGTTGCTTGTTCCAGACCTGGCGGCCCGTATAGCGGGGGTTGGTGAGGATGACACGAACCGCGCTCTTGGCCCACGCAGTACCGGTGCGGTGGGGGTTACGGGCGCGATCGGCGGCGGAGGGGCAAGGAATGCCGTCGCGGGTGAGTCCTTCGGCGATGAGGTGCAGCCCGGCGCCGTTGAGGAACTCGTCGAAGATGCGCCGTACTACTGCTGCGGTAGCGGGATCAGGCTCGAGGCGGTGCAGGCGCCGACCTTCGGCTGCTTTGCTTGGGTTGGGGTGGGGGCCGGCGTCGACGAGCCGGTAACCATAGGGTGGGCGGCCGCCAAGGAACCGGCCTTCGAGTGCAGTTTGTGAGGCCATGGCGGTGCGCACCCGGACCTTGATCCGGTTGCGTTCGCCCTTGCTCATACCGCCGAACACCGACATGACCAGGTCGTGGGCTTCGTTGTCGGGGTCGAGCGGCCCGCCGACCTCCGGCACCCAGAGCTGAACGCCGTAGTGGACGAACAGTGGGAAGGTGAGGCCGAACTGGTTGCCATAGAAGGCGCGGTGCGGTTCGCCGATAACGACGGCGTCAAAGCCGCGGTTTGGATCGCGCAGCGCGGCCAGGAGGGCGCTGGCCCGAGGTCGGCGCGCCCATGGAATCGACCGGCTCTGCCCGACGTCGAAGTACTCAACCACAATCCGGCCGCCATGCGGCTCGATGAGTGCCCTGGCGCGGCTGAGTTGCCACGCCCGCGATGTCTCTGGGTCCTGCTGGTCCTCGGTCGATACCCGGCCCAGGAATGCGAACAGCCTGGCGGTCCGATCGGTGAGGGGCGGGGTCATGGTGGCGCCTTTCCGGTTGGTGCTGACCTAGTGTCCCGTGATCCTGTTGGCATTACTTTGAGTTGTTCTGGACGAGCTTCTTGACGCTGGTCTGGACAGCGCGGACCTTGGCGAGGATCTCGTC
>Ga0310831_100676_pt1 | contig 14334 bp, 7 predicted proteins | sample WT_ome_6_FD_201307 | JGI IMG/M metagenome (GOLD analysis project Ga0310831, IMG submission 201307) | Sorghum-adapted microbial communities enriched on wild type (WT) sorghum from Joint BioEnergy Institute, Emeryville, California, United... ... | reverse complement strand
CGTCTGGTCTCGTTGCGGGCGCCCGGCCAGGCTTGGTCGCGTGCGCGGCGAGCGCGGACAGGCGGTGGTCGAGTGGCTGGCGCTGCTGGCGCTCGTCACGCTGCTCTCGGGCACGGCGATCGCCGTCGCCGACGCGACGTTCCTCGGCCGTCGCATCACGCGCGAGATGGCGCGGGCGCTGTGCATCGTGCGCCTGGGGGACTGTCGGCGCGATCAGGAAGCCTGCGCGGTGCGTGCCGACGAGCGGCGCTCCGACGGGACGATCACGGCCTCGTTCTTCCGGCGCACGGAGGGTGGCATGACGCTGATAGAGCGCCTGTCGGACGGCACCATCCGCGTCACCAGGTCGTCCGGCGACTCGTGGGGGGTGGCGGTCGGCGGGCAGCTCGGCCTCGACGGCGCGGTCGGCTCGCTCGTCGTCGGTGCGGAGGCCTCGACCGACAAGCGCAAGGACGAGGGTCGGAGCTGGATCGTCCCCGGCGGCCCGGGGGCGGCCGAACGGGTCGAACGGCTCGCCGGCGGCGGCGCCGCTCCCGAGCCCGACGTCGTCTTCAGGGAGCTCGGCCATGACACCAACCTGAAGGGGTCGCTCACCTTCAGGTTGCTCGATGACCTGCTCGGCGACGCCGAGGCGAGCGCGCGCCACCTGCGGCGGGCGGGCGAGCTCGTCGACCGTCGCACCGGCCACCGCACGGTCTACGTCGCCGCCCCGGTACAGGGGGAGGCGCGCGGCGTGCTCGGCGGCGTGCTGGGCGGCTCGGTCTCCGCGGGCCGGCGCGTCGGCGAGACCTACGCGATCGAGTACGACGCCGACGGCCGCCCGCTCGACCTGCGCATCACCGGCGTCTCCCCGTACGAGACGGCGTCCGACCTGCCCGCCGTGCTCGGTGAGGTCGGCGGGATGCTGGACGTCCGCGCGGCGCCGGGGCGCAGCCGTCTGCTGGAGGTCACCGGCCACCTGGACCTCACCATCGACGACAACCGGGCCGCCGCGGGGCGGGCGCTGGCCGCGCTCGGCGGGAAGGGGGTGAGGATCCGGCCCGGCGCGGCGGAGGCCCTGGCCGCGTTGCGTGAGCGGGTGCTGTCGGCGGGCACGATCGAGGCGCGCGTGCTGGAGCGCGCCGCATGGGTCGAGGACACGGGCTCCAAGGCGGAGTGGTTGAGCGACCTCGTCGGCAAGGCGGACGAGCTGCTCGGAAGGGTCGCGTTCGGGGTCAGGATCCCGCGGGTGCCCCGCTACGACCGCGTGCAGGAGGCCGGCGTGACCCGGCTGCTGGCCGCCGCCTCGCGCGGGCTGGACGGCCAATGGCTGCCACGGGTGGACTGCGTGCCGCGCGTCTGAGGAGGGGCGACGCCGCCGGTGAGGGCGCTCCGCGGCACCTCCCCGGCGGGTCGGTCCGCCGCGGGACCGGGGGCGCGAACCCGTCCGCCACCGATGCGAACATACGTTCGTGTCCTACGTCGAGCTGCACTGCCACTCGGCCTTCTCCTTCCTCGACGGCGCCTCGCTGCCGGAGGAGCTGGTCGGCGCGGCCGTCCGGCTCGGCCACCGCGCGCTTGCGCTCACCGACCACAACTCCGTCTCCGGCTCGATGGAGTTCGCCCAGGCCGCCAAGGGGCTCGGGCTGAAGGCGATCCACGGCGCGGAGATCGACGTCGTCGACGCGGCCTCGGTCGACGCCGGCGCGCCCACCCGACACCTCACGCTGCTGGTCCGCGACGGGCGCGGCTGGCGCAACCTGTGCCGGCTGCTGACGCTCGCGCACCGGCACACGCGCGACGGCTCGCCCGACCGTCGCCGCCTGCTGCCGCCCGCGGTCACGCTCGACGACGTCCTCGAGCACGCCGAGGGCCTCGTCTGCCTGTCCGGCTGCGCCGACCGCGGCGTGCGCGACGAGCCGACGATGCGTCGGCTGCTGGAGGCCTTCGGCCGGGACTCCTTCCGCGTCGAGCTCCAGCGCCCCTACGCACGCCACGACCGCGCCCGCAACCGCGGCCTGGCCGCGCTCGCCGCCCGGCTCGGCGTGCCGTGCGTGGCCACCGGCAACGTGCACGCCCACAACCGGGCGCGCGCCCGCCTGCAGGACGCGTTCGTCGCCGTCCGCGAGCACACCACGCTGGACGCCTCCGAGCCGCTGCGGCGCGGCAACCACAGCCACGTGCTCACCACCCCCGAGGCGATGGCCGCCCGCTTCGCCGACCATCCCGACGCCGTCGCCGAGACCGCGCGCCTGGCCGAGACGCTGACCTTCGACCTGACCGTCGACCTCGGCTACCGCTATCCGGGCGCCGAGAACCCGCACGCCGACGCCGAGCTGGCCGCCGTATGCGCCGCCCGCTTCGACGAGCGCTACCCGCCCGGCCATCCCCGCCGCCACGAGGCGGCCGCGCGGCTGGACGAGGAGCTGGCGCTCATCCGCGACCTCGGCCTGTCCGGCTTCTTCCTGCTGCACCACGAGCTGCTGGAGCTCGCGCGCGAGGTCGCCGCCGAGGTGCGCGACGGCGCCGCCGCCCGCTCGCTGCTGCCGCCCGGCCGCGGCCGCGGCTCCTCGGTGTCGTCGATCGTCTGCTACCTCACCGGCCTCTCGCACGTCGACCCGATCGCCAACGACCTCTTCCTCGGGCGCTTCCTCAACGAGGAGATCACCGCGCTGCCCGACATCGACCTCGACTTCCCGCGCGACGTGCGCGAGGTGCTCATCCCGCGCGTGCACGAGCGCTTCGGCCGCGAGCGCTCGGCGCTGGTCGCCGCCTTCCCGACCTACCGCGCGCGCGGCGCGATCCGCGAGCTGGGCAAGGCGCTCGGCCTGCCGCCGGGGGAGATCGAGCGCGTCGCGCGCTCCTCGGAGGCCTGGTCGGCCAAGACCGTCGACCGCGACATCGCCGTGGCGCTCGGCGAGGGCCGCGAGCGCGAGGGCCGCTGGCGCTGGCTGGCCGAGCTGGCGCGCGAGGCGCACGGGCTGCCGCGCCACCTGAGCCAGCACTCGGGCGGGATGATCGTCGCCACCCGCCCGCTGATCGACTGCTGCCCGGTCGTGCCCGCCGCGATGGAGGGGCGGCAGATGGTCATGTGGGACAAGGACTCCTGCGCGGACGCGGGCTTCCTGAAGATCGACCTGCTCGGGCTGGGGATGCTCTCGGCGGTCGAGCGCTGCGTCGAGATGATCGCCGCCCGCCGCGGCGAGCGGATCGACCTGTCGCGGATCCCGATGGACGATCCGGCGACGTTTCAGTGCATCCAGGACGCCGAGACCACCGGCGTCTTCCAGATCGAGAGCCGCGCCCAGATGGGCTCGCTGCGCCGCACCCGGCCGGAGACGCTCGAGGACCTCACCATCCAGGTGGCGATCGTGCGTCCGGGGCCGATCGTCGGCGGCGCGGTCAACCCCTACATCGAGCGTCGGCAGCGGCTGCGCGAGGACCCCGACTACGAGATCCCCTACGACCACCCGTCGCTGGAGCCGGTCCTGCGCGAGACGCTCGGGACGATCATCTTCCAGGACCAGGTCATCGAGGTCGCGATGGCGTTCGCCGGGTTCACCCCCGGCGAAGCCGAGGGGCTGCGCCGCGCAATGAGCCGCAAGCGCTCCGAGGCGGCGATCGAGGCCTACCACGAGCGCTTCGTCACCCAGGCGCAGGAGCGCTTCGACGATGTCGATGAGGAGCTGGCCGAGCGCGTGTGGTCGATGGTCAAGGGCTTCTCGGGCTTCGGCTTCCCCAAGGCCCACGGCGCCGCCTTCGGGCTCTTGGCCTACCAGTCGACCTGGCTGCGCGTCCACTACGCGGAGGAGTTCCTCGCCTCGCTGCTCAACGAGCAGCCGATGGGCTTCTATCCGCCCGACGCGCTCGTGCACGAGGCGCAGCGGCGCGGCATCGAGGTGCTGCCGCCCGACGTCAACCGCAGCGACGTCGAGTGCACGGTGCCGCGCGACGGTGCCGTGCGGCTGGGGCTCGGGTACGTGCTCGGGGTGCACGCCGACGAGGTGCGGGCGCTGGTCGCCGCGCGGCGGGAGGGGGGACCGTTCCGCTCGCTGGAGGACCTCGCCTCGCGCGCGGGCGCCGGGCGCGCCTCGCTGGAGCAGCTCGCCTGGTCGGGCGCCTGCGACGAGCTGGCCGGCGGCGACCGGCGCCGGGCGCTGTGGACGCTGGGGGTCGCGGCGCCGGGAGCGCGGCTGCAGGCCACGACCACGGACGAGCGCGGACGGCGGCGGCGCGTCACGCACGGCACGCAGCTCTCCCTGCCGCTGGACACGGGCCCGGCGCCCGAGCTGCCCGCGCTCACCGGCTGGGAGGCGATGATCGCCGACTACGCCACCACCGGGCTGACGACGCGCACCCACCCGCTCGGGCTGCTGCGTGACGAGCTGCGCGCCCGCCGCATGGTGAGCACCGCCGACCTGGAGCGCCTGCCGCACGGCACCCGGGTGCGGATCGGCGGGCTGGTCGTCGCCCGCCAGCGGCCAGGAACCGCCAACGGCGTCTGCTTCCTGCTGATCGAGGACGAGGCGGGGACCGCCAACCTGATCGTGCCGCCGAACGTCTACGAGCGCTGCCGCACCGTCGTGCGCGCCGAGCCGCTGGTGGTCGCCGAGGGCGTGCTGGAGCGCTACGCCTCCGGTGGCGGAGCGATCAACATCGTCTGCCGGCGCCTGATCCGCCTCGACGCGAGCGGCTACCTCACCGCCCGCCCCGCCGCCGACCTGGGCAGCGCCGACGCGCCGACGATCGCCGGCGGCGACGAGCGGCCCGCCGCCAAGGTCAGGGACTTCTCGCTGCCGGACCTCATCGAGCTGGCGCGCCGGCAGGCCCGCGCCGCGGCGGGCGACGGGCAGGGCGACGAGCCGGATGCGGAGGATGCGGATCAGCGGGCCGCGGCGGCCGTGGGCGCCGACTTCCGCGCGGTGGCGCCGGCGGTGCAGAGCTTCGCCGCCGGGCGCCGCCGCTAGCGCGCGTCGGCCGGCCTACCCGCGAGGCCTCGGGTCGCCGCGATCGATTAGGCTCCCGGCGTGCTCGTCACCCTGATCGTTTTCCTCGTCGTCGTCGCGATCGGCCTCGTCCTGCTGGCGATCGCCTCCCAGAGCAAGGGGGACCGCGTCCGGAACGGGCTCACCACCCTCTCGATGCTGTTCCTGACCGTCCTGGCCGGGTTCGGCGTCCCGGCGCTCGCCGTCGTCGACGACCGCGACAACAGCGCCAAGGACGCTCCCGGCGACGTCAAGCTGACCGACGCCCAGGCCAACGGGCGCAAGCTCTTCGCCGAGAACTGCTCCGGCTGCCACACGCTGAAGGCCGCCAACGCGATCGGCCGCGTCGGTCCGAACCTCGATCGCCTCTACGGCGGCAAGCTGCCCGAGGCGCTCGTCCTGGACGCGATCCAGAACGGCCGCTCCCGTGGCCTCGGCACGATGCCGGCGAACCTCGTCCAGGGTCCCGACGCCGAGGACGTCGCCGCCTTCGTGTCGGCCGTCGCCGGCAAGAAGTAGATCGTCACCACCTTCTCGGGCGACGCCGTCCCGGGCGACGGCGTCGCCTCGCCGGGCCGCCGGATGCTCCCTCGCGGGCACGTCCAGGCGGCCCTTCCCGTTTCCGGGCGCCCACCGATCCGTCCACGACCCGCACCGCGGGTTCGCGCGCAGACCCCACGCGCGCTCCGACCGACCTCTCCGCGGCCGTTTTTCGCGCATGTTGCGGCTTTCCGTCCGATCGGTCGCAGAGCATGCGCGCCAACGAGCCGCTTGCCATAACGATGCCGGCAAGCAGGACTTTTCCACGCTGCTACGATGGCCGCCGTTCGCACACCGCTGAATCCCGTCAACTCCGCCAGGCGGGAGCGGGGGACCCACGAGTCCTTGGGGCGAATCGCGGTCATCCGCGTAGCGCTGCTCTTCGAGCGCGAGCCCGTCAGCTAACCCCGTAAGCCGCAGAGAAGAGGGACAGGACAACGACAATGCCGCCGACGGAGACGCCCACCTGGTGGGCAGACGTCCAGCAGGATCGCGATGACCTCGGCGGTGACGGCCGCCGTCCGGCGGACGACTGGCTGGACGAGGAGATCGAGTTCGTCCCGCGCCACCGCTTCGCCCGCCGCACCGAGCCCGAGAGCCTGCACGGCGTCTTCGTGCCCGCCGCGGCTTCCTCCGGTGCCGCCACCGCGGTCGTCGAGCGCCTGGCTGACGTCGACTTCTCCGCGCTGGCTGCCTCCGACGGGCCGACCGTCCTCGAGCTCGAGGTCCCGCTCGATCCGGTCGAGCCGGAGGCCGCGGCCGAGCCCGCGCTGATCGACGACCCCTACGCGGTGCAGCCGCCCGAGCCGGGCCAGCGGCGCACCGTGCAGATCAAGGGGCGTCCCGAGGGGGCGCGCGTCCCGTCGACTGCGCGCCGCCACCGGCCGCGCACCGCCTCCGACGTGGTCGGGCAGCGACCGGATCGCATCGTGCTGTGGGCGGTCGCCCTCGGCGCGATCCTGATCCTGCTGGCCGCGATGACCTCCTCGTCGCAGGCCGCCGAGATCGCCGCCATCGCCCTCGGCGGCTAGCGGCCGGAGAGCGCTCCCCGCATCACCCGCCCCCGGCTCCGCGGGGCGGTCGCGATGTCCGTCGAGACCGGCCTGCGGTCCGTATAAGGTTCGCTTCCCATGAGCGACCAGCCCAGAACCGCCGACGACGTCCGGGCGCTGGTCGCCGAGCGCAACCTGCGCTTCATCCGGCTCTGGTTCACCGACGTCCTCGGCCAGCTCAAGTCGTTCGCGATCAACGCGGCCGAGCTGGACGACGCGCTCGAGAACGGGATGGGCTTCGACGGCTCCTCGATCACCGGCTTCAACCCGGTCGAGGAGGCGGACATGATCGCGATGCCGGACCCGTCGACGTTCGCGATCCTCCCGTGGCGGCCGGACGAGCAGGGGGTGGGGCGGATGTTCTGCGACATCCTCACCCCGGAGCGCACCCCGTACGAGGGCGACCCGCGCCACGTGCTGCGCCGCGCCCTGAAGCGCGCCCGCGACATGGGCTTCGACAGCTTCGAGGTCAGCCCGGAGCTCGAGTACTTCCTGTTCAAGGACCGGCACGGCACCGAGGTGCTCGACGAGGGCGGCTACTTCGACCTCACCACGCTGGACGCCGGCTCGGACCGTGCTTGCGCTCGAGCAGCTCGGCATCCACGTCGAGTACTCGCACCACGAGAGCGGCCCGTCGCAGCACGAGATCGACATCCGCCACGCGGACGCGCTGAAGATGGCCGACGACGTGATGACGTGCCGCATCACCGTCAAGGAGTACGCGCTCCAGTACGGCTGGCACGCCACGTTCATGCCCAAGCCGCTGGCGGGTGAGAACGGCTCGGGCATGCACCTGCACCTGAGCCTGACGCGCGACGGGCGCGACGCCTTCTACGACCCGGACGACCCCTACAACCTCTCGGATGTGGGGCGTGCGTTCATCGCGGGTCAGCTTCGCCATGCGCGCGAGATGACGGCGGTGCTCGCCCAGTGGGTCAACTCCTACAAGCGCCTGGTGCCGGGCTACGAGGCGCCGGTCTACGTGGCCTGGAGCCGGCGCAACCGCTCGGCGCTGGTGCGCGTTCCGAGCCTGCGTCCGGGCAACGAGCCCGCCACCCGCGTCGAGCTGCGCTGCGCCGACCCGGCGTGCAACCCCTACCTGGCGTTCGCGGTGCTGCTGCAGGCGGGACTGGAGGGCATCGAGCAGGGCTACGAGCTACCCGAGCCGATGGAGAAGAACCTGTACCACCTGTCGCCGGAGGAGCGCCGCCGGCTGGGGGTGGAGCAGATCCCGGAGAGCCTGGGCGCCGCGATCGAGCTGGCCGCCGACTCGGAGCTGGTCCTGCGGACGCTCGGCGAGCACATGCTCACCCGCTTCTTGGAGCTCAAGCGCCAGGAGTGGGAGGACTACCGGACGCACGTCACGCGCTGGGAGCAGGAGCGCTACCTGCCCATCCTCTGATGCGCCCGGCCGGCGCCGTTCACGCCACTGCGTCGCTGTGACGCCGGGCGGCACGAAGCCGCTCTGCGCAACGGCACGCCTCACAGATGGCGCCCCCGTGCGAGCGCACGACGGACGGCGGTCGGGACTTCACCTCTCGGATCGCGGTCGGCGAGTCCTCGGACTTCCGTCCTCCCGGAACCCGACGCGTCGGTCTCTTCTCAGGGTTCGTGCAGGAACTGCCGAAAACTATTGATGCAACCCTGACCGGTAGTGGCTAGGGGTCGGGGGCTTGCCTCAACTTTTTCGTCGGTTCGTCCGATCGCCACGGTCAGATGGTTCGTCGTGCGCTCTCACCGCGCGCCCTGCTGCGCTCCCTGCGGGTGTGGCCGTTCATCGTGCTCGGGCTCGCGGTCATGAGCGTGATGCTCCTCGTGGCCGACAACGCCCGCCGCGAGGCGGACCGGGCCCGCAAGGCGCAGGTCGCCTACGAGCACCTGCGCGCGCGCTCCATCGCCATCTCCGCCCTGATGGGCAAGGGGCTGCGCGAGGTCCTCATCCACCGGCGTCCGGCCGCCAGGGCCCTGCCCGCGATCATCGCCGACGGCATCCGCGTCTACGGCGAGATGAACCGGGCGCTCAACGTCGCCACCGAGAACGCGCCCGGCCCGCGCAACGAGGCCATCCAACGCCGGGTCCGCGAGCTCTACGACATCGGCACCCGGGCGCTCGGCCAGGTGGAGCGCAGCCTCGCCGCCGCCACGCGCATGGCGGAGGGCGAGTTCGAGCCGGCGCTGAGGCGGCTCGACCGCGAGATCGAGGCCGCCCGTCGCTCGCAGGAGGCGGTCGCCAACGCCGCCAACGACCGTGCCCGTCGCTCGCTCTACGTCTCGCTCGGCGGCGGCGTGCTCGCGCTGGTGTCGCTGACCCTGCTGCTCGAACGCAGCCGTCGCCGCTCCAGGATCGAGGCCGAGGTCCGCGAGGTGGAGCGGCGCAGCGAGGAGCGCATCCGCGCGCTCGTCGAGCGCTCCTCGGACGTGGTCACCATCCTCGATCCCAAGGACCGGCGGATCATCTGGCAGGCCCCCTCGATCCGGCGCATGCTCGGCTACGACGCGACCGACTCGCTCGGCCGCCAGGTCGATGAGGCCGTGCACCCCGACGATCTGCTGCGCGTCCAGCGCGGCCTGATGCGGTGCTCCTCCGGCGGCGGTCATCAGATGATCGCCTGCCGGATGCGGCACGCCGACGGCACCTGGGTGCACGTCGAGGCGCAGGTCGAGGACCGGACGGACGACCCCGCCGTCCAGGGTCTGCTGCTCAGCCTCCGCGACGTCGGCGAGCGCAAGGCGCTGGAGGAGCGGCTCCGCTACCAGTCCTTCCACGATCCGCTCACCGGACTGGCCAACCGCGTGCAGCTCCGGGAGCGTCTCGCCGAGGCGCTGCAGCAGGCCGCCGAGGGCGATCACAAGGTCGCGGTCGTCTTCGTCGACCTCGACGACTTCAAGACCATCAACGACTCGCTCGGCCACGCCGTCGGCGACACGGTCCTGCGCACCGCCGCGAACCGCATCTCGGGCGCGCTCGGGGCGGGCGAGCTCGCCTCGCGGCAGGGCGGGGACGAGTTCGTGATCCTGATCCCGCGCGTCGACGGCGAGGACGCCGCGCTGGCGACCGCGCGACGGATCCACAACGCGCTGTCGCCCGAGTTCGTCGTCGACGACCGCGAGCTGGCGCTGACCGCCTCGATCGGGGTCGCGCTCGACGACGGCAGCACGCCGCCCGACGAGATGCTGCGCAACGCGGAGATCGCGATGTACGCCGCCAAGGAGGAGGGCAAGGCCGGCATCCGCGTCTTCGAGGAGGCGCTGCACCGGCGGGTGATGGACCGGCTCGAGCTGGGCGCCGAGATGCCGCAGGCGATCGAGAACGGCCAGTTCTTCCTCGAGTACCAGCCGATCGTCGAGCTGGCGACCGGCCGGATCGTCGGCATGGAGGCGCTGGTGCGCTGGCAGCACCCGGTCCGCGGCCGGATCCCGCCGTACCAGTTCATCTCGCTCGCGGAGGAGACCGGCGCGATCCACCCGCTCGGGATGTGGGTGCTGCGCGAGGCCTGCCGTCAGTTCGCCGAGCTGCGCGAGCGCTCATCCGGCCGTGACCACCTGTACGTGTCGGTCAACGTCTCCACCAAGCAGCTCCGCGACCCGGACTTCCCGGATCGCGTCGCCGAGGTGCTGGAGGAGACCGGGCTGCCCGCCTCGGCGCTGGTGCTCGAGCTCACCGAGAGCCTCCTGGTCGACGACCGCGAGGAGATCATGGTCCAGCTCGAGCGGCTGAAGGCGCTCGGGCTGCGCCTGGCAGTCGACGACTTCGGCACCGGCTACTCGGTGCTCTCCTACCTGCAGGAGTTCCCGCTCGACCTGGTCAAGATCGACAAGTCGTTCGTGGACGACATCCACATCGCCCCCGACAAGGCGAAGCTGGTGGCGGGCATCGTCCAGCTCTCCGACAGCCTGAAGCTGAAGGTCGTCGCGGAGGGCATCGAGGAGCAGGCGCAGGCCGAGCGGCTGCGCGAGATCCGCTCGCCGCTCGGCCAGGGCTACCTGTTCTCGAGGCCGGTTCCGCTCGAGCAGGTCGAGGACCTGCTGGCTCAGGGCGCCTCGGCGGCCGCCGCCTGATCGCGGGCGGGCTCGACGGCCGTGCCCGCCTTGTCCGTGGCGTCGCTGCGCCGGGCGAGCGCGGACGGCCACCAGACGCGCGGCCCGATGTCGAGCACGAGCGCGGGCACCAGGACCGAGCGCACGACGAAGGTGTCCAGCAGCACGCCGAAGGCGACGACGAAGCCGATCGCCACCAGGAAGACGAGCGGCAGCACGGCGAGCACGGAGAAGGTGCCCGCCAGCACGATGCCGGCCGAGGTGATCACCCCGCCGGTGACGGCCAGGCCGGCGAGCATGCCGGGTCGCGCGCCGAGCCGCAGCGACTCCTCGCGCACGCGCGCCATCAGGAAGATGTTGTAGTCGACCCCCAGCGCCACCAGGAAGATGAAGGCGTACAGCGGGATCGACGCATCCGCGCCGGGGAAGCCGAAGATCACGTCGTAGATGACGGCCGAGGCGCCCATCGCGGCTGCGAAGCTCACCACCACGGTGGCGACCAGCAGCAGCGGCGCCACCAGCGACCGCAGCAGGATGATCAGGATGGTGAGGACGATCACCAGCGTGACCGGCATCAGCAGCCGGGTGTCCTGAGCGGCGGCCTCGCGAACGTCGCGCTCGACCGCCGTCTGGCCGCCGACGAGCGCCTCCGGGTCGCCCTGGCGCGCCGCCTCGCGGATCCTCGGGATCAGGTCGTAGGCCTCGGTGGAGAACGGGTCGTAGGTGAGCGTCGCGGCGAGCAGCACCCCGTCGGGACCGCGCGCGCCGGTCGGGCTCACCGAAGCCACGCCGTCCAGCTCCGATACGGAGCGCGCGACCGCCTGCACGCGGTCGGGGTTGCGCACCACGATCTCGGTCGGGGTGGAGGTGCCGGCGGGGAACGCCTCGGCGATCAGCTCCTGGCCCTCGATCGACTCGACCTTGGAGGTGAAGGCGTTGGCCTGGGTGAGGTCGGTGCTCAGGTTGAGAAGGCCGAGCGCCATCACCACCAGGGCGACGACGGTGCCGATCCACACCGGGCGCGGGCGGCGGGCGATCCGCTCGCCGATCCGGCGCCACAGGCCGTGCGTGGTGTCGACGCCCTGGTCGCCGACGTGCGGGATGAACGGCCAGAACGGGACGCGGCCGACGATCACCAGCAGCGCCGGCAGCAGCGTCAGCATCGACAGCATCGCCACCGCGATGCCCATCGCGCCGACCGGCCCGAGCCCGGAGGTGCCGTTGATCTTGGCCAGCAGCAGCGCCATCAGCGTGATGCCGACGGTCGAGCCGGATGCGACGATCGCCGGCCCGGCGCCCGCCAGCGCGCGGCGCATCGCGTCGTGGCGGTCGGCGTGGCGGCGCAGCTCCTCGCGGTAGCGGGCCACGAGCAGCAGCGCGTAGTCGGTGCCCGCGCCGAGCACCAGCACCGACAGGATCGACGAGGTCTGCCCGTTGACGGTGACGCCGATCTCGGTCAGCCCGTAGCCGATCGACCGCGAGGTGAGCTCGGCGAACGCGATCGCGATCGCCGGGATCATCCAGAAGATGGGGCTACGGTAGATGAGGATGAGCAGCAGCAGCACGAGGCTGCCGGCGGCCATGATCAGCGTCGTGTTGATGCCCTCGAAGGCGCTGATCGCGTCGGCGCTCAGGCCCGCCGGGCCGGTGATCTTGATCTGCAGCCCGTCGTCGCGCTCCTCCTCGGTGCCGAGCGCCTCGCGGTAGTCGTCGACCGGGTCGAGGATGGTCTCCGAGGAGCCGTCGGTGCGGATGACGTTGGTGAGCAGGGCGGTGGTGCCGTCCTGCGAGTACTCGGGCCTCCCAAAGTCGGTGGCCTGCGGGTAGTCGATCCGGTTGAGGCGCTCACGGGCCTGCGCGATCGCCCGGCGGTCGGCGGCGGTCAGCCCTTCCGCGCGGCGGAACACCACCACGGTGGCGACCTGCTCGCTGCCCTGCAGCCGCTCGACGGCCTCAAGCGCCTTGGTCGACTCGGAGTCGCCGGGCAGGAACGACGCCGACTCGTTGTCCTCGGCCTCGCTGAACTTCGTGGGCAGGTCCGCCGCCATCCCGCCGCCGATCGCCACCAGCCAGGCGATCAGCACCAGCCACTTGGCGCGGCAGCCCGCGGGGAACGTGAGCAGCCTCTTGAACATCGGGCGGGAACCCTACGTGCTCAGCAGGTCGCGCAGCTCGTCGGGGGCGCCGACCGGAGTGCGGCAGGCGAACCGCTCGCAGACGTAGGCCGCTGGCTTCCCGCCCTGGAGCGGCGTGCGGCCCTCCATCAGCGGCACGCCGTCGCCCGGCGGCCCGGCAAGCACGACCCCGGGCCGCAGCCGCTCGCGCACGACGGCAGCGAGCTCCCGCACGTCGTCGGGGTCGCCGGCGAGCGCGACCTCGCGCCGGGGGCCGGCGTGCATGTCGAGCGCGAGCAGGGTGTAGGCGAACGCCTGCGGGTGGCGGCCGAGCAGCGGCGCCAGCAGGCGCATGTGGCCGACGGCCGCCTCCTCGTAGGCGGCCTCGCCGGTGAGCGCCGCCAGGCGCAGCAACCCGACGGCGGCCGACGCGCTGCCCGACGCGGTCGGCGTGTCCTCCATCTCCTTGCGGCGCACGAGCAGCGTCTCGTGGTCGGAGGTGGAGAAGAACCCGCCGTTCTCGGGGTCGGCGAACCGCTCGAGGATCTCGTCGGCGGTGCGCCGCGCTGCGTGGTACCAGCGCGGGTCGAAGGTCGCCTCGTACAGCGCCAGCAGCCCCTCGAGCAGGAAGGCGTGGTCCTCGAGATAGGCGTTGAGGCGGGCGCGGCCGTCCTTCCAGCTCCGGCGCAGCCGGCCGTCCTCGCCGCGCAGCTCGCTCTCGGCGAACTCGGCGGCGCGCACCGCGATGTCGATCAGGTCGCGCCGGTCGAGCGCGGCGCCGGCCTCGGCGAACGCGGTGATCGCAAGCCCGTTCCAGGCCGCGAGCCGCTTGTCGTCCAGCCCGGGCGGCACGCGCCCGTCGCGGACAGACCGCAGCGTGGCGCGGATCCGCTCGCGCAGGGCGTGGTCGGGCGCCGGGCCCCGGGCGGTGAGAACGTTGCGTCCGTCGGCCGGCACGCCGCCCTCGGTGAAGTTGCCCTCCTCGGTGGCGCCGAGCCAGGCGATCGCCGCGTCGGCGTCGGCGCCGAGCGCGTCGCGCAGCTCGTCGAGCGTCCACACGTAGTACTTGCCTTCGATGCCCTCGCTGTCGGCGTCGAGCGCGCTGAGGAAGCCACCCTCGGGGCCGCGCAGCTCGCGCGCGATGAAGGCGAGGGTCTCCTCGCAGACGCGGCGCATGTCGGCGTCGCCGGTGACCAGCCAGCCGTGCAGATAGGCGCGCGCCAGCAGCGCGTTGTCGTACAACATCTTCTCGAAGTGCGGCACCGTCCAGTCGGCGTCGACCGCGTAGCGGGCGAACCCGCCGCCGACCTGGTCGTAGATGCCGCCGGAGGCCATCGCCTTCTGCGTCGCGGTCGCCATATCGGCGGCCATCTCGGCGTCCGGGCCGACGCGGGCGGCCCTCGCCCACAGGAACAAGAGCGTGGTGGAGGGCGGGAACTTGGGGGCGCCGCCGAAGCCGCCGTTCTCGGGGTCGAAGCTCTCCCGCAGCCGGCGGACCGCCTCCTCGAGCACGCCGGGATCGAGCTCGACGTCGTCGGGGGCGCGCAGCCGCGCGGTGGTGGACAGCCGGTGCGCGATCGCCGGTCCCTGCTCGGCGATCTGGTCCCGCTTGTTGCGCCACGCGTC
>Ga0310831_100664_pt1 | contig 14517 bp, 14 predicted proteins | sample WT_ome_6_FD_201307 | JGI IMG/M metagenome (GOLD analysis project Ga0310831, IMG submission 201307) | Sorghum-adapted microbial communities enriched on wild type (WT) sorghum from Joint BioEnergy Institute, Emeryville, California, United... ... | reverse complement strand
CTCGGCACCACGAGCCCGGTGCGAGCCCAGTAGTCCAGTTGGCGGTAGGTGATGCCCGCGACGGTGTGGGCGGTGGTTCCCCGGTAGCCGACCTCGGCCGGCGGCGTGTCCTGGCCCTTCGCCGGGGCGCCCTCCCCGTCCCCGGACGCCTCGGGCCGGCTCGCGGCCGCACCGTCCGACCCGCTCCTCGCCTCCGGCTGGCCCTCGCCCACGCGCACGTCCGTCCCGTGCACGTCGGTCAGATCGACGTCCAGCATGGGTGCCGAGTAGCTGTCGGACTGGTTCATCGGCGGCCTCCCCTCGGCGCGGGTGCTCGTGGTCAACCCTACTCCACGGATCGAGCCCTATCCGAGGGCAGTCGCGCCGACACGCCGAGTAAACGACACCGGCGTCATTTGTCACCGGCCCGGCCGGTCGCCGACCGCATCCGGCGGCCGACCCGACCGTCCGTCGCGCCGTCGACCCGGCGGCGGGCGCGCCGGAAATCAGCCCGCGAAGTCCTCGGGACGGACCTGCTCGAGGAACTCCCGGAACTTCTCGACCTCGTCCTCCTGCTCGTCGGGGATGACGATGCCGGCCTCGTTGAGCACCTGCTCGGCGCACCGGATCGGCGCCCCCACGCGCAGGGCGAGGGCGATCGAGTCGCTCGGCCGGGCGGAGACGCGGATGCCGTCCCCCAGGATCAGGTCGGCGTAGAAGATGTTCTCCCGCATCTCCATGATCTCGACCGCCCTGAGGGGCGTGTTCAGAGCGGCGAGGATGTCGCGGAGCAGGTCGTGGGTCAACGGCCGCAACGGCTTGACCCCCTGCTGCTCGTACGCGATCGCGGTCGCCTCGTTGGCCCCGATCCAGATCGGCAGGTACCGGTCGCCGTCCACCTCACGGAGCAGCACGATCGGCTGGTTGCTCGGCAACTCCACCCGTACCCCGACCACGGTCAGCTCGCGCACCCCTGCCTCCATCGCGCTATGCCCTCGACTGACAGGACCACCCCCGGGCACATGCCCTGTTTGCACGTTACACGCGCCAGGCGACGGTTGCCTGCGTGCAGGTCTCGGCTTTGTCACGTCCCGGTCACACCCGCCGGCCGGGCGGCCGGTGTCCTGCGGCACCCAGGGCTCCCGGGTAACCGGGCTCACGGCCCGATCACCTCCCGCAGCCCCTGGCGCACCAGCGCGCCGTGCAGCTGCGCGCACAGCGCGGCGAGCTCGTGAATGGTCTCCAGGGCCCGGGCCCGACCGCCCTGTTTGGACAGTGGTGGCACGAGCTGGGCCAGCAGCCCGACTTCCCGGTTGGCGGTGCCGCGGTAGGCGCGCAGGTGGCGGGCCTGCAGCCCGTACTCGGCGAGCCGCACCGCGATCCGCGCCACCGTCAGCGCCTCCGGCCCGAACCGGCCGTCCGGGCCCGGCACGAGCAGCCCGTACTCGATGAGCTCGGTCACACCGGCGTCGTCCAAGCCGGAGCGCTCCCGCAGCTGCTCGCGGGTGAGCCACGCCTCAGCCACCTCGGTCACCCCGCCGAGGGCCGCCCCGCCGGCGTCACCGGCCGGCGGGCCGCCCAGCAGTGACCCGACGACCCGTTCCCCGCGCTCGATCGCCTCCAGCTGTTCGCGGATCACCCGCAGCGGCAGGTACCGGTCCCGCTGGGCGGCGAGCACGAGCCGCAGGCGCTCCACGTGGGCCGGGGTGTACTTGCGGTACCCGGCCGGCGTGCGCAGCGGGGTGACCAACCCCTCGGATTCGAGGAAGCGCAGCTTGGAGATCGTCACATCGGCGAACTCGGGGCGCAGCAGGTTCAGCACCTCGCCGATGCTGTACAGCCGCTCGGGCTCGGCCCGCTCCGGCGAAGCGGTACCCGGTCGGTCGGACGGCGGGACTGAGTGTGTGCGCTCCGGCCGCGGGGCTGGGGTCGTTCGGTCGGACCGTCGGGCCGGGTCGGCGCGCTCCGGCCGCGGGTTCGGGCGGCCCGCGTCACTGGCCGCGACTGCACCCGTTGCCGTCATCCGCGACTCAACCCGCTGCCGTCATGACCGACTCAACCCGTCGCCGCCATGGCCGGCTCAGGTCACGTCGTCCAACCGGGGACCGGCGATGAAGATCAACCGGAACTTGCCGATCTGTACCTCGTCGCCGTTGTTCAGGGTCGCCGACTCGACCCGCTCCCGGTTGACGTAGGTGCCGTTGAGGCTGCCGACGTCGCGCACCGTGAAGCCGCCGGGGCCGCGGTGGAACTCCGCGTGCCGCCGGGACACGGTCACGTCGTCGAGGAAGATGTCGCTGTCCGGGTGTCGGCCGCTGGTGGTGACGTCGCGGTCGAGCAGGAACCGGGCCCCCGCGTTCGGACCCCGACGCACGACGAGCAGCGCCATACCGGGCGGAAGGCTGTTGGCAACCCGGCCCGTCAGGCCCTCCTCCCCAGCCGCCTCCGTTCCCTCAAGTACCTCGTCGAGGCCGCCCAAGTGCAGCGTCGAGGTGACGTCGAGCGGGGGGTACTCGTCGTCTGGGCGGGTCATTCAACCACCTCATGCCGGTCGCCGGGGCGATGCTGAACAAGCAAGACCGTCCACGAGGACGGTCGGTCAAGCGAGCCTAGCCAGGGCGTAACTTTCGGGTCAACCGGACGCGCGGTGACCGTTCGGACAGTCCCGACGCCCACCTCGGGCCCGCTCAGTCAGCCTCGATCAGCTCCTCATAGGCCGGCGCGTCGAGCAGGTCCTCGAGGTCGACGTCACCGCTCGGCTCGATCTCGACCAACCATCCCTCGCCGTACGGATCAGTGTTGATCAGCTCGGGGTTGTCCGTCAAAGCCTCGTTACGCGCGGTAACCGTACCGCTCACCGGAGCGTAGATCTCCGAGACGCTCTTGGTCGACTCCACCTCACCGAGCGGCCGTCCGGCCTGGACCTTGGTGCCCGGTTCGGGCAGCGTGACATAGACGATGTCGCCCAGCGCGTCCTGCGCGTAGTCGGTGATCCCGATGCGCAGCGTGCCGTCGCCGGGCCGAACCCACTCGTGCTCGGAGGTATAGCGGAGTTCCGTCGGAACCTGCATTCGCCCACTCCCCTGACGTCGGTCACCAAGAGACTCGTCGGTTCACCTGAACTATGCGACACCCTGAAGATTCACTTTACGGCTGGGTCCGGCCGGCGCTCGCCCGCACCACGCCAACGACCTGGCCGACGTAGAGCGCGGCCGCGAACCAATACAGGACCAGTCCCCACCAGGCCAGCGCCCAGCCCGCCGGGTGGGCCCACCAGTGCGCGGCCGGGACGGCGGCGGCGAGCAGCAGCGTCGGAAACGCGAACAGCAGCACGAAGGTCGCGGTCTTGCCGACGTAGTGCACCGCCAGCGGCCCGTACCCGTACCGGCGCAGCACCAGCAGCCCCACGCCCAGCAGGGCCTCCCGGACCAGCAACGCCAGCGTGAACCACAGCGGCAGCACCTCGCGGACCGTGAGCACGACCACCGTGGCGGCGATGTAGAGGCGGTCGGCGAGGGGGTCGAGCAGCTCCCCCAGGCGACTGACCTGGCCCAGCCGTCGGGCCAGGAACCCGTCCACCCAGTCCGAGCTGCCGCCGATGGCCAGGACCGCCACCGCCCACCCGTCCGCGCGCGGTCCCAGGGCCAGGTAGACGAACAGCGGTACGCCGGCCAACCGCAGCACCGTGAACAGGTTCGGGACCGTCAGTACCCCGCCCGCCCTCACGTCGCGAATCTACCGCCCCGGATCGGCCAGGCCCGGCAGGACCTCGGCCGCGACCGCCTCCAGGACCGCCTCGTCGCCGGCGTACCAGTCGTCGGGGCGCGGCCAGTGCACGAGCAGGTCGGTGAAACCGGCCTCGGCGGCGCGACCGGCGGCGTCGACGAAGGCCCCGACGCTCGACAGCGAGTAGACCCCGCACACGTCCACGTTGAGGTACCGGTCCACGGTCGAGGGGTCCCGCCCGGCCGCTGCCACCGCGTCGGTGAACCGTGCGTTCGCCTCGGCCACACCTCTCCACCACGCCCCGACATCGTCGGTCTGGGGGCCGGTGGTGACCCAGCCCTGGCCGTACCGGGCGGCGAGCGCCCGGCCGCGGGGCCCGTTCGCGGCGACGACGAAGGGCACCCGGGGCTGTTGCACACAGCCGGGGAGGTTCCGCGCGTCGACCGCCGTGTAGTAGCGCCCCCGCCAGGTCACCCGGTCGGTGCGCAGCAGCGCGTCCAGCAGCTGCACGAACTCGGCGAACCGGTCCACGTGCTCCCGTGGGGACAGCGGTTCCTGGCCGAACACGGTGATATCGAAGCCACTCGTGGTCCCCGCGCCGACGCCCACGGTCAGCCGGCCGCCGCTGAGGTCGTCGAGCGCCGTGACCACCCGGGCGAACGGCACCGGGTGCCGAAAATGCGGCGAGGCGACCATCGTGCCCAGCCGGATGCGCGTGGTGACCCCGGCCGCGGCGGCCAAAGTCACGGCGGCGTCGAACCAGGGACCGTCGACCAGGCTGCGCCAGCCGATATGGTCGTACGTCCAGGCGTGGGCGAAGCCGTACTCCTCGGCCAAGCGCCACCGGCGGCTGGCATCGGCCCACCGCTGATCGGGCAGGATGATGACCCCGACCCGCATGCGCTACGACCGCCGGGTCGCCGTCGGCTGCGGGGGCACGTACACGGGCATGGGGCCGGTCGGCCGGCGCGCCCAGGCGGCCCGCTGCACGAGGTACGCCGCGGTGGCGTCAGCCTCGGTCGGTCCGGCCACCCCGGCCGGCTGCTGCGGGTAGCGGGCCCGCACGACCCCGGCGTTACGGGTAAAGATCTTCAATCCCTCGGGCGTCGGCTCGCAGCGGCGGATCTCCGGCCAGGGCACGTGCACCGGGGCGAGGCCGTGCACCACCTGTACCCCACCGGGACCGGCGGTCAGCTTCGGTCGCAGCAGCACCCACCAGACCCGGACGGCCAGGGCACCCACGAGGGCGACGCCGATGATCGCCAGGTATCCATACGACATCACGATCCGCAGGCTGAGCCCGAGCAGGATCACGATCGCCACCCCGGCCGCGACCCGGTAGCGTCGGTCGGCGCGCCAAACGTAGGTCGTTTCGGTGGTCGTCCCCGCATCAGACACGCGGATACGGTAACATCCCGCGATCTTGGTCTTTGCTCCGCGGGTGGATCTTTCACGATTTTTCTTTATGACCTTCACGTCTTCGTCACAACTGCCCATCCCCCGCAAGACACCCATCCTCGCGCCCGGGCATTTCCTTCCTCACCGCCGTTCGCAGGACCGGGACACGTTCCTCACGGCTGAGCCCGTCTTCACCTGGGCGCCTTCTTACCTGGGCCCCCTCTTCCTTACCTGGGCCCCCTCTTCACCTGGGCCCCTTCGTCACCACCGGACGCCTTCCTCACCACGGGGCACCGTCCTTACCCGAACGGCCCATACCCGAACGACCCGTGACGATTGCGCGCCCCTCCTGACCATTGCGCGCCTTCTTCACGAGTGGAAATATGACCATGACCGCGCGGGGCCGGTCCCCAGGAAAGCTCGGTATCCTGGGCGGCCGAGAACCGTCCCCACGAGTTCCGCGGGGTCCCTACCACCGTCACGTCCCTACTACCTCCACGAGGCACGGCATGGCTACTCCGGTCAAGGACCGGTCCGGACGGGGCCTGCCCTCCAAGGCGGAGCGGCGGGCGCTCGGCAAGGCGGCTGCCCGGAAGCGGGCCGCGGCGCGGCGGCGTCGCGAGCTGATCAACCGGGTCATGCGGGTCGCCGGCCCCGTCGTGGTGATCGGCGTCATCGTTGGCGCGGTCTGGCTCTTCTCCGGCGGCGACGGCGAGACCACCACCACGCCCACCGCCAGCGCTCCGTCCAGCGCCCCCACGACCCCCACGCCCACGTGGACCCTGCCGGCCGGACTCGATCCGCAGCTGGGCACCCGGCCGGAGGTCACCGCGGGCGAGGGAACGGTCAGCGAGCTTCAGGTCACCAGGCTGGTCGAGGGCACCGGCGCCCCGCTGGAGGTCGGTCAGCGGGTGAGCGCCAACTACGTCCTCGTGGACTACGCCACCGGTGAGGAGCTCGACTCCTCGTGGCAGCGGGGCCAGCCCTACGAGTTCACCCTCGGCGTGGGCGAGGTCATCCAGGGCTGGGACCAGGGTCTGGTCGGCGTGCCGGTCGGCAGCCGGGTGCAGCTCGACGTCCCCGCCGACCTGGCCTACCGCGACGGCCGGGACCTGCGCTTCGTGGTGGACGTCCTCTCGGCGAGCTGAGCCCTCGCCCGACCGACGGGACCGGGCCGACCGGTGCCCGCCTGAGGGGTCCCGGGCTCACCGGGTGCCGGACCGACGGTCGCCTGACTGACGGGTGGATGTGCGCGCGGCCCTCGGACCACTAGAGTGCTCCCGCGGCGAACGTCGCGCGTGCGCACATCGCCATCGGCCGAATGGTCACCTCGGGGCCGGCGGTCGGTGTGTCGCGCTCACCCCTCACCCACAGGAGAACAGTGTTGGCGCGACTGTCTGGGGCTCGGGCCGTGGCCTGCGCGGTGCTCGCGGTGGTCGCCGCGCTCAGCCTGACCGGCTGCGGCCAGCTGGCCGGGACCAACCCGCGACTGAAGTCCGTGGCCCACACCGGCACGCGACCGCCCGCGGCCCCGACCCCGACGACCACGGCGCCCGAGGAGGTGCCGAACGAGCCGGCGCCCGATCCCGGACCGCCGCCCTGCCCGCCGGGCGAGTTCCAGCTCGAGGTCGAGCAGTCGCTGGCCGCGATCGGCAACTACGGACCGGTCACAGTGGACGGCGCCCAGTCGGCCGAGGACTGCGCGACGATCATCGCGTTCCAGCGCCGCATGGGGATCGTGCCCGCCGACGGTCGGCCCGGACCGACCACGCGGGACGTCGCGCAGCGCATCGCCGCGACCGACACCTCGCTGTGCCCCTGGTCCGACGCGCCCCAGGCCTGCGTGGACCTGACCAACCAGACGTTCTTCATCGTGTCCCGCGGGGTCGTCATCCTCGGGCCGACCGTGGCCCGCACCGGCATGCCCGGGTGGGCCACGCCGACCGGGACATTCCGGATCTTCCAGAAGTCACTGCGGGAATGGTCGTACCCCTTCGAGGTGTGGATGCCGTACTGGCAGCACTTCACCCCGGCGATCGGCCTGCATGAGACGACGACCTACATCCACGACATGTGGAACGGCTCGCACGGCTGCGTGAACCTGCTCCACGAGGACGCGAAGCGGGCGTACGAGCTGCTCACCTGGGGCTCGACCGTCCACGTCTACGGCCGGCGGCCCGGCACCTGACGCGACGCCTTCCCCGGGCCGAATGCCCCGGGCGGGTGGTGGGCCGGCCGCCGAGCTCGCCACGATCGACGCGTTTCGCACCACCGGGCTCGCCCGGCGGGATCCGCCAACCGGCTCGCATCACTGAGCACAGTGGACCTGCGCGCCCGGCCGGTGGATCGGCGGCCGTACCGGCCCTCGCCCGCGCTGGTGAGCCGGGCCTACGCCCCGGGTCCAGGCAACCCGTACCTGGCGTGGGAACCCGGCCGGGCGCTGGCCGACGCCGGACCCCCACCCGCTCCCGCGTTCGGCCATTCATCGATGAAGCCCACCAACCGACCGGCGTGCCGTGCTCCGGCGCCCGTCGAGGACCAGGTCGTCGAGAGGGCGCGTCGTGCTCGGCGGTTGATGCAGTGATGGCTGGCCCGTCGCTTCGCTGGCGGTGTGCGGCGCGTCATCACCGGTAGATTGTCCTAGGAAGCTAGGTTTACGCGGCCCGGGGGCGAAGCCCAGCTACCCGATACCCGGTTACCGGACGAAGGCGCCTACAGGACGAAGGCGTCGGTCCACAGCTGGCCCGAACGGCCGGAGATCGCGTCGAGGAGGGCGACGACCTGGCTGTCGGTGAGGGCCGCGATGAAGTCGATGACCGCCCGGCCGCGGGCCAGGTCGATCCGGGCCACGGGCGCGTCCGACGGCACCGGCTCGGCCTCGAGCTCGGCCTCGGCGAGGTCGACGAGGTTGCGCAGGCGCTGCGGCAGCCGGGCGGTCTCGTCGGGATCGGTGAGCCAGGCCACCAGCGCATCGACCAGCGTGGAAAGCAGCCGGGCCTGGCCGCGCTGGTGCAGCGCCAGGTCCGGCCGGGCGAGCACGAAGCGCCGGTGCACGAGCTTGAGCACCTGGACCTCGTGCCACTGCACCGGGCCGAGCACGACGTGGCCCGACCGCACCGTCGGCTCCGGGATGACCTCGATGGCGTCGACCAGCCGACGGGTCCACCGGGCCGAGAAGGCGGTGACCGCCTGCTCCGCCTCGATCGAGCCATCGAACGGCACCGACAACAGGCCGTCCACGAGCTCCGTGCTCACGTGCTCGACCGCCGCCGCGAAGGCCTCGTCGTCGCTGATCCACGGGTCCTTGCGGGCGATGTCCCGGCGCAGCCGTTCGGTGGCGTACCCGGGCCGGCGGGCGTCGGCGATGAGCTCGGCCTGGTCCAGCTTCGCCAGCTCGGTGGCGTTGGTCAGCCAGGTGCGCAGCTCGGTCGCCACGGCCGCGGACTGGAGCACCCCGACCCGGTGGAAGTCCTCGATGTCGTGGATCGCGTAGGCGATGTCGTCGGCGGTGTCCATAATGGACGCCTCCACGGTCTGCTGCCAGTCCGGCAGCCGCCCCGCGAACGGTGCCCGGGCGTGACGCAGGTCGGCCAGCTCGGTGCTGTAGGCGCCGAACTTCGCCGATCCCGAGCCGGGGTCGTCGGGCGGCGGGGTCGCCCCGCGCGGCACCGGCACCATCGTGGAGGGGTGCGGCTGCGGGAACGACGTCCGCGTCCAGGGGTACTTGAGCAGGGCCGCCCGCACCGCCGCGGTGAGATCGAGCCCGATCACGGGCGACTCGGGCCGGATGAGCAACGAGGAGCCGCGCAGCTCGGTGCTGGTCACGATCCGGTAGGACTGGGCGTTGCCCTCGAAGCCCTCGGACAGATGCAGGCGGCTGCGGGCGATCCGGTCCAGCACGGACTCCCCCAGGTGTCCGAAGGGAGGATGCCCGAGGTCGTGCGCGAGCGCGGCCGCCTCGACCACGTCCGGGTCGCAGCCGCCCAGCCGGTCCAGCAGGTCCGCGTACCGGGGGTTGGCCACGAGCCGCTCGGCGATGGCCCGGGCCACCTGAGCCACCTTGAGGCTGTGCGTGAGCCGGTTGTGCACGAGCAGCCCGGAACCCCCCGGGCTGATCACCTGCGTGACCCCGCCCAGCCGGGCGAAGAACGGCGAGCTCACGATCCGGTCCCGGTCGGCCCGGAACGGGCTCGCCGCGAGGTCGCCGGGCACGCCGCCGCCGAACATGCGATCGGCCCGCTGGACCTGGGGAAACCGCGTCACGCCGTCATCGGTCACGCGGCCAGCCTAGGACCCCGGACCCACCGCCTCCGCCACTGCCGCCCCCGTCAGGCCCGCTCCGGCGGTGGCGATGACCCGCACGCGGCCCTCGGCCAGGCGGTAGGTCAGGCCCACGATCGCGCAGGCACCGGACCGGACGGCGTCCGCGAGGCCCGACCGGGCCAGCTCGTCGACGGTGCGCCGGATGTGGACGATGGCGATGGCATCGAGATCCGTCAGCGCTGGGTCGGTCAGCCTCGGGCCCGCCGGCAGGCGGGGCGCGATCCGGTCGACGATCGGTCGCAGCCCGGGCGCGGGGGCCGCCGCCCCGGTCACCGCGTCGTACGTGGCCCGCACCGCCCCGCACGAGTCGTGGCCCAGCACGACCAGCAGCGGCGCGCCCAGCACCCGGACGCCGTACTCGATGCTCGCCAGGACCTCGGGGCCGACGACGTGCCCCGCAGTGCGCACGACGAACAGGTCGCCCAGCCCGCGGTCGAAGATGATCTCCGCGGCCAGGCGCGAGTCGGAGCAGCCGAAAATCACCGCGAAGGGATGCTGGCCGTGGACCAGGGCGGCCCGGCGCTCCGCGTCCTGGTGCGGATGCAGCCGGGCGCCGGTGACGAACCGGGCGTTGCCCGCCAGCAGCTCGGTCAGCGCCTCGGCCGGGGTCCGCGGGCGGGGATGAACCTGCGACACGGGGGCACGCTACCCGGGTACCGATCTTGCCCGGCCCGGCGGCGCCCCCGGTGTCCCAACCTCCGGACGGGCGGCCCGTCCGGAGGTTGGGTCGGTTTCCCTACGCCTGCGGCTGCTGCTTGGTGGTGGGCTCGTCGGACCCCGCGCTGACGGCCGCGGTGCTGGAGGACTCGGCACCGGCGGGCGCCGCGCTCGGGGCCGCGGCCGTCTCGAAGGGGTCGCGCGGCGGCGGAGGCGTGTAGTCGTCGGCGGCCGCGGTCGGCGTCGGTGCGGTCGGCGTCTCCGCCTCGGACGAGCCGCTCTTCGGCGCGATCAGCGCCCGCAGTTCGGCGATCGAGTCGTCGTCGCCGTACTTTTCGCGCATCGCCTTGAGCCGGGCCTGGCGCTTGCGCTCGAGGTCGCGGATGTACGCCTCGATCAGGCGCTGGTCCTGGTCGTCCTGCTCCTTGAGGAACCGGCCCTCCTGGGCGGCCGTCTCGGCGCGGATCCGCTCGATCAGGGCCCGGGAGACCAGCCGGCCGCCCAGCGACGAGATCCAGTTCGCGGCCCGGGTGATGAGCGTGGCGATCTTGAAGACCTGCCGCTTGATCCACACCCACGCGAGCTCGGCGAGCGCGGCGATGAGCTCGACCAGGGCGGCGAAGAGGGCCAACGCCCCGAGGTAGATCAGCGCGAAGCCGACCCCGATGCCGACCGCGCCCGGCCAGCCCAGGTGGAAGGTCGAGACGATGGTGCCGCCGAGCATGGTGGCGGCGGTCGAGCCAGCGAAGAACGTCGAGGTCAGGTTGGCGATGCGCTGCAGCCGTTCGCGCGCGGCGAGACGCTGCAACACGATCATGTGGAACAGCAGGATGACGCCGACCATGATCGCCGGCGTGATGTCCGAGTGGAAGTGCGGGTCGAACCGTTCCGTGGCCGACCAGCGGCCGACCAGCACGTCCGCCCACGACCGCGCCTCGAACCGTGGTATGAGGACACGGATCCGGTCGTCGTAGTAGATCAGGTACAGCGGGACCGCCACCAGCATGAAGACGAGGGCCATCTTCTGCGGCCGCTTGTTGAAGAAGACGACCTTGATGAACAGCGCCACCGAGGTGAGCAGCAGCAGCGCCACCGCGTACACCACGTAGGTGGTGACGTCCAGGGAAGCGGTCCATGTCCCGTTGGCGGCGGGTTCGGTCACCGCGCGGGCGGCCAAGCTGGAGATTTCCATCTCGTCCCTTAGTACGGCTACAACGACGCCTGTCACCGAACCATCAACCGGATGGCGGTGCCATCAGATGATCGGGTCGAACGACATCGGCTGTCCATCCGCCACGCCCGGTGGCCGATGTCCGGCTCGGGACACCCGTGTGTTCGGCTCGGGCTATCCCGTCAGCGTGCGGCGGCCCGTTCGGTCGTCCGCTCGTCCGCCACGATCTGCCCGTCCCGTATCGTGATCACCCGGTCGGCGACATCGAGCAGCGTCGCGTCGTGGGTGGCCACCAGCGCGGTCATGCCCCGGTCGCGCACCACCGCCCGGAGCAGGTCCATGATCGAGCGACCGGTCTCCGAGTCGAGCTGCCCGGTGGGCTCGTCGGCGATGAGCAGGCGTGGGTTGTTGGCCAGCGCCCGGGCCACGGCGACCCGCTGCTGCTGCCCGCCGGAGAGCTCGTACGGCCGCTGGGCCGCGTGCCCGCCCAGGCCGACCAGCTCCAGCAGCACGGCGACCCGGCGCTCGCGCTCGGCCGGATCGACGCGGGACAGCCGCATCGGGACGCCGACGTTCTCGGCCGCGGACAGGATCGGCAGCAGCCCGAAGGACTGGAAGACGAACCCGATCGTCGTCCGGCGCAGCTCGGTGAGGGTCCGTTCGTCCGCCCCGGTGATCTCGTGCCCGGCGACGAAGACCCGACCGGTGGTCGGCCGGTCCAGCCCGCCGACGATGTTGAGCAGCGTCGTCTTGCCGGCGCCGGAGCGGCCCCGGATGGCGACCAGCTCCCCCGGCGTCACCGTGAACGAGACATCCCGCAGGGCGCGCACTCGCCGACTGCCCCGGCCGTAGTCGCGGCTGACCCCTTCGACCCTGACAACGGGCTCCGTCATGGCCTGCTCCCCGCTTCGTCGTCATGTCCGGGCCACACCTGGACGTGGTCGGGCTCCAGCGCGAGCCGCACCCGGTCGCGCATCTGGAGCCGCTCGACGAACGCGGCCGGCAGCTGCAGACGCCCGACCCGGTCGAGCACGGCGTACTCCTGGGAGACGAGCTCCTCCCGTCCGTCGGCGCCGATCCGCGTGGTCCGACGCACCTCACTGGAGGTGCGACCGTCCCGAATGGACACCGTGCGGCGCACCTGACCGGAGACGGCGGGGTCGTGGGTCACCACCATGATCGTCAGACCCAGCTCCGCGTTGAGGGTCCGCAGCGCGGCGAACACCTCCGCCCCCGTCGCTTCGTCCAGCTCACCGGTCGGTTCGTCCGCGAAGAGCACCTCCGGGTCGTTGGCGACCGCGACCGCCAGCGCGACCCGCTGCTGCTCACCGCCACTCATCTGCTCGGGGCGGCGGCGGGCACAGTGCGCGACGCCGGCCAGCTCCAGCAGTTCCCCCGCCCGGGCCCGGGCCCGCTGGCCGGAGAGGCGTCGGGCCAGCCGCATCGGCAGTTCGACGTTCTCGCGGGCGGTGAGGTACGGCAGGAGGTTGCGCGAGGTCTGCTGCCAGACGAAGCCCACCACCGTACGCCGGTAGCGCAGCCGCTGCTTCGCCGACAGCCTCAGCAAGTCGTGCCCAGCGACCCGCGCCACGCCGGCGGTGGGGACGTCCAGGCCGGCGAGGATGTTGAGCAGCGTGGACTTGCCGGAGCCGGAGGCGCCGACCACCGCGAGCAGCTCACCCCGGTCGACGACGAGGTCGAGCCCCTGCAGGGCGACGACCTCGATCCCGGCCCCCGACGCTCCGCCCGGGTTGTCGGCCCGGCGCCCTCTCAGCCGGCCCGCGCCGTCCGACTTGTAGATGCGGACCAGGCCCGCGCATACGATGTGCCCGGCCCGCAGGTCGTCGCCACCGGCCCGCGCCGCCGCCCGCTCGGCCGCCCGGCGCTCCAGCTCGGCCAGCTCCGGCGAAGCCAGACCGTTAGGACCGGCCGGCGACGCGGGCGCGGCCGGCCCGGCAGGACCAACCGCCGGAGCCGACTCGGCCGCTGGGCCGGGCACCGCCGGCGACGCTTGCGGAGCCGGCCCATCAAGCGGATTCGGTAGGGATGCAGGCACCTAACTCTCCCTTCCGACCCGGAGCACGCCGCCGAGGCCGGCGCGCCGGTTCAGCGATGCCTCCACCAAGATCGACGTCACGAGCGCGACCAGCACGAGCCCGAGGGCCAGACCGGGCAGCGTCGGGTCGAACTCGAACGCCACCGGACCACCGTCGCTGAACTCGGACAGGCCGAGGGCTGGTCCCAGCAGCAGCGGCAGTGCTCCACCCACCGCCGAGCCGACGACCGCGCCAGACAGGATCAGCGGCAGCAGTTCCCAGGCGAGCAGCCTGCGACCCTGGCCGGCCGTCAGGCCCATGGTGCGCAGGCGGGACAGGACCTGTCCCCGGGCGCGGGCCCCGGTCGCGACCGCGAAGGCGACGGCCAGCAGGGCGAAGAGCAGGCCAGCCCCGAGACCCATCGCGAAGGTGAAATCGAGCGCGGGTTCGATGCCCGCCTGCTCCAAGCCAGCCCGGGCCTGGTCATAGGTCAACGCCCGAAGCTCGAGCCGGCCCTCGTACCGCCGGCCCAGCCGTTCGCTGATCAGCGCCCGCTGGGCGGTGTCGCCGAGGCTGAGAATGGCATCCATATCGATGCCGTCCCCCGCGAGCGCGAACCCGGTGGGCGCCACCCCGCTGGCGACCTCGGGCGGCACGGCCGACCACGGTATGACGACGAAGCGGGCTTCGTTGCCGAGGCCGGGGAAGCTCTCCACCACCTCGGCCACGGTCAACGAGAGGGCACGACCGCGCATCATGAACCGACCCTCGCCGGTCGCGTTATCGAGCGCCGCCGCCACGTCCGGCGAGACCACCGCCGGAATGGGCCCACCATCGTCCGACGAGGTCAGCAGCGCGTCCGGCACGCGTTGCGAGCTGCCGGACGCGCGCAGGACCCGATCAAGCGCGGGTGCGTCGACGACCACTGTCGTGACCCCGGTCAGGATCCACGCGTTCCGTTCGTCGAGCAGCGGGTTGCGGTTGATCGCGATCGGTGCCACCGCGGTGACGCCCGGCACGGCGGCGATCTCGTGCGTGGTCGTGGGTGGGAACTGTCCACCGAGGACGATCGCGTCGCCGGGCACGTGGATCTCCGCGACCCGGTCGCGGGCCGCGGCGAGGCTGTTCGCGGCGGAGGCACAGAGCGTGCTGACGCTGACCGCGACGACCAGCACGACGACCGGTCCTCCGCTCGTCCCCGACGCCCGGCCCGCGCTCGCCAGCCCG
>Ga0310831_100662_pt1 | contig 14584 bp, 11 predicted proteins | sample WT_ome_6_FD_201307 | JGI IMG/M metagenome (GOLD analysis project Ga0310831, IMG submission 201307) | Sorghum-adapted microbial communities enriched on wild type (WT) sorghum from Joint BioEnergy Institute, Emeryville, California, United... ... | reverse complement strand
GTACATAGGGAATAACACCTGCACTTTTGCCTGACCTGTGTCTTCTGTCAGTGAACAAAAATCAGTCACCAGACCATTCCATATTTGGTTTTCAGAAAATCCATCGAACAACAGAGAGAGATCATGATGTGAAAGATTTCACCCCTTAAAATTCATGAAAAAATTGTCTTGACATCGTGTGCCACTATAGTACCTATGAGGAATTGAAACCTGGATCCGCTCGATTTCGTAGCTGAAATCAGGCAGTTTTGATCGTACCTATGAGGAATTGAAACTCGGCCTTGTCCCTAGCCCTGCGTCTCTTCGAAATAGTCGTTTTGATCGTACCTATGAGGAATTGAAACGTTGACGCGCTTCCTTCATCCGTTTTTGTTCCGTCAGGGTTTTGATCGTACCTATGAGGAATTGAAACGAGCGCAGGCCGGTTATTCCGGTCAACCACGTTTTGCAGGGTTTTGATCGTACCTATGAGGAATTGAAACTCCCTAGCCCTGCGGAGCCACCGGACCATCGTCAGGCGTTTTGATCGTACCTATGAGGAATTGAAACCGAGGAACCGGCGAATTTCTTCTTTTGGCCCCATATAGGTTTTGATCGTACCTATGAGGAATTGAAACTCGTTTCTTCCCCGGCAACATGCCATCCTTGATCCGGTTTTGATCGTACCTATGAGGAATTGAAACGGTAATGTATAAGTACTAGCTAGTTCTACACTATCTCGTTTTGATCGTACCTACGAGGAATTAAAACGCGAGAATGTGATAGTATTCACCTATGCCGTCCTTGAATTGAAACTTCCATGTAGGCGTAAACTTCGCGGACGGTGGCAGAGATCTTATCGTACCTGCGAGGAATTGCAACCCCGCATTCGAACGTTTGCTGCGTGCGCGTACAAAGCCCTTTTCCAACCAGCCGTGCACCAAACGCCGATTGGAATGCATTGAAAGCACCTGGAATTCCGTCACTGCCCCGACCCCGCCGAATCCTCCCCTTATTTCTTCCAGTCCATTCCCGGATTTCTTGATCTCCCATTCGTCATTGTTGTTCATCCTGTAATTTCTTTAGCAGGAATTTGGTGTGATAATATTGAAGCTATTAGGACCAGCGGTTCATTGGTTTGACTTGGTAGTCTATAAGATGGATCGGACACACACAAAATTTCGACCGCCTTCGGCAAAACGTACATGGTTTAAGGATTGGTGGATCAGACATGGCGAGAAAACTTTATTCCTTCCTGGGCACCAATGAGTACAGGGAATTATCCTACATGCTGCCGGGCAATCTGGGCGCGTCGTCCCCCACCCGATTTGTGCAGACGGCGATATGGGAAATGTTGCAGCGAAGAGATGAGTTGCCCGATGAAATCATCGTGTTTCTGACAGAGGATGCGAAGGCCGCGAACTGGTTCAGCCGAACAGATGCACGGGGGAATGTGATTCCGGGACTTCATGAAACCTGGATTGCGGAATATGGCGAAAGCAGCTGCCGTCTCAAGACTGTGGACATTGAGGACGACGATCACGAAGACGCATTGTGGCGTCTGTTCGAACGGATGGCGGAAGAAGCCGGAGAACGCGACGAAATCTTCATCGACATCACCTACGGCTTCCGTTCCACGCCTGCCGTCTCTCTGATCATCGGCGATTATGTGAGTGTGCTGCGAAAGATCAGACTGAAAGGACTTTATTACGGCAAGGTGGACCATTATTCCTCCACAGCCGTCATTCATGACATGACGGAGATGCTCATCCTGTTCAAATGGACCCAAGCTATTGAGTCCTATCTTCGCACGGGAAACGCGCAATTGCTGCTAAGTATCGTGAAGGAGCAAGCGCCCGTCCATGAAGTGGACTGGGGTTTTATGGAGCTTGCTGAGCGATTGAACAATGTGAGCATGTCCATTGAAACATGCCGCGGTCAGATGGTGGAGGACGCCATTCTCAAGGCTCTGGAACTGCTGCGGAAGTTGAAGGCCGATCCGTCTGGCAAGCTGAAGCCATTCCGGCAGCTGCTGGATCAGATTGCGCGAAAGTTTTCCGGCTTTCAGCCCGGCCGTTACGAGCAAAATCTGCTGTTCATCGTGGAATGGTGCATCAATCATCACCTCTATCAGCAGGGCTATACCTTCCTTCATGAAGGCATTCTGACGATCCTCACGCGGCATGTCGGGTGGAATCCCGTGAATCGACAGGATCGGGAGCGTGTCAAGGGCATCATCTATAAAGTTGTTCACAATCGGGACGGAAATCCGCGCTTGACGGGTGACGAGGCTCAACTGGCCAGAAGGTGGAAACCGTTTGCTTCCCTTCTCGCCTTTTTCGCAAAATTGACCGACTACCGGAACAACATCAACCACGGACAGGTAACGGACCAGCGGTTCACGTACGATCAAGTGGCAAGCGCGCTTGCGGACTTCTATAACAACACACGGGGACTCATCAACAGCCTGCACGAGATTCCCCGCGGGTGAATGAGAGAAAGGAGCGAGACTAAATGAAGGTGTTGATTATGACCGTGGGCGGCGATGATACTCCGCTGGTATTGTCGATCAGAGAGATGCAGCCGGATCATATCCACTTCATTTGTTCTTCCGGTCATAATTCGAGCAAGGTTATGGTATTGGGAGAAGGTATGGTGTGTGGCAGGAACAAGGACAGGCCCAATATCCTCATCCAAACCGGATTCCCCAAGGACCAGACCGCCATCGTGGAAGCCGATCCGGATGACCCTGTCGAGGTTTATGAACTGGCGAAGAAGCTCATTGCCGACTACAGAGGGCATCAGGTATACACCGACTATACCGGCGGCACGAAATCCATGGCTTCCGGCTTGCTCATGGCCGCGCTGGAATTCGACTATTGTCAACCGTATCTGATGAAGGGTCCCCGCGCTGATCTGAACAAGGTTACCGGAGACCGAAGCCGGGTGTTCATGATCGACCGGGAAAATATCCTTTTCAGCCGGTCCAAAAAAACGTTCGAAGATGTGCTGAGCCTGCAAGATTACGGCGGGGCCAGGGAGATTGTCCGCGCTATCGGCAGGATCGGAGCAGACAAGAAAGAGGAAGAGTTTCTTGATCGGGCCAACATCGTCATGAACGCTTTCGATCTGTGGGACCGATTCGAATACGGCCGGGCGTGGGAGGACCTGGAGTATTTTTCCCGAAGCTTTGTCCCGAATCGGCAGATGATCAACCTCAAGGATACGGCAAAACGCCTGGCCGGCATTGTCAATTGGTTGAAACAGGGGACGGAAGACGGGCACAGGGACAGCAAATCCGCAAAATCACCGAACATCCCGTATGTCGTGAAAGACCCGTGGAAGGAAGCGCCGCTGCCGGTATACGACCTGATCCGGAACGCCGAGCGCAGGGCCAGGATGGAGCAGTACGATGACGCCGTGGCCCGGCTGTACCGGGCAACTGAACTGTACGTGCAATTCGCCCTGTGCAGACACGGAATTCATACTTCCGGCATTACAGAGGAAACGCTTGTCCTATTGCCTGAAGAACATCGGAGCAGGTTGGAACAGAAGCGTGATCCCAGAGGGAAACTGGTGATCGGTCTGTTCGAAAGCTATGAATTGCTGAATGGATTGGACGAGCCGATTGGCAAGGTCTGGGAAACGTACAAAGCGCGAATTCATGATGTGATCAGATATCGAAATTTGAGCTGGCTGGCTCATGGATTCGAGCCGGTGTCCAGGGAGAATTACGAGCGATTCCACGGGGTTCTCGTGGAATTTGTCGAGAAGTGCGATGAAGAAGATCCGCACTACAGCAAAAACAAGATCCGATTGCACACGTACCCGGATCTGCCGAACACCGTCTGCTTCATGGATTGAACCATTCAGGAGGGGCTTGATGTGAGCAAGAGATGGTTGGTCATGTACGAAGTTTCCCAGAAGCAGCGTTACATTTTCCGTTCGAACCGGCTGAGGGAAAACATCGGAGCTTCGACGATCATTCGCTGGCTGACGGATGAGCCTGAACGCTTCTTCGATAAATGGAATGTGCGCATGCCGCGGCCGTTGTACAAGTCCGTCGGCGGTGGCAGCGCCTTGTATGTATTTGAGTCGTCCGACGATGCTGCGGTCTTCGTGAACGAGCTGTCTCTGGGCGTATTGAAGCATCTTCCCGGGCTGGAACTGTTCCTTGTGACGGATGCCATGGATTGGGAGGCGGACAGACTGTACGCCTCGGATGAAGCGGGGGCGGTCGGACGGACGAACGTGCTGGAAGATATGCGGAACAAGCTGGCCGCGAAGAAAAACCGCAGAGCGCATGCCGTTCGCCAGCACACCTGGGGCATTCACCGCCTCTGCCCGGACAGCGGCATGCCCGCCAACGAATATACGGAGTTGCCGGGAACTTCCGACAAGGTTGCCAGGGCGAGAGAACTGAACGTGAAAGATGAATATGGACGCATGACGCTGGATGATTTCGACGATCGGTTCATCACAGGATTGAATTATGCGCCGGCCAACGGACAGAGATTGAAGTTCATGGATCAAGACTACCTGGAGCGCGTGCTGGGCGGTGAACGGTCAGCGAAAAACTACGTAGCCATCGTGCATCTCGACGGCAACGCGATGGGGGCGAAAGTGGGCGCGTTCCAGCGGATTGCTTTTTCCGGCAATGACGATTATTTGGGGCAGTACGCGCGATTCACGGCGAATATCGACCAGGCGTATACGGGCGCAATGCGCAAGACGATTGAGCATGTCATGCGCAATTACAGCAGTTGGGCGGGCGAAATCTACGGCGACAGCGAAGAGAAGCTATCTGCGTATTCGCATGTAGTTCCATTGCGGCCGGTCGTGGCCTCCGGAGACGATGTCAGCTTCATCGCCGTTGGTCAACTGGGCATCGAACTGGCGCGCATCTTCATCCAGTATTTGCAGCAGGAATCCATGGAGATCGACGGCGCTCCCTTCGTGTTTGACGCCTGCGCCGGTGTGGCGATCGTCCGCCGCAAATTCCCTTTCTGGCTGGCCTACGAATTGGCGGAAAGGTTGTGCGGCAACGCGAAGAAACGACTGAAACAAGAATCGGGTCTGTGGGGAGCGGCCGGTTCCGGAGACGGAGACCAGTCGTTTGAAGCTTCGCTCATCGACTGGGAAATTGCAGCTTCCGGAGATGTGGATCTGAATGTGGATCAGCGGCGGGAGAGCATATACCGCACCGGAGACGGCTGTCTGCTCAATCGGCCCTATTATCTGTTCCGTGACGCGACAGACAATAAATTTATCCATCCCGCCAATTACATGACCGGATTTCTTCACGCGTTCGATTACATACAAAGGTCAGATATGACGCGCAGCAAATGGAAAGCGCTGCGCTCCGTGTACCATCAGGGCCGAACGGCGGTGGAACAGTGGGCGGTGCAGAACCGGTTTGAAACGGGACAGAGCCTCTACGTGAATGTGCCAAACCGCGAGGGTGAGGTTTCGGCTTATTTCTACGACGCCATCGAGGTCATGGACCACATGATACGGCTGGGTGAGGTGAAGGCGAAATGAGCCTGAAGGCGATCATTGAGGTCGAGCTGTTGTCGGAGACGGTGTTCGGCGGGGACGGCTCCGTTCTCGGGACTGCTGACATCGAGATTCAGACGGACGAGCGCGGTTTGCCCTACCTGGCCGGGCGTACGCTGAAAGGATTGATCCGGGAACAGGCGGAATGGTACAGCAGCTTCCTGCCGCCGGAAGAGCAACTGGATCGGGAAATTCTGCGGTTGTTCGGGAAGCCTTGGGAGGATAACCACGAAAGCCTGCGGTTCGGCAATGCCAAGCTGAGCGATGCCATTTATGAGTTAGTCAGCAAGCATAATATTGGTGCCGGTGAGATGCTGAACGCCGTCACCAATGTGCGTTCGATGACCAGCATCGACGAATCGGGCAAGGCGGCGGCAGGGACCTTGCGGCAAGCGCGGGTGATGAAGCCGGGATTTGTACTCTACGCGCCGGTATTTGCGAACACGGAACTCTCGGAGACCGAACGGCAGCTTCTCGAGAAGGCGGTGAAGCTCGTCCGGCATGTCGGGGTGATGCGCAATCGGGGCAAAGGCGAAGTCCGCTGCCGATTGAAGTGGATCAACAGCCGGTCCGGCAGCGATGGATCGGCCGGGGAGGGACCTTATTACGAACTGACGATTTACGCCCATGAGCCGCTCAAGATCAGCCAGGTGCTCGGAACGAGCGACTCTTCCCACGCGCTCAACTCCATACCCGGACACGTCCTTCGCGGCGCGCTGGTACAGGCTTATCTGCAATCGACGGGAAAATCACCCGCCGAACTCGAGACGGAAGAGATTTTCGATCCGCGCAAGGTGCAGTTCTGGAACGGCTATCTGGCGCTGAACGGGAAGCGCGGTCTGCCGTTCGCGCAACACCTTTTCGAATCGAAGCAAGAGGCGAAGGAATCGAAGAAGCAGCGGTCGATTTATCCGGCGCTGGATAAGGAATATTTCGGGCGGATCCGGCATGAATCGCCCGTCCGGATTTCCCGCGATGTCATGACAATGGAAAGGGATGTGCTGCTGGCGGCCAAGGTCAGAAAGTCATCAGCGCTGCATTTGAGCCTCTTGGAAGACGCGCGCCGCGCAGGCCGGCTGGGAGAGTACCGCACCCGCATATACCGGTATGAAGCGTTGGATTCCGGGCAGATGTTCAAAGCCGTGGTCTTCGCCCCGGTTCAGACCGAATTCGCCCGATGGCTGGCTTCGCGGAAGACATTGACGCTGTGGCTGGGCGGTGCCAGAAACAGCGGATACGGGCGGGTCAGCGTGACCATTGAGGCCATGCGGGAATCGCCGGAACGAATCGAGGCACTGCCGTTGAAGCCGACCGGTGAACTGTACGTGCTGGCGGTTTCCGACTGGATCATCCGGGACCGGAACGGGAGGTTATGCAGCGCGTTGGATGCCGGGTGGCTGGGTGAACAGCTCGGCGTGGATCTCGAACCGGAGGACCAGGTGGTCGGCACGCAATTGACCGGCGGATTCATTTCCCAATGGCAGGCCTATCAGCCGTCCTACTCCGCAGTTCAGGCAGGTTCCATCTACAAATACCGTGTGTTGTCCGGCACATTGGACGAGGAGCGCGTGAGGCGGCTGATGGAACAGGGAGTCGGCGCACGGGTGAACGAGGGATTCGGACGGCTCATCCTGTTCACGGATTGGCCGTATACCCGGATGGAGGATCATGAACCGGTGAGCGCCGGATTTGAACCGGGTAAGATTGTCCGCGGTGACACTTCGTCGGACCGGGCCCAGATCGAGCGAATCAAGCGGAACCTGGCCGACATGCGCTTGCAGGCCGTCACGCGGGAGAGAGTAGCGGGATGGGTTCGGGAAGTTCACGGGGGGCGGATCAACAGTTCGAAATGGGGAACCTTGTGGCAGATTTCGTCAGAAATACTGGCGGAAATCGGAAACGGACGTTCCCGGCCCGAGAGTGCCGTCAAGAGATGGGAACGCTTCTGGGAAAACATGGATGATCGTACAAGAAACAAGCGAGATCCCGGATTGAACGCTGTACGGATCGGCATATGGTCCTTGCGCGAATTCATCTTCAGACAATTGGAATACGAATACACGCTGGACGATTGGCTTGAAGCGTACAACGAGAGCCGGATTTGGAATTTGCGCGCGCTGGAACTGTTTTTCCGGCAGATGGTTCGCGGCAAAACGTCGACGAGTGAGAAGGTGGCGGAACAATGAAGCAGATTCACGAATGGTCGTTTGTTCTTGTCTCCACATCCCCACTCCGAATCGGAACGGATGACGGAGATTTGCTGCTGGATGACAACGGGCGGCCGTTCTTGCCGGGAACATCCTGGGCGGGAGCCTGCCGGGCTTATATGACTTCCCTCGACGAGTCGCATCAAGCGTTGTTCGGATCACAGGGGACGGGCGGAGTTCAGCAAGGCAGCCGTTTGATCTTCAGTGACGGCATATGCGTAACGCCGCAGCCGTTCGAGGCGCGGCCGCGCGTTCAATTGGATCGGGCGACCAAGACGGTGCACAGAGCGAAATTTGAACAGCTGACGGTTGCCGCGGGGGCAAGATTCAAGGTGAAGCTGACGCTCCGCACGGATGACGATTCGGACAAGAACCGGGTGGAACAGATGCTGGACGCCCTGAATCGCGGATACATTCGATTGGGCGCGTACAAGTCCATCGGTGGCGGGAAGGTGCATATTCGGGACGGGCAGTATGTCAGCTATGATTTCTCCAACCGTGAAGATTTGGAAGCTTATGTGGAGCAATCCAAGGCCTGTGCCCCTTGGCGTCCGACTCCGGTTGTCCGTTTTGATGTGCTGAATATTGTCGTTTCGGGCGAATTGGCCAGTCCCCTTCTGATTGCCGGGCAATATCCGCATGACAGCAGCAAGCCGGATCGCTCTCCGATTCAGGCCGGTTATGACGGTCAATTGCGCTATATTATTCCCGCTTCAAGTTTCAAGGGAGCGCTGCGTCATCAGGTGGGGCGCGTCATTCGGGCATTGTCGGCCGATCCCGCATTGGAGGAGCATATTTTCGGCGGCCGAATCATACTGGAAGACATCATCCTGGAAGAGCCGAAGACCAAGATCTATCATCGCGTGGCCATCCATCCTATCAAGGGAGGGTACAAGGACGGAGCGTTGGTGGAAGAAGAGACGGTATCGGGCCGTTTCGCCACCAGCTTGCATGTTCAGTTTAATGAGCATTCCGACAGAGACAAGGCTTCCGTTGCGCTGATTTTGTTCGCGCTGCGCGATTTCGCGGCGGGCCGCCAAACTCTCGGAAGCGGTCATGGCATCGGCCGGGGCAAATTGAGCTTGTCCGAAATCAAGATGAATTACGGAAGCAAATCGGTCACGATCAACTTTGCCGATCGCAGCCTCGCGGACCCTGAGCATTGGTTAACTGAGTTGCAAGCGGCGCTGGATCGTTTTGTGAAGGAAGGTGCGGTCGGATGAAGACATTGCCGGTTGAAACAAGGGACGGCATTTTAAGTTGGCCGTCTGACGTGCCGAACGACGCCTGGTTTCTGGCATATACCCACAGCGAACTGCTGATGAAGAGGGGACCTGAACCGCTGCATCCTGCCAAGTTATATGAAGCATGGGCGTTCGATGGAAAATCCTCATGGCATCTGTGGCAGCGGGATGACCAATGGGTTTGCACGAGGTACGATTCCGACGGCGGGGACAAGCGGCAGGTGCTGGAAGAGCGGCAGGTCCTGTCCGATGCCGCAGTCAAGAAATTGGCGTCCGAACAGATTAACGCGCGGTATTTGCTGATTCACGAGCTGGTCGAATTCGACGAAGACGGCCAAGCGTTCATCGCTTATTCTTGTCCGATCAATTTGGCGTGAAGGAGAAGACGGATGATGCGCAGTGGCAATGGCGGAATGAGCAGCGGTTTGGCGTATGCTCCATACAACTTTGTGCCTTTTCCCGAGAAACGGAAGGTCAGGTACGAGAAGTTTGAGGATTTGCCGAAGCACGACGAAGCATGCACTGCGGAAAATGGACTGTTGAGCGGCGAGCTGACATTTCGGATTGTCGCCAAGACTCCAATACTGGTGGCCCAGGGCAATAAGGACAAAAATGACCGAAATCGCAAATTCAATCAAAATGTATTCTCTTGCTATGAGATACCTGGTTCCACATTGCGCGGACTCATTCGAAACGCAGCAGGCATTATCGGGCACAGCGATCTGCGGGAAGGCGTGGATAACCAGAAGAACACCTTGATGTATCGCGGGTTGACGGATGCAACAAACAAAGGACTGAAGGGCAGAAAGAAGGAATACGAGCGCATTATCAGCAAGGACAGGGTTATGGCCGGCTATATCCGCATGACGGGGAAAGACAGTTACGAAATCATCCCGGCGGAAAAAATCAATGAAAAAACCTTCACGTTCATTCGAGAGCAACAGCTCTACAAAGAAGGGGTTCTTCCCGCGTCGGACATCAAGTCCATGTACACCAGGGATCTGCTGGAAATCGAAAAGATCGGCCGGCCGAAACCGCCAAGAAAACGGATGGGACCGCCCAAGGCCAGAAGAACGGAGCGTGTGGGTGACAGTTACAAGAGAGCCCTTTTATCGCAATACAAGGAGCGGTTGGATGCGTATCACACCAGATTGAACCGGCATGCGGTTCAGCCCGGGGGACAGGAACTTGTTCAACTGGAAAGCGAGTATCATGATCTGTACGGCATGTACTACAGCTATTTGAGGGCTTGCCAGTCCAAACATTATGCTCCATACATGACCCGCAGAACCGTGTATATCTCGGGAAATGGTGTCTATACATTCCAACCCGGACGGGGGACACGCTATGAGTGCGCCCTGATGTCATCGGGCTTTATGCAAAAGAAGCAATCGCATTACCTGATCCATCCGGCGGACACCCGGGTCAAACCCATTCCGCTTCGGCTGGAAGAGGTGCATTGGTATCGCTACGATCTGACCGTCAAGGGAAACCGCTTGAAGTTCAAAGAGTTCTACCGATTGCCGGAGCGTAAAGACGAACTCAAACCATGCTTCTACGTAAGGGACGGCGGCTTCACCTTCTTCGGGTTTACGCCGAATTTGAGGGTGTTCTACCGTAATACCATCGAAGCGGGATTGCCGAAATATCCCGACGGCGGATTCGACTATGTGCAGGCCATGTTCGGGTTTACCGGTGCGAATGACCGGTCCTACGCAGGGCGGCTTTCTTTCCGGTCGGCAATCGTCGAGGGTGAACCCGGCAAAATCCGCGAGGAAGAAGTCATTCCCGGGCAACCATCCTTGACGGCGGTGGCCATGTATATCAAGCAAAACAATGCGGATGAGCTGAAAACGTTGAACGACGATTACGAATGGCGGGGAATCAAGCAGTATTGGCTGAAACCCGACTTTGAGCGGCCAGAGAAGAATCTGAAAAGCACGCAGAAAGATAACGATGATGTGAAAGCCGTTCTGCATTTGTTGCCCAAAGGGACGGTCTTCACAACATCCATTCGCTTCGAGCGGCTGCACAAAGATGAGCTTGGTTTGCTCCTGGCGGCCTTGACATGGCCGAAGCATCAAACGGTGGGCATGGGGAAACCGTATGGAGCCGGCTGTGTAACGTTCGAGGACATCCGGTTGTATCTGGACAATGTGCCCTACCGTTTGGATCAATTTTTCCAAGACTGTCCGGAAGAAGTGCCGCGGGAGCGGTTCGGGGAATTTATTGATTCGTTCTGCGAGCGGATGAAACCGGTCTGCGGCGACGTGAAGCAATCCGAACCGGTGCGGGTGTATCTGGCGATGCGGGAGAAAGTGTACGATCATATCGACAAACGGTACATGCCGCTCTCGGAACGAGACGGGAAACCTGCCTATCAATCCTTGTGGCCATTGCCGACGGTGGGACAACTGTTGTGGAATGAGCCGATCGCCGCAAAGGAAATTGCGGCCGGGCGGCAGCAGGAAAGCAAGCCCGTCAAGAAGCATCAGTCCGCAAGCAATGGATATCCGAACAAGCCGCACAAGCAACGTCACCAATCCCGACAATCGGGAGCATTCGATGAACGTTGGGCGGATCTGCTAAAGTGGAAAAACAAGCAGGATAAGGGCTGAATGCGGACAAATTTGTCGTCGACCCCCGGTAGCGTAAAAAACCTGGGGGGTCGACGACAACTATGCAGTTTGGAAAACACGGATACATCAAGGGTTGTATGATATACTGGTGTTGCGCGGCCTCGATTGGATGTATTATGTCGAAAGAAAAAAGCCTGATTTGACGCGGTTTTTGGGGTTTTGATCGTACCTATGAGGAATTGAAACGATAAAGGGCAAGAACAAGAAGCGGGTCCCGTTTTTCCGTTTTGATCGTACCTATGAGGAATTGAAACTTGCTCCAGCTGGACGTTTTTAAGTCGTTCCGCAACCATGTTTTGATCGTACCTATGAGGAATTGAAACCATGATCGCCCGCCTGGTCCACCGGCAGACCGGCGTTTTGATCGTACCTATGAGGAATTGAAACACGAGTTCCAAGAGCAGTGCGGCTTGCTCCTGTTCGGCGTTTTGATCGTACCTATGAGGAATTGAAACTGAAATTGATGCTCAATGCTCTCGTAGGTCTCAACCAGCGGTTTTGATCGTACCTATGAGGAATTGAAACCAAAGCCGAACTTCGCCTACACGGCGGATAGGTGGGTTTTGATCGTACCTATGAGGAATTGAAACAACGCTGGGCGGATAAGTTTAGCTGGGTGGTGGGCGTTTTGATCGTACCTATGAGGAATTGAAACCACCCATGACGATATAGGCGATCTCGGATATTTGCAAGTTTTGATCGTACCTATGAGGAATTGAAACTACTCGGGGTCGTCGCAACCATAACCGCACAAACGACGGGTTTTGATCGTACCTATGAGGAATTGAAACCCCGTCCGCACATTTGGTTACCATCCCTGTTGCCGAGTTTTGATCGTACCTATGAGGAATTGAAACGCCGAAGATTACGCTGCCCTCCGACGGGCTGCCTACCGTTTTGATCGTACCTATGAGGAATTGAAACGCGATAAAGGCCGCGAACCATCATAAGGCGGAACGGTTTTGATCGTACCTATGAGGAATTGAAACCGATGAACACGAAATACTGCTCGTCCCGTACGGTCTTGGTTTTGATCGTACCTATGAGGAATTGAAACATCGTGTCGCGGATCTCCCACACTTGCTCATAGGGATTGTTTTGATCGTACCTATGAGGAATTGAAACCCCCTACGGTCCTTCTGGGCCTCCAGCTGGAGCACTTCAGGTTTTGATCGTACCTATGAGGAATTGAAACCGCGGAAGTCGGGAAGGATCGCCGAGAGCGTCATCGACCGTTTTGATCGTACCTATGAGGAATTGAAACCCGTCTGCGCTGCCGTCTTGACGGCGCGGATCGTCGTTTTGATCGTACCTATGAGGAATTGAAACCAACGAGCTCGCGGCCAACGTGGAACGCGCGAAGAGTTTTGATCGTACCTATGAGGAATTGAAACCCGCTCTCATTGGCATAGAACTCGACCACTCCGAGTACGGTTTTGATCGTACCTATGAGGAATTGAAACCAAACCACTCACCATCAACTTTGATCCGTCTGGCCGCGTTTTGATCGTACCTATGAGGAATTGAAACAAATTACGAACCGAACGAACGGTCGATCCATGACGCGTTTTGATCGTACCTATGAGGAATTGAAACATACGACGGCCAACTTCCGCGCGTACAAGTCGATCTATGTTTTGATCGTACCTATGAGGAATTGAAACGAAAAGAGGCTAACCGAACTTCCGACAGCCACACCGTTTTGATCGTACCTATGAGGAATTGAAACCCGGAGAGTACGTGGTCAGCATCCCGCAGCACATGCCGGTTTTGATCGTACCTATGAGGAATTGAAACCTACTCGGCCCAGTCGTCTCCACCGAACCTCCGCCGTTTTGATCGTACCTATGAGGAATTGAAACACCGCCGGTTTGAGTCGGCGGAGACGCTCAAGGCCCGCGTTTTGATCGTACCTATGAGGAATTGAAACTCCACTTCCAGTCCGATGTTCTTAGGGTACTCTACGTTTTGATCGTACCTATGAGGAATTGAAACTCGAAAGGTGCGCCGGAATGATCATCAGGAACCGCGTCGAGTTTTGATCGTACCTATGAGGAATTGAAACTTCATACTCCGCCCGTTCCCGTTGCAGTTGCGTTTCGTTTTGATCGTACCTATGAGGAATTGAAACCGCGATCCGTCAATAATGACGCCGAGCATTTGCATAACCTCGTTTTGATCGTACCTATGAGGAATTGAAACTGGAACGGTCCGAACACCGTGAAGGTCATCGTGATGTTTTGATCGTACCTATGAGGAATTGAAACACCGCCGCCTGAGCAATTTCATACGGCATATCACCGAGTTTTGATCGTACCTATGAGGAATTGAAACAAGGTCGATAAAGTCACGGATGCGCGGATCGGGGAAGTTTTGATCGTACCTATGAGGAATTGAAACTGAAGTCGATCCCAAAACGGTCGGACAATACACCGGGTTTTGATCGTACCTATGAGGAATTGAAACCCGTAGACGATAAAGTAGCCTTGCTTTTTGGCCGGATTCAGGTTTTGATCGTACCTATGAGGAATTGAAACTCGGCATCGCTACGCACAAATTGGCGAAGAGACGTTTTCGTTTTGATCGTACCTATGAGGAATTGAAACAGCGGCGCATAGAGCGTCATTCAGCGCTTCCAGTTCCGGTTTTGATCGTACCTATGAGGAATTGAAACTGATTTTTCATCAGTTCCGATTCATCAATGCCGGTTTCAGTTTTGATCGTACCTATGAGGAATTGAAACCCGTAGACGGTGGATTCGTCGGGCAATTTGCGCCGTTCGGTTTTGATCGTACCTATGAGGAATTGAAACCCGGAATAACAATATTGCACTCTGATGCTAGACTGAATAGTGGACACCGAGAATCGAGAATGCGACAATAAATTCAGCAAAATCGAGGTGTCCGAAGATGAGTCAAAAGTATGACAAAGACTTCAAAATCCAAACCGTGAGGATGAT
>Ga0310831_100656_pt1 | contig 14741 bp, 10 predicted proteins | sample WT_ome_6_FD_201307 | JGI IMG/M metagenome (GOLD analysis project Ga0310831, IMG submission 201307) | Sorghum-adapted microbial communities enriched on wild type (WT) sorghum from Joint BioEnergy Institute, Emeryville, California, United... ... | reverse complement strand
GACCGACCCCGACCTCGACGCCCGTGGCCGCGTACCGGACGGCGTTGTCCACGAGGTTGCTGACCACGCGCCGCAGCTCGTCCTCGTCCCCGACCGTCCACACGGGACCGTCGCCCACCACGCGCACCGGCTCGCCGAACCGGGCGGCGACGTCGCGGGCGACGGCGGCCAGATCCACCGGGTCGTGGCGCGTCGGCACCGGGGCGGCGTCGGCCCGGGCCAGCAGGAGCAGGTCGTCCACCAGGCGGCCCAGCCGCTTGGTGTCGGCGAGCAGGTCCTCCCCCACCGCCGGCCAGTCGGCGGCCGGGCCGAGATGGCGGGCCACCTCGAGCTGGGTGCGCATGTTCGCCAGGGGGGAGCGCAGCTCGTGGGCCGCGTCGGCGACGAACTCCCGTTGGCGGGCCCGGGCGGCCTCCAGCCGATCGAGCATGGTGTTGAGCGTCACCGCGAGCCGGTGGATCTCGTCGCGCCCCGGCGGCACCGGCAGCCGGGCGTCCGCCCGCGGTCCCGATCCGGTGATCTCCTCCGCGCCCCGCCGCAGCTGCTCGACCGGCCGCAGGGCCGCCCCGATCACCCGCCAGGCCACGACCCACGACGCGACCAGCAGCAGGGGGAACACCACGAGAAGGTGGGACTGCAGCAGGCCCTGGTAGCGGTCCACGTCCCCGACGGAGCGGGCCACCACCACGGTCTGCGGGTCGTCGGGGAAGTCCGCGGCGACCCCGACCACCCGTATCGGCCCCTCGTACTCGAGCAAAAGTCCATCGTAGATAGTCAGGCGCTCCCCGGCCCGCAACCGGGCCAGCTCGGCGGCGGAGAACATCGGCACCAGGGGGTCGGCGTCCGGCGAGGCCGACCGGACATTGCCCTCGGCGTCGATGACCTGGACCAGGTGCCCGGCCGGCACCGGAATCGGCACCGGCAACGCCTTGGTCTCCACCAGCGTGGCGACCTGACGGGCGGTGGCGTCGATCTCGGCGTCGACCGAGCGCTGCAGCGCGATCCCGAGCACCCCGACCAGCGACGCCCCACCCACGACGAAGCCGAGCGTGAGCCCCGTCATGCCGATGATCATGAGGCGGGCCCGCAGCGTGAGGCGGCGCCACCACTGGATCAGCAGCCGGATCATCGCTCGGGCTCAGGGGTCATCGGCGGGGCTCGGGCATCGTTCGGTCGCGCTCAGGCATTGGTCGGTCGGGTTCGGGCATCGTTCGGTCGGGCTCAGCGATCATCGCCCGTACTCAGGAGGGGGCGCCGACCACGCCCACCAGACGGTAGCCGGCGCCGCGCACCGTCTCCACCACCTCGCGGCCGAGCTTGCGCCGCAGGTACCCGATGTACACCTCCACCGCGTTCGGGGCGGTCTGCTCGCTCGCGTCCCACACGTGGTCGAGCAGCTCGGTCTTGGACACGACCTGCCCGGCCCGGCGCATGAGGTACTGCAGCAGGCCGTACTCACGGGTGGTCAGCGTGACCTCCTGCCCGCCCACGGTGACCCGGCGGGTGGCCGGGTCCAGGGTCAGCTCGCCGACCGTGAGGACGGTCGGCCGCTCGGGCGCGCCGCGGCGCAGCAGCGCCCGCAGCCGGGCCAGCAGCACCACGAACGAGAACGGCTTGGTGAGGTAGTCGTCGGCCCCACAGTCCAGGCCGTCGGCCTGGTCGTGCTCGCCGTCCTTGGCCGAGAGCATGAGGACCGGCAGCCAGTGCCCCTCGGCCCGCAGCGCCCGGACGACCCGGTAGCCGGAGAGCCGGGGCAGCATCACGTCCAGGATCATGGCGTCGTAGCCGCCGTGGCGCGCGAGCTCCAGCCCGGTCACGCCGTCGTAGGCGATGTCGACCGCGTAGCCCTCCGCCTGCAGGCCGCGTTGCAGGGCGCTGGCCAGTCGCGCCTCGTCCTCGACCACGAGCACCCGCACGGCACCAGACTGACACGTCGGCCACCGATCGCCATCGGCGGGCCTCAGCCGGCGCTCAGCCGCCCCCCGGTGGTCAGGCGGTCACCCTCAGCACCGGCACAGCCGTGGCGAGGCAGACTGAGGACCCGGAGGTGTCCGTCATGTCCATCACGGTCCCGACCACCGTACGCCGGTGGCTCGTTCCGGCCTCGGCCGCGCTCGCCGTGGTCGGCGGAGGCGTCGCCATCGGCGTCGTCACCAACGCGGCCGACTCGGCCCTGCCGCCCCGCAGCGCCGAGGAGCTGCTCGTCGACCTGCAGACCGCCCACGTGGACGGCCTGCAGGGCACGGTGACGTTCCGGGCCGACCTCGGGCTGCCGCCCCTGCCGGTGCCGAGCCTGGGCAGCGCCGACCTGGGCTCGCTCGCCTCCGGGACGCACACGCTGCGCGTCTGGTACGCGCACCCCGGCCAGGCCCGGATCGCCCTGCTCGGCCGCGACAGCGAGACGGACATCATCACCAACGGCACCGACCTGTGGATCTGGTCGAGCCGGGAACGGACCGCGCTGCACGCCCAGCTCCCGGAGAGCGGGATAGCCGGACTGCTGGGTGCCCTGTTCGGGGCCAGGCCCGACGCCGCCCCGCCCACCGGATCGTCGCTACCGGAGATCGCGGAGAGGGCGAGGGAGGCGGGCCGGCCGGGCGTCGAGGTCCTGCCGACCCCCCATGGGCCGGACCCGACCAGGATGGCCGCGCTCGTCCTGACCCTCCTCCAGAGCTTCGACACCGACGTGACGACCGACAGCAGCGCGACGGTGGCCGGCCGCCGGGCGTACGAGCTCACCCTCACGCCGCGCGACCCGCGCGCGCTGGTCAGGTCGATCGTCATCGCCGTCGACGCCGAGGCGCGCATTCCGCTGCGGCTGGCCGTCCTCGCCCGGGACGGGGGCGCGCCGGCCCTGGAGGTGGCCTTCACCGAGCTGCGCCTGGTCCGGCCCGACCCGGCCCAGTTCGAGTTCAAGCCGCCGCCGGGCACCACCGTCGTCGAGGCGGACGAGGTCGACCCGGCCGACCTGGGCGTGCCCGGACTGGGCGCGGCGACGCCGGGCGACCGGGAGCCGGGCGAGTGGGGCGGACCGATGCCGGACCTGCCGTGGCTCGCCGACGAGGCGACCGGGCGGCCGCGGCTCGCCCTGGTCGGGCGCGGCTGGACGACCGTGCTCGTGGTCCGGCTGCCGGAGCGGCCCGGATCGGACGACGCCGATGCCCCGCTGGGCGGCCTGGTCGAGCTGCTGCCGACCGTGAGCGGCGACTGGGGGTCGGGCCGGCTGCTGTCGACCCGGCTGTTCTCGGCGCTGCTCACCGACGACGGCCGCCTGCTGGCCGGCGCGGTGCCGCCGGAGATGCTCTACGCGGCCGCGACCGACCCGGCCGCCCAGCTCGGCTCCTGACTCCGTCCGCCCGCGCCCCGACCCTGGTCGGGTCCTGTTCTCCACGCTGGGGGCCCGGACCATCCGCCCGGATGGTCCGGGTCCGGTCTGTTCCGACCGCCGTCACCGGCCGGCCGTGAGCGTGGGCGCCGGCCCGCCCGCCCCGGCCGTGGCCCGGGCCCGAACCTTCCGGATGTCGTAGGGAACCAGCAGGCTCGCCGTCATCAGGAGATAGGCCGACAGGGAGAACCCGGTGGCGACGACGGCGATCAGTCCGGTGCCGAGGCTCGCGGTCACGGCGATGACCCCGACGATGAGGGGAGCCAGCACCGAGCCGGCCTGCTCGGCCATGCCCATGAGCGCGTGGGCCGTGCTGCGCACCTCCGGTTCGGTGATGTCCTGGACCGACGGGGTGACGGTCGGATTGGAGAAGCCGTAGAAGAACGAGGCGGCCGACCACAGCGCCATGAACGCGACCACGTGGTCGGTCGGGATGAGGAAGGCGCCGGTCAGAGTCACCGCGGCGAGCGCCACCCCGGCGGCGCCGACCAGCAGGCGTCCGCGGACGAAGCGCTGGAACAGCCGGTCGCCGAGCCAGCCGGCCACGAGGAACCCGCCGACGCCCACGACCATGAGCGCGCCCGACAGCAGGATGATCTGGCCGTCGTCGAAGCCCCGCTCGACCTGGAAGTAGCGGATCGACCACAGCAGCAGCGCCTGGATGGGGAACAGGTGCACGAACTGCTGCAGGACCAGCACCAGCAGGGTCGGCCGGCGCAGCAGCCCGACCGCGACGCGCCGGTCGAAGCGCAGGCGCAGCTGGTCGGCTGCCTCCCCCACCGTCGGGTCGGACCGGCCCCGCGGCACGTCCCGCACCCCGACCAGGAACACGACGGCCATGACGAGGCCGAGCGCCCCGGTCACCACGAACGCGGCCCGCCACCCGTACGAGTCGGCCAGCGACAGCCCGAGCACGGTCGCGGTGACGTAGCCGATCGAGCCCGTGATCTGCAGGAACCCGAGGACCCGCCCGCGCCGGGTGGGCGGGTACAGGTCGGAGACCATGCTGTAGACGCCCGGGTAGGTGGCGTCGTCGATGCCGGAGCTCGCCCGGGCCGCCACGAACAGCGGGTACGTCGGCGCGAGCGCGGTCAACCAGGTCGTGCTGCCCCACAGCGCCGCGGCGAGCGCGAGGATGCGCGGCCGGGCGAACCGGTCGAACAGGTAGCCCCAGACCGGCAGGAGGGCGAGGCCCACGACCACCGCCCCGGTCTGGATCGCGCCCATCTGGGCTTCGTCGATCTCGAACGCCGCCATGATCGGCGTGGTGAGCGCGGCGACCAGGTACCGGTCCGTCTGGTGCAGCAGCATGAAGACGAAGAACACCCCGACGGTCAGCGCCGCACCCCGCCGCGTCATGCGCCACCTCCCGACGCCTCCGCCGGGTGGGACCGCGCGCTCCGCGCGCTGGCGAGGGGTGACCGGCCCGGGTGCGACCGGGCCGGGCGGGACCGTACGGTGGGCCGGTCAGGGCCGTTTCGCATGGGCGAGCGCCTCCAGTTCGGTGACCACCAGGTTGCCGTCGGCCTCGGCCCGCACCTGCTCGCCCAACCGCGCCGCGGCCTGCCGGTAGGACGAGTCGTCGAGCACCCGCTGGATGGCGGCGGCGATCTTCGCGGGCGACGCCTTCTTGGCCACCCGCACCCCGGCTCCGCGGTAGACGAGGCGGGCCGCGTTGTCGGGCTGGTCCCGCCCGAGCGGCGTACACACGATCGGGACGCCGGCCACCAGGGCCTTCATCACCGTGCCGTGCCCGCCGTGCGTCACCAGCACGTCGGTGTGGGCGAGCACCGCGCGGTGCGGGGCCGAGCGAACCACGCGGACACCCTCCGGCGGCCGGATCTGCTCCGGATCGATGGCGTGGCCCGTGGTCACCAGCCCGCGCACGCGCAGCCGCCCGAGGGCGGTCACCACCCGCTGGAGATGCTCGACGTGGTCCATGAACGTGGTGCTCATCGCCACCAGCACGAAGGGCCGGTCGTCGTCGGCCGGCGGCTCCCACGACTGCGCCCACGCCGGGTCGTCGAGCTGCGGGCCGACGTACCGGACATTGGCCGGGAGCCGGGCCGGAAAGTCGAACGCCGACGAGGTCAGCACCAGTACGCGGTCCGCCCGCGCGTACTGGTCCCGCACCCGGCGCAGCGGCGCCAGGCCCAGGCCCGTCCGGGCCGCGTTCAGCCCGGCGAGTCCCCGGTTGAGCAGCCGGTCGGCGATGGCGTCGAGGGCGCGGTCGCGCATCCGGCCCAGCGGACCCTTCGCCGGGAACATCCCGGGCGGCGGCATCCGCTCCGCCACCGTGCCGGCGATGCCCGGCACGAGCAGGGCCAACGGGACGCCGCGCGCCTCGGCGGCCAGCTGGGCGCCGAACAGGGGAAAGCTCGACACCACGACGTCCGGGTGAACGTCGTCGATGGCGGCCAGCGTCTCCTTCGCGAACAGCGGGGCCGGCGTCACCATGAGCCGGGCGTACATGTTGTCCAGCTCCGCCACCGGGTTGCGGAACTCCCAGTCCCGGATGAAGTCGTCCTCCGGGCGACGGCTGACGCGGTGGGGCGCCGCGACCCAGGGTCGGAAGTCCTCGACTCCGGCGGCGCGCACCTCGGCCTCCATCACCGGCTCCCCGAGCACGGTGACCGTGTGTCCGGCCGCGACGAGCCGTCGGGCCACCGCGAGCTCGGCCGGCAGGCCCCCGCCCCCGTCCCACTCGGCGAACAGGAAGTGCGCCATCACAGCTCCCTTTCCGATCCCCGCTTCCCCGAATGCCCGGCTTTCCCCGATGTCCGCTCTCTCGATGTCCGCTTTTTCGATATCCGCCTTTTTGATGTCCGCTTTTTCGATGCCCCGATTCTTCGGTGTCTGCTCTTCCCGACGGGCCCGTCCCGACGGTCCGGGTTTCTTTCACGACGACGTCACCGGATTGATGTCAGCGATCAACGTCACCGGATTGACGTCACCGGATGCTGCGCCGGAACTCCCGGGTGGCCCACAGCAGCGACACCACCGCCAGCGCGGCGATCACGGCCATCCCCTGCCAGACGTGGTGGTGGTAGAGGTCGCCGGCGGCCAGCGCCCGCGCGCTGTTGACGGCCCAGTAGAAGGGGTTCCACTCGGCGACGTGCTGCAGCCAGACGGGGGCGAACGACATCGGCAGCAGGATCCCCGACAGCAGCAGGATGGGCTGGGTCAGGGCGGTCATGAGGTTCGACAGGCTGTCCTCGGCCCGCAGCCGCAGCGCCACCGCGTACGAGATGGCCGCGGTGGCCAGCCCGATCAGGGCGAGCAGGACATAGATCAGCAGGAGGTAGCCCAGGGCCACCCGCAGGCCGAAGGCCAGCGACAGGACCGTGATGATCACCGCCTGCCCCAGCAGCACGACCACGTCCCGCAACGCCCGGCCGAGCAGCAGCGCGACCCGGTTGACCGGGGTGACCCGGGAGCGCTCGATGATGCCGGCCCGCAGCTCGGCGATCAGGCCGAAGCCCTGGAACAGCCCGCCGAACATGGCGAGCATGACCAGCAGGCCGGGCACGAAGATGCGGTACGCCTCGACGTCGCTGGCCACCCCCAGCGTCGCCAGCGCGGGTTTCAGCAACGGCGCGAACAGCAGCAGGAACATGACCGGCTGAAACACGCCGACGAGCACCCAGACCGGCTGACGGACGTTGAGCAGCAGCTGGCGCTGCAGGATCAGCCAGGTGTCGCGCAGGAACTTCATCGACGGCTCCCGTGATGGTCCGTACCCCCGACCGCGTCGGGGGTCGCACGCCCGCGTCCGGACACCAGGACCGGGGCGCGGGCCAACGACATGGGCATCGACTGAGGCATGGACGCCGACAGGGGCAGGGGCGTCGACCTGTTCCTCGACCCGGGCATGGCGTACTCCGTCACCGGACCTTGTCGGGCCGCGGCGCCGGTGGGTCGCCCGGCTCGACGCGCCCGGGCCCGACCGGGGCCTCGGTCGCCGACCTCTGCGCAACTACCGATGTGTGGCCGGACGGCGACTGGGTGACCGATATATCGTCGCCGGACGGCGACTGGGTGACCGATGTACCGTCGCCGGATGGCGACTGGGTGACCGATGTACCGTCGCCGGACGGCGACTCGGCCACCGGCGTCCGGTCGGCCGCGCGCGGCGCGGCGACCAGCACCTGGGCCAGGCTGGCCACGCGCACGATGTGGGGCGCCAGGGCCAGCGAACCGTACCGGTCGCGCCGGTCGACGATCCAGCACGGCAGGCCGACCGCGGCCGCGAACGCGCCGTCCGACCACGGGTCGTCGCCGACCATGACGGTGTTCTCCGGCCCCAGATCCGTGACCGCGGCCCGGACCGCGTCGAACAGGCTCCGGTCCGGCTTGGGGCGGTAGGCCGGGTCCATCCGCGGAGTGAAGAATGCCTCTATATAGTCGGCGATGCCCAGCTCACCGGCGATCCGGGGGCACCGGTTGTTGTTGGAAACCACAAATATCCGGATCCCCCGATCTCGAAGGCTCGTCAGGAACGGCACCGTGTCGGGGAACAGCGTGAACGCGAAGTCGGCCCGGGCCGCCGCGGCGAGCTCGGCCCGCAGCGGTTCGGGCCAGCCGAGGTCGGTGAGGAAGTCGTCGAGGATCCGGCTCTCGTCGAACCGGGCCGCGGCCGACTCCTGCGCCCGCAGCAGCGCGGCGTCGAGACGGTCCGCGTCGGCCGTCAGGCCGTGACGGGCCATCAGGTCGGGCAGAAACTGCTCGATCCCCCACGTCATCGGCCCGACGGCGAGCGTGTCGTCGAAGTCGAGCAGGCAGTACCTCGGGCCCGTGACGGCCTCCCCCGGACGGTCACCCACGGCCTCAGCCCTCACCGGTCCGGCGCAGCAGGCCCACCGTCGAGCGGGGGTCGTCCCGCAGGGCCAGCACCCGCTCGCGTTCCCGGCGCAGCAGCTCCTGTGTGTACTGGCCCTCGTAGTCCTTGCGGAACGAGCGCAGGCCGCCGCCGGACATCAGGTCCTCGATGATGGCCCGCAACGTCTCGCTGGTGAGGAACAGCGTCGGGTACGGCGTGAAGAAGGCTCGGAACCCGCCCCCGCACAGCATCGACAGCGACATCGGGGCCCGCAGCTTGAGGTCGCCGTTGCGGTTGGTGCCGATGTAGAAGTGCGGGATGGGAATCTCGGTCCCGAAGGCCGAGGCCGCGTAGAACCGGAACAGCCGACGGTAGAGCTGGTCCAGGTCGGTCACCGCGGCCAGCTCCTCGTCGAGCGCCCGGCGCTGCTTCGGCTTGAGGTCGGCCACCGCGCGCCAGAACGAGTACAGCGGAATCGGCGCGACCTCCCACACCACGATGTGGCGGCCGGGCTCGTAGGGCCACTTGGCCGCGAAGTCCCGCAGCTGTTCGCCCAGGGCCCGGGCCGGGTCGCTCTTGGGCAGGTGCAGCAGGGTGTCGATGCCGCAGAAGTACGGGTCGACGTCCAGCTCGCGGTACACCTGCTGGAAGTAGTCGCCGGCCAGCCAGCGAACGAAACCGGTGTACTCCCTCGTGTACTCCGGCCCGCGCTCGTTGGCGAAGGCCTGGTAGGAGAGCACGGGCACGATGAGGTTCTGACCACCCAGGTCGAAGAACATCCGCAGCAGGCCGAGGTAGCGGTCCGCGGCGAACTGGGCATACTGGGCGACGTCGATCCGACCGAGGGCCTCGACGTCGCTGGTCTCGGTGCTGAGCACGAAGCTGGTTCGGGTGCCGCCGACCGCGATGATCCCGGTCAGGCCTTCCGGAAAGTGCGACCGGACACGTTCCGCAAAGTCCGTCACCAGCCACCTCCCCTGCACACCGCGCGACCATGGTGTCACGGGTGGCTCGCCGCCGCGTCCGCCGAGCGGCCCACTCTGCCGCGCTAACCGGCCAAGATCGTCCGTTGGCGGGGAATCGCCCGGATCGCCGATCCCCGCTCGGTCAGCCCCAGGGTCGTCTCGGCCAGATGCCGCGCGCCGACCACGGCGGCCCGGACGATGTGCGGTGCGTCATAGAGGTCCTTGCCGTGCCACAGCTCGACCGGGTCACTGCCCTCGGCGGCGACCAGGAAGGCGTAGCCCCGCCGGGCCGCGGCCCGGGTCCGCCGGTCCAACGGCGCCTTGTAGAGCAGGATCTGCAGCGCGTACGCCGTCTCCTCGGCGGTGCCGGACCACCGCCCCCACGAGCCGTTGCGGCGCTGGCTCGCCAGCACCCACGCGACCGCGCGGTCGATCACCTCGGCCGCCCGCGGCGAGGTGGTGTGGGCCCCGGCGTCGCGCAGCCCCGCGACCACACAGGCCGTGGCGTAGTACTCCGACGCGTGCCACTTGTCCAGCCAGAAGCCGTCCGGGCCCTGCGTGTCGCACAGCCACGACGTCACGCGGTCGATCGCCTCGTCCCGCCACGCGGAACGTCGGGTCGCCCCCTCGACCAGCGTGGTCAGCACGTGTGCGTTGGTCGTGGGGGACGCGGTCCGCTCCCCGGACCACGTGTAGAAGTGCGGGCCCACGTAGAACCGGCGCAGCACGGTGTCCCGGACCTCGACGCCGAGGCGGCGCAGCCCCGTCAGGGTGACGGCCGTGGTGTCGGCGTCCGGTGGGATGCCGGCGCCACCGGGCAGGCCCCGCGGCCCCAGCGCGGCCAGCATCCGCGGGCCGAGCTGACGCGGGGCCGGACGCGTGAGTCCGGCCAGCGCCAGGCTGTTGACCACCCAGGCCCGCTCGTAGTTGGTGATGGGGAGGATGCACGGGACCGGACCGCCGTAGTGTGCGATGACCCGCCGCAGGTACCGGGTCGACGCGCCGGACCGGTCCACCGGCGGCGAACCCAGCCACGCCACGGTGGCGGCCGGCGACGCCCCGACCGAGCCCAGCGCCAGGCGGGGCACGCCCCGCACGCCCCGGGCCAGGTCACCGACGACCTCCAGGCTGTGCTGCACCTTCAGCGGCGCGGGGGTGCCGTTGGCCAGCGCCGCCGTGACCGCCCGCAGCGTCTTGTCGGTCAGGCCCCGGGGCAGCGGCAACCGGACCCGGGCGCGCCACGCGTCCAGCCCGCTGACGTCGCTGGCCCGCAGCCGGGCCAGGCCGTCGTGCAGCCGCGCCACCAGGTACGGCACGATCACCTCGATCGCCGGCGTGTCCGGCAGGTCGGCGGCCCGCAGCGACTGCAGCTGCGCCCGCGCCGAGGCCAGGCCCTTGTCGACCGCCTGCACGCACCGGGCGACCATCCCGCTCGGCAGCCGGGACGGCTCCAGCACGATGCCCAGCAGCGCCTCGGTCGCGCTCAGCGTCGGGACCAGCGCGTACGCCTCCGGCCCGCTCCAGCTGCCGTCCGGTTTCTGGGTGCTGAGCAGGTACTCGATCCGGGTCCGGTGACCGGGCAACCACGCCCCCAGGGCCACCAGGCGCGCGGTCTCGTAGACCGACGGCGAAACGGCCCCCATCTGGTCGCGGGCGACGGCGGCGAGCAGCTGGCTCGCCTCGGCGGCACAGGAACAGCCGACCGGCGCGTCGGGTCGCTGAACCGCCCCGCGCGCCGCCCTCGGGCCCGCGAGCTCCGTTGACCGTACGGACATCACGCCTCCCCGCCCGCGTCCGGTCACAGACGCTCCACTATGGACATTTCCGCGCCGTCGCGGCCGCCGGCACCCCACCGCCGGACCGTGACACCGCCACTGGCGCGTCATCCCGTCATAGCATGAGGGGGTCGGAGCGTGGGGGCACCATCCCGGCAGACGGGCCCCGCGTACCGACGGGTAATGCTGACCAAAGTGGACATACACCGCGAGCTACACCACGGAGCGTGGTGGCGCGATACCCCCAGCGTTTCCGGGCCGCCCGCCATCGGCTACGCTCCATGCCGCGGCTGGTTGAGGCAGTCGGCCGCGCGTTGCTAGCGTGCCACCGGCTCTGACGGTGGGCGCGGTGTTTGGCTGAACACAAAAGTCGGCCATGTTAGGACGAGGGCAATGAAATCCCGCAATACGCGTGTGCGCTCCAAGGTCGTCGCGCTGTTGGTGTCGCTGACGGCGCTGTGGGCGTTCGCCGCGTACGTGACCGTGCGCGAAGGCCTGAACATGTTGTGGGTCACGGTCACGGCCAACGACATCGGCTTTCCCCTGAGCGTCCTCACCGACGCCCTCGAGGACGAGCGGCAGGCCTCCGTCCTCTACGTCAGCGGGGACTCCTCCGCGGCCGACGCGCTGGCCACCGCGCGGGAAGAGACCGACACCGCCATGGCCGAACTGCAGGCCAGCGCCTCGGGCGGATGGGTCGAGTGGGTCAAGTCCGACGAGCTGCGGCGCACGCTGGCCGAGTTCGAGGCGGCCTACGCCGAGGTCGAGTCGCTGCGCGCGGCGGTCGACCGGCGGGGCATCGGCACCTTGGAGATCGTCGAGCGGTTCACGGCGATCATCGACTCGGCCTTCGTGGTCAACCGGTCGCTGGCCACCTGGGACGACAAGGCCCTCGCCCAGGCCACCGCCGTGGTCACCGACATGGCCTACGCCCGCGAGCTGATGATCCGGGAGGACGCGATCATCTCGGGGGCGATCGTCTCGGGTCAGTTCTCCGCGGCCGAGCGGGCCGAGTTCGCCCAGATCGTCGGCGCCCGCCGCTACCTGCACGCCTCCGCCTTCGAACGGCTGACCGGCGACTCCCGGGCCCAGTTCGAGCAGGTGCGCACCGGTTCGGCGTACCAGCAGTTCGAGGCCGTCGAGAACCAGATCATGAGCGGCCAGCCCGGCGCGCTCGGCGTCACGCCGGAGGCCTGGCGCGCCGCGGCCGACGGGATGATCCGCGAGCTGCGTGACTTCGAGGCGGCACACGTCGAGGCGGTCATCGCGCAGGCCACCCCGGTCGCCATCGGCACGGCCCTGCGGCTGGTGCTGCTCGGTGTGCTCGGTCTCGCCGCGGTCATCGCGTCCATCGTGATCTCGATCACCACCGCCCGGCAGCTGGTCCGCCAGCTGCAGCGCCTGCGCAACGCGGCGCGCGACCTGGCCTCCTACCGGCTGCCCCGCGTGGTGGAACGGCTCCAGGCGGGCGAGCAGGTCGACGTCAAGCAGGAAGCGCCGCCGCTGGAGTTCGGTAACGACGAGATCGGCCAGGTGGGTGAGGCGTTCAACCAGGTCCAGGAGACGGCGATCCGGGTCGCCGTCGAGCAGGCCGAGCTGCGCCGCAGCGTGCGCGACGTCTTCCTGAGCCTGGCCCGGCGCAGCCAGGCGCTGCTGCACCGCCAGCTGGGCCTGCTCGACCAGATGGAGCGCCGCGCCACCGACGCCGAGGAGCTGGCCGAGCTGTTCCGGATCGACCACCTGGCCACCCGTATGCGCCGCAACGCCGAGAACCTGATCGTGCTCGCCGGCGCGACCGCCGGCCGGGCCTGGCGCAAGCCGGTGCCGATGGTGGACGTGCTGCGGGGCGCGCTGGCCGAGGTCGAGGACTACACCCGGGTCACGGTCATGCCGGTGGGCAACGCGTCGCTGGTGGGCCGGGCCGTCGGTGACGTCATCCACCTGCTCGCCGAGCTGATCGAGAACGCGGTGTCGTTCTCGCCCCCGCAGACCACCGTGCGGGTGGGCGGCTCGGTCGTCGGGTACGGCTTCGCGATCGAGATCGAGGACCGTGGCCTCGGCATGAGCCCGGAGGAGCTGGCCGCGGCCAACGAGCAGCTGCGCAACCCGCCCGAGTTCCGGCTGACCAGCACCGCCCGCCTGGGCCTGTACGTGGTCGCCAAGCTCGCCGAGCGGCACGGCATCCGGGTCCGCCTCACCGAGTCGGCGTACGGCGGCATCACCGCGATCGTGCTGCTCCCCGGCTCGCTCATCGTCGACGAGGGCAGCGACACCGCCGCCCCGACCGACTCGGCCCAGCTCGACACCTACCGCCCCGCCCAGGTCACCGGCGGTGGTCGGCACCGCCTGCAGACCGACGCCGACCGGGGGCGGGCCGAGGCGGCGACCGCGGTGGCGGTCCGCGACCCGGCCGTCGGCCGGGCGGCCACCGCGGCGGCCAACGGCAGCCACGACCCGGGGCCCCACTTCGCCGAGCTGGCGACCCAGCAGCAGCCGGTCATCTCGCGCCCGGTCACTGAGGCGCCCCAGCCGACGCCACCCGCGGTGACGCCCGTCGCCGAGGCCCCGGTCGCGGAGGCGGCCACCGAAGCCCGGGTCACCGAGACCCCGGCCGCCGAGGCGCCGGCGACGGATGCGCCGCCGGCCGCACCCGAACCCCCGAAGCTCACGCCATCCGGCCTGCCCCTGCGGCAGCGCCGCTACTCTCCCGAGCCCGCGGCCACCGGCGGTCAGAGCGACACGCCGGGCCGTCCCGCCGCCCCGGCCCGGGATCCGGATGTGACCCGCAGCATGATGGCCTCGTACCGGTCCGGAACGCTGCGGGGTCGCAGCGACGCCGCACGGTTGATCGGCGAACAGGGCCCCGCGGCGACCCCGGCTGGTGCCGAGCCGGCCACTCCGGCCCCGCAACCGCCGGAACCGCCACGCACGGAGGCCACGCCGCCACCGTGGCCGGGAGCTGACTCACCACAGTGGACGAATCAGGCGCGCGACACGGAAGAGGGAGGCTGACCCAGTGGGGGCGCAGCGATCTAGCGCAGCGGTCGACATCAGTTGGTTGATCAACGACCTGGTCGACCGGGTTGCCCACGTGCACCAAGCGGTGGTGCTCTCCCACGACGGGATCCTGATCGCCAAGTCGTCCGGGCTCTCCCGGGAGGACGCGGAGGCCCTCTCGGCGGTGGCGTCGGGCCTGCACGGCCTGGCTCGCAGTGCCGGCCGGCGGTTCAACCGGGGCGCGGTCCGGCAGACCATCATCGAGATGGAGCAGGGATTCATCTTCGTGACGGCCGGTGGCAGCGGCGCGTGCATCGCCGTGCTGGCCAGCGAGGACGCCGACGTCGGCCTCATCGCGTACGAGATGGCGATGCTGGTGGCCCGGGTCGGCCAGTACCTGTCCACCCCGATCCGGTCGGCGGCCGCGACCGCGGAGAACTAGTGGGCGCCCATGACCGCACCGGAACGTCCGCCCAGACCCGGCGCCTTCCCGCGACGCGAGGAGCGTCAACCGGCCGTCGGGCTCGATTCCGAGCCGGAATGGATCGACGAGGAAGCCGGTCCCGTCGTCCGCCACTACGCACGGACTCATGGTCGGACCCGACCTCGCCGCGGCGAGTTCGACCTGATCACGCTGATCATGGCCACGAAGACCCCGGGCGAGATCGACCCCACGCTGCAGCCGGAGCTCGCCACCATCATCCGGCTGTGTCAGACCCCGGTCTCCGTGGCCGAGCTGGCCACACGCCTGGATCTCCCCACCGGCATCGTGCGGGTCCTGCTCGGCGACCTGCTCGACC
>Ga0310831_100651_pt1 | contig 14756 bp, 12 predicted proteins | sample WT_ome_6_FD_201307 | JGI IMG/M metagenome (GOLD analysis project Ga0310831, IMG submission 201307) | Sorghum-adapted microbial communities enriched on wild type (WT) sorghum from Joint BioEnergy Institute, Emeryville, California, United... ... | reverse complement strand
CGGCTGCTGGCTGGCATCGTCCGACGTGAAGCGGCAGTCGCTGCGCTCGCTCGTGGAAGAAGGGTGAGACGCGGCGCGGATTCGGCGGTCTTGCCGTTGGCTGACGAGATGTTCCGCGGCTTGGCGTTGCACGATACCGGGCGGTCTTCCGGCGACATTGACCGGGAGAAAATCGGGTGGTAAGATTTGAGACGGAACTACCTATTAATGCACAGTACTGAATGAAGCGGGGAACCGACGATGAATGTACAGTTCAAGAAGGGTGTGCTCGAACTGTGCGTGCTGAGCCTGATCGCGCAGCAGGACCGCTACGGTTACGAGCTGGTGGAACTGATCTCCCGCAACATCGAGATCGCCGAGGGCACGATCTACCCGCTGCTCCGGAGATTGACGAAGGACGGTCTCTGCACCACCTATCTGGTCGAATCGATGGAAGGCCCGCCGCGGAAATATTACCGGCTCACGCCGGCCGGCCGCGAAATGCAACAGAGGCTGCTCGGGGAGTGGGAGCAGTTCGTCCGGGGCGTGCAGAACGTGGTGAAGGGGGAGCAGGCGGAATGAACAAGGCGGAATATCTCGCGGAACTGGAGAAGCGGCTGGCCGCGCTGGGCGCGGAGGAGCGCGCCGAGCTGTTGGCGGACTACGAAGCGCATTTCGAGCATGGCCGGGCCGCCGGGCGGACGGACAAGGAGATCGCGCGGCGGCTCGGTCCGCCGCAGGCCGTGGCCCGCGACATTTTGTACCAGCTCAGCGTCGACCGGGCGCAGGCCGATCCGACGCTGCGGCGCGTCTCCCGGGCGGTGTTCGCGGGCGTCGGGCTCGGAATCGTGAACGTGCTGGTGCTGCTGTTGCCTTTTCTGATCGGGGTGCTGGTGACGGCGGCGCTGTTCGCGGCGGCGCTGTTCCTGGTCGCATCGCCGCTCTTGGGGCTGATTCAGGACGGGCCGACGACGGACTATCTGTTGGAACTGCCGCTGTACGCGGGATTGGCCGGAGCGGGCCTGATCCTCTGGGTGGCGGCGGTGAAATTCGCTTCCTGGTTTGTCAGGTGGATGCTGGCCAGACTGCAGCGCAATGTCAAGACGGGGAAGGAGGATCACGCATGAGCGGGAAATACGGCAAATTAACCGCGATCGGGCTGGCGCTGATCGGCGCGAGCGCGGTCGTCATCGCGGTGATGTACGCGTTCGGCGTGTCGCCGTTCAATGTGGTGGAGATCCGGGAATCGCGGTCGGTATCGGCGGAAGACGCAAGCGGGATCGTGATCCGAACCGACGACGGCGATATCCGGGTTGTCGCCGGCGGCGGGAACACGATCACGGCCACGGTGGAAGGCAAGACCGGACGCACGGACAAGGGCGTCGTCCTGACGGTGAGCGAGCGGGACGGCAAGGTGGTCATCGAGGCGGTGCGCAAGTCGGGGCCCAGGCTGATCTCGATCACCCCCGGCGGATATGAACTGCTGGTGACGTTGCCCGAGCGCCAATATGAATTGGTGGAGATCGCCGCGGTGGCCGCGGATATCAAGGTCGAGAACGTCCGGGCGAACCGGTTCGCGCTGGAGACGGTCGGCGGTGAAATCGTGACGGCCGGCGTGGCCGGCAATATCGACGCCCGGACCGAAGCGGGCGACATCGAGCTGGGCGTGCGCGCCATCGAGGGCGTGATCCTCGCCGAGACCGCGGTGGGCGACATCGAGGTCGTCACGGCGGAGGCGCCGGAGAAGCTGGCGCTCGACATGCGGACGCGCATCGGCGAGCGGAAGGTATTGCTCCCCGGCACGGCGATCGTCGACGCCGGCCCGGGCGTGCCGGAGGTGCGGCTCAGCGCGGAAGCGGGGGATCTCGAGGTTTCGGCGGGGAGATAATTGAATTGAATATGCGGTAAGTCATGTCGTCCGCCGGTGTACGGCGGACGACATTTGCATTTCCGACCCGCGCATTACGAATGCGTTGCGCGAATGGGAAAATTGGATTTGAAATTTGGATATAATCTTTTGATTTCAATTCACGCTTGCATGTAACGGGCGATAAAGTACCGCTTCACTGTCGTTTTCTATCCGCTCGTTTCTGCATATTGCAGGTGCCCCTCACCGGGCTTGACCACCTTCTCGGTCCGTCAGTGCAACCTACGACCGCGCAAGGTGTGCGAGCACGGCCGCCGAGATCCTAGCCGAAATGCGCGTCCGATTTCAACTCTCGCTCAGGCACTGCGGGCGATTCAGTTCAGATACTTGCTTGCAAAAGGTCGACCGTGTTTCAATCCACGCCTTCGAACGGGGGTTGACTTCATATCACAGCACGGCGGTCGACTTCTCGTCTTGTACCTGAGACACTGTTTTAGAACTGTTTCAATCCACGCCCGCGCACGGCGGGCGACCTCCAAGCTTCAGACCGCGATCGAAAATTCAAGGATGTTTCAACCCACGCCCGCGCACGGCGGGCGACTCGACAGCCACCTGAAAACGCTGGAAAAGGAGGCGGTTTCAACCCACGCCCGCGCACGGCGGGCGACGGTGTGTCTATGCCTTCGGTTTTCCAGCGTTTGAGTTTCAACCCACGCCCGCGCACGGCGGGCGACTCTTGATCCGCTGGGACTCGTCCGCGATGATCATTGTTTCAACCCACGCCCGCGCACGGCGGGCGACCAGCCCGGGAGCGCGAGATCCTGCAAAAGCTGCGCGTTTCAACCCACGCCCGCGCACGGCGGGCGACCTTCGCGTGGGGACCGACATATCCTTACGCGGAAGTTTCAACCCACGCCCGCGCACGGCGGGCGACGGTGGGATCGAAGACTTAAACAAATTGATAGCTGGGGTTTCAACCCACGCCCGCGCACGGCGGGCGACATGTATTCGGCCGTCTGGCGCCATGCGACGCAGTTGATGTTTCAACCCACGCCCGCGCACGGCGGGCGACCCGAGCGCGAAGCCAAACAAAAATCTTCCGAAAAAGGTTTCAACCCACGCCCGCGCACGGCGGGCGACACCAACAGTCGGGGCGCCAGGAGAGTATTTGCTGGTTTCAACCCACGCCCGCGCACGGCGGGCGACATTTCCGGCAGTTGTGGTTGACCGTCATGAAGACAGTTTCAACCCACGCCCGCGCACGGCGGGCGACAACTTTCGCCCCACGAAGGCGGCCCGTGCGTAGGTGTTTCAACCCACGCCCGCGCACGGCGGGCGACCCTCGGCGGCGTCATCCGAACGGTTGATATGATGGTTTCAACCCACGCCCGCGCACGGCGGGCGACTTTCTGGACTGGTCGCGTGGTTGGTCGCAAAAATCGTTTCAACCCACGCCCGCGCACGGCGGGCGACAATTAGCTGGATGACAAAGGAGGTGAACTCGCCATGTTTCAACCCACGCCCGCGCACGGCGGGCGACGCTTTTCGATGTCCGCCGCCTTTGGTCTGTCATTGTTTCAACCCACGCCCGCGCACGGCGGGCGACTGGACGGCGTCCCGGTCGCCCGCCAGCAGTTCGGTGTTTCAACCCACGCCCGCGCACGGCGGGCGACCGTTCGACAACTACGACATCACGTTCACCACGCGGTTTCAACCCACGCCCGCGCACGGCGGGCGACTAACGACTGAGCCGAGGTTTCGCAGACCAAGGTGAGTTTCAACCCACGCCCGCGCACGGCGGGCGACAATGGGACTGGCTACTGCGTGTTGGATGTCTCTCGGTTTCAACCCACGCCCGCGCACGGCGGGCGACTCGCACAATGGATTCATGCTCCGGGCGCTCGATGAACTAGTTTCAACCCACGCCCGCGCACGGCGGGCGACGTGGGATGTCTACGACATGCAGGACGCTTACCTGATGTTTCAACCCACGCCCGCGCACGGCGGGCGACGGAACGTGTTCAGCACGGCGGCGACGTTTATGCGGTTTCAACCCACGCCCGCGCACGGCGGGCGACCAAACTCTTCAACCAACTTTTACACGGCGGTCTCGAGGTTTCAACCCACGCCCGCGCACGGCGGGCGACCCCCTTCAGCATGTCGATCAGGCAGTCGTGGAGGCGTTTCAACCCACGCCCGCGCACGGCGGGCGACCTTATTTGCGCCATGTCTTCCGCTTCCGACACGTGGTTTCAACCCACGCCCGCGCACGGCGGGCGACTCTGTTGGCTGTCGGAGCCAGCGCAGCTTATGCGGTTTCAACCCACGCCCGCGCACGGCGGGCGACTAATCCAGAAACGTCTCCGTCAACTCAATCGCCTCGTTTCAACCCACGCCCGCGCACGGCGGGCGACAAGGCCCGCCAATCGGAAATCTATACCTGGCTCCGTTTCAACCCACGCCCGCGCACGGCGGGCGACATACGGTCTGAGCTCCATAACCATGGCCATCACCTAGTTTCAACCCACGCCCGCGCACGGCGGGCGACGGCCTGGGCTCTTTTTCGTCCGCCGCCTCGCTGGGCGGTTTCAACCCACGCCCGCGCACGGCGGGCGACGCGTTGCGGCTGGATGTGAGCCGGCGGACCGCGATGTTTCAACCCACGCCCGCGCACGGCGGGCGACTTAATCCATTGGACGGCCGCGGCGTAAAAAACGAGTTTCAACCCACGCCCGCGCACGGCGGGCGACCGGATGGGAGTACCGTATCAGGTACATCGATAGGCGCGTTTCAACCCACGCCCGCGCACGGCGGGCGACACTACCTGGAGCATACCTACGGCATCACCGGCAAAGTTTCAACCCACGCCCGCGCACGGCGGGCGACTTGTTGAGCGGCCCAGCCTTAATCTCTGGGCCGATTGTCTGTTTCAACCCACGCCCGCGCACGGCGGGCGACCCGTATGGAAGGCGATGTGCTTCAGATTCGCTTCCCGGTTTCAACCCACGCCCGCGCACGGCGGGCGACATCAATGGTATCAGCGTGGCCAACATATACGGAAAGGTTTCAACCCACGCCCGCGCACGGCGGGCGACCAGCAGCTCGCCTTTCCTCATTCCTGTTGTAAGAGCAAGTTTCAACCCACGCCCGCGCACGGCGGGCGACCGAAATTGTATCCTGTCACGGCGGCCGTAATGGCGTTTCAACCCACGCCCGCGCACGGCGGGCGACACGCAGCCGGACGAGGTGCGCGAGATCCTCGAAGAGTTTCAACCCACGCCCGCGCACGGCGGGCGACCCGGATCAGCGCGTCGGCCGGGTCGAGCGGTGCCTGGTTTCAACCCACGCCCGCGCACGGCGGGCGACCCGGTGGCTGCGGATCAACGTGGTGCGAGAGTACATGTTTCAACCCACGCCCGCGCACGGCGGGCGACCGCCTGATTGCACGGAGGAAGGTTTTGGCTGCCCTGGTTTCAACCCACGCCCGCGCACGGCGGGCGACTCCGGTCAACTCCATCGTTTCGCGCTCGTGGGTGGTTTCAACCCACGCCCGCGCACGGCGGGCGACCCGGCCAGGAAGGAATGGTCATGCACTTGACCGTCGAGTTTCAACCCACGCCCGCGCACGGCGGGCGACAGGAACTTCGGAAGATCGATCGCCAACTCTTCGACGTTTCAACCCACGCCCGCGCACGGCGGGCGACCGAAGGTTACGCCGAAGGGGCAGATTTACTTCGTGTTTCAACCCACGCCCGCGCACGGCGGGCGACCCCTTTGTGTTTTCTGCCGCTGTCATCAGTGGCGACAGTTTCAACCCACGCCCGCGCACGGCGGGCGACTCGGGCGCTGTATCCGATCAATCCGACCAGAGTCGTTTCAACCCACGCCCGCGCACGGCGGGCGACTCCAGCGTGCGGAGTTGTTTCTCGCTCGGCGGAGCGTTTCAACCCACGCCCGCGCACGGCGGGCGACGCCACTTCCTTGGCTGCTTGTTCGCATTCCGCCTGTTTCAACCCACGCCCGCGCACGGCGGGCGACATTCGGAATGCGGGTTTTCGTCGAACACCTGCGGGTTTCAACCCACGCCCGCGCACGGCGGGCGACGCCGCTCCTGGCGCAGCCGGGAGCGGACCTTTTCCGGTTTCAACCCACGCCCGCGCACGGCGGGCGACCTCCGCTCAACCTGCTGACTAAAGGAGGAATTAGATGTTTCAACCCACGCCCGCGCACGGCGGGCGACTCGGCACACGTCCATTTCGACGGCTTCACGTTGGCGGTGTTTCAACCCACGCCCGCGCACGGCGGGCGACGAGAAGGTCGCTTTCCGACCAAGGAAGCGGCAGAACGGTTTCAACCCACGCCCGCGCACGGCGGGCGACAACGCAAGGCTTGTCGGTTACATTGACGTATATCAAGTTTCAACCCACGCCCGCGCACGGCGGGCGACGCGTGCGGTTATGCGACGGACCCGCAGTATGCGGGGTTTCAACCCACGCCCGCGCACGGCGGGCGACCACCTCCTTTCCGGCGGCCCCATCATCGCGGCCGCAAGTGTTTCAACCCACGCCCGCGCACGGCGGGCGACGTTGGAAAAGGCCACGGGGCTGAAATGTGCGGTTGAGTTTCAACCCACGCCCGCGCACGGCGGGCGACTCAGAACTTGACTTTGTCACCAGCGTCGTCGAAGCGTCGTTTCAACCCACGCCCGCGCACGGCGGGCGACGCTTTTTATACAGGTAACGCGCGGACAGGCCGTAGTTTCAACCCACGCCCGCGCACGGCGGGCGACCCCTATCTATCGGACTAAACCCTTAGATGGTTTCGTTTCAACCCACGCCCGCGCACGGCGGGCGACGCGGTCTGCCGATCAGCGAGTACACCCAGGACCGAGTTTCAACCCACGCCCGCGCACGGCGGGCGACGATCCGATCAGCGTCGAGGACGGAGAACTGCTCGGAGTTTCAACCCACGCCCGCGCACGGCGGGCGACTTCAATTGTTGCCGCCGTTGCCATCGGCTTTTTAGTTTCAACCCACGCCCGCGCACGGCGGGCGACATATAGTAGCGTTCGCCGTTGTGGCTGAAGTACATGTTTCAACCCACGCCCGCGCACGGCGGGCGACTCCTCGCCCTGGCCGAAGATCCACTGGCTCGCGTAGTTTCAACCCACGCCCGCGCACGGCGGGCGACGGTGTACCTGCTGGATCAAGGGCAGAGACTGTATCCGTTTCAACCCACGCCCGCGCACGGCGGGCGACTATTGGACAGCAGGTCGTCCAAATCCCCCAAGTTGTTTCAACCCACGCCCGCGCACGGCGGGCGACCCGATTGAGATTTCGGAAGACGATCTGCCCTTCTAAGGTTTCAACCCACGCCCGCGCACGGCGGGCGACCTTACGATAGCATCGAGCCCGTCCAGTCGGAACTCGTTTCAACCCACGCCCGCGCACGGCGGGCGACGGAACCAGCGCCGACCAGCGACAACCCGTTCCTGTTTCAACCCACGCCCGCGCACGGCGGGCGACTGCACACCCTTGGATCCCATGATCCATAAGGGTTGGGAGTCGCGTTTTCGCGAACCCCTAAATCCGGGCTCATATGGAGAGTGCTGCATCACGCCCCAAATGCCGGAATCCCTTGTCCCGTAACGGGTGCGAACCTCCCGGGATTTTCATGAGCGCTTGGGGTTCGCGCCAACACTACCGCGATCAGAGCATCTCGATAATCGTGACCCCTTGCGGAGCCTCTCCCACATTCACGTCGTAATCGCTGAACGAGCGGGGAACAGAGACATTCTCTTTACGCCGTACCTCAACAAGATTGAACAGTTTATGCGCCGGAGCATTTCCGAGGGCCGTATCGTGCCGGAAGACGATTAGCCTCTGCGACGCCATTTTTCCACGGGCGGCCGAGCGGTCATGCTCGAACATGTTGATGAGCGATGACCACAGCAATTCCAGATCTTCTTCGCCAAACCCTGTCTGCCGGGCGAGCGGCGCGGAGATGTAGCCCTCCAGCCGATACAGGCCGTACGGGACGAAAGCTTTTCGGCCCATGGTCCGTTCCTTCTCCGCGTCTTTCTCGTTCGTGACTGCCACTCGGGTGATCGACACTTCCGTGGGATTGATCGGATCAATGCTCTTGGAGAAAGTCAGCTGCACCGGTCCGCGAACTTGGCCGCAGTTCACGCCCGTCGTCATGACCGCTCCGAATGTACGAATATCGTAATATTTCTTGCACATCCATTTGGCGAGTGTGAGCTGATCTTCCTTCTTTTTTGCTTCGACCTTGTCGTCCTTCGATTCTTTCAACTCAATCTCCGGGTGGTTGTCATACGCTTCCTTGTTCAAGTGATTCAGCACGACGCCTTCGCGGACATAGATGTCGTATCCGGGTTCGCCGGCTTTCACCAGTTCCACGTAATTGCGGATCTTCCGTTTCAGGCAAACATCCGTTACCAGACCCAATCCGGTCTCCGCGTCGATCCGCGGCATATTGTCAGCATCCGGATCACCGTTGGGATTGCCGTTCTCCACATCAAAAAGCAAGACGAACTCATAGCGGTTGTTCAACGTTTTTTCACGCATTGCTCAACCCTCGTTTCCATTGGTTTGGTTGGACTGCTTCCTGGACTCGTAGAGTTTTTGCCGCTTATGGAAATATCCCAGAGCGAACATTCCTTGCTCCTCCAGCGACAAACGGATCGGGAATCGATTGGGCAATTTGCTCATGACTTCTTCGATAGCCATGTCATTGTAGCGCCCGTTTTTTTCGTCTTTCGACACATGATAACGCGATAATTGAACCAACCTGGGGAAAACCAGCGCGGGTGTCGTCGATGCCGCTCCCCAAAAACGATCCGAGATGGTCGTGTTCAGTTTGTTCTCGTGCGCATCCTTCTGCGCCTTCTCCAGACAGGCAAACAACCTGCCCAGATGATAAGCTGTGCTTGTCGAATTTTCGTTCTCCGCCATGGTCAGATTCGCCTCCTTCGCGGAATCGTTATGGAGCCTTGCCTGCCGAATGAGGTATCCTTTCAGCAATGCCGCCCGACGGGGATTCAGTCTTCGATCGGATGACTCCGCCCTGATTCGATTCATGAGCTGCGGGAAAATGGAACGCGGATACGGCAGCCCGTTCAGGATCGCGCGAAGCATCTGTCCTTCCATGAGCGGCGGGATGTTTTCCCAGTCGCCCTGCACCGCGAGTTCCCGGAGCAGTTCCCGAACGGAAGGCGACCGATCCAATCCCTGCACCGACAAATCGGAGTAGTGCTGCCAGATCCGTTCGCCGATTTCGCCCAGATTGCCCGTATACCAGAATCGGACGGACAGGCGCGCCGCGTTCGGGGACAAGCCCAGCACATAGAAACGAGTGTCGGGATTCAGGTCAGAGAACGTCTCCTTGAAGGTCTTCCCCTGTCTGATGCGGTTTATTGCGCTTCGGATGCGGGAGCGGATGCTGTCTTCATCATCGGATTCATTTGAACCAGCTTCTTGCAGCAGGCTGGCGAGAAATTCATGTTCATTGGGATCATCCGTTTCCGCCCAGAACACAACCGTCGTGTCGTTCAACCTGACCTTGTGTGCGGGATCTGTCAAGAACCGGTTCAACACATAGCCGTAGGCGTCGGCTGCCTTCTGCGAAGTAGGGGCGTTGTAGGATTGCTTCAGTCCGTAGGAGCAGAAAGCGTCCAAGTTGAACGATACGATTGCAGCTCCGGACGATTGGGCGCCTGCGACGTTCTTGATGTTGGGATGCAGCCTGGCGATCCGGTTTTGAGGCACCCGTTCTCCCGTTACCAGGCAGGTCATTAACCCGGTGTCTTCGCCTGTTTGCTGCAGGAAGAAGGTTTCCCAGGCACGCTTCAATGCGGGGTGTTGATGAAACAACGTGCCGGTGGGTCCGTACTGGAGAACGCACAAGCCGCCTTTGGTCAGCAATTCCAGAACCCGGGTATCGGCAGCCTGCTTCAGATTGGTCCCCAGATGTCCGGAGTCCATGGATACGAACAAGCGCAATGCTTCAATCTCCTCGGAATCCGAAGGAGCATGCTCCAGCACGGCCAGCCAGAGCTTGCGCATGCTTTCCCGACAGGCTTCGCGCATCCCGATTGCCGCGCCGAACAAGTACTCTGCCTTGTCGCACAGGAAATAGGGAGTGATCCCGCTGGAACGCTTGACTTGCTTGGGAACCAGATACTTGCGCTTGTCCGGTTTCCCTTTGTCATTCACATAAGGAATGACCGCCAAGACGCGCCCCTCCTTGCCGATCTGCACCGCAAACGACACGTCCGCTTCCGAATAGGCTTCACCAGGCAATGTTTCCCCTCGCTCTTCCAGCCGTTCATAGTAGCGGTAAAGCGCCTGCAAGATCATCGTTTCACCTCCTCGATCCTCGGAATCTCGATGATGCCGTCAACCATTTTCGCGCGGAAAAAATGCGGAACCGTCCTGACGACTTCTCCTTTGGCATTCACCGTGAAGGTCAGGTCCAGCAGCATATAGCCCAGATCTTGCTCGCCCTGATGGGCCGGGCTTGGGGGGACCTTGTCTTCTTCAATCAACTCGAAGTTTGCGGGAAATTCCCGACAGCCCAGATAGGGGCGATGGAAGCACTGTCCCTGGCGGGCCCGACGGAGCATCATGTTGTAATGCTTTTCCGGGGTATCCTCCGGGCCCCGCTTGTCCGTCATTTCAAAATGCGCCTCAATGATGTACTCGACGTCCCGAAGCAGCAGAGACGCGCGCTGCTGGCGCTCTTGTGTCGCATAGATCACCCGGTTTCTTGACGCCTTCGTCGCCACCTCGTTGCGCCTGACATTCTCGAAGCGAATCGGTTTCATCACATGGATGCGGTCGACCACCCATCTGATGGCAGGCTTCCAGTGGACCGCTTCCAGAATGCCGCGAGCGGCTGAGGGGGTCATTACATCGTAACTGACCCGCTCCACTTTCATTTCAGGACGGGAAAAAAGCGCATACTCTCCCCACACCCGAAGCTTGATGCCGTAACCCATGCCGATTCACCTCCTTTCAGGACAAGATTTCACCGGCCGTCAATCTTCATCGGGAATGATGAGACCCGTCGTATGGTCGTAGAAGGAAAAGTCATGCAAGACATAAACGCCCTGAATCTTCTGAATGAGCTGCCGTTCATGGAGCGCCTCGCGTTCTTTCGGGTAGACCTGAACGACGTATGGCTGCAGCTCACGCAGGACGGCTGCCGGATACGGAGCGGTGGCCAATCTGTCAATCAACTTGAATGCAGACTCATCCAGTGGATTGTCGGGGTCGGTCCGATATGCGGGATGACGCCAGGGCACGATGATTGGCTCCATGTCGGATTCGATGAATTTGAACTGCTTCGCAATGTCCTCATACGGAAAATGCGGCGGCGTCCGGGTCATCATTTTCACGATGCCGTATTGATCCCGGATTTTCGACCCGGCTTCCCTGTCCCGTGTGCCGTGGATGCGCTCGAAATATTCGGTGATGCATTCCAGGGACAGCATGTTTTCCGCACCGTGCCGATTGATGCAGTTGAGCGCTTCCACGGCGGTCTCCTTAAGCCAGCCGATGGATGGCAGGCCATGTGACTCGGGATGGAAGACGATTACCCGTCCCAATTCAAGTTTTCGTTCCCGATTGCAACGACCGGCGGCCTGTGCGATGGAGTCGATCCCGGCAATGGCGCGATATACGACGGGGAAATCGACGTCGACGCCGGCTTCAATCAATTGGGTGGAGATGACGATGCATCGTTCCCCGTCTTTCAGCCGCCTGCGTATTTCTTTCAGCACTTTCGCGCGATGATTCGCCGTCATGCGGCCACTGAGATGAAAGATGCCGTCCTTTCGGGATTTGAAATAGTTCATTAATTTCTTCGCATGTTTCCGGGTGTTCACGATGCAGAGGGCCTGATGTTCTTCCATTAGCCACTCGACGAGGGTCGAGTCCGGGACCGGTTCATGGGGTGATCCTCTGAGCTCCTCGACGGTTCGCTTCAGGTTTTGGAACATTTCCTTGGGCGTGGGTTCGTCCATGATTTCTTCCACATGCCTGCCGAGCTTGTCCCATGCCGGCTGCGTGGCGGTGCAGAGAAGGACGGAGCATCCGTAGCCCTCAATCAGTTCCTCCAACGCCCGCAGGCACGGTTCCAGATACCCCCGCGGCAGACTTTGCGCCTCGTCGATGACAATGACGGATTTCGCAATGTTGTGCAGTTTGCGGCATTTGCTGCGCCTGCTTGCGAACAGCGATTCGAAGAATTGGACGGAAGTGGTGACGACAACGGTTGCGTCCCAATTCTCCGTGCTCAGTTTGTAACGAAGGCTTTCGGCTTCGCCCAGCGATTCGTCGAGATCCCCGACATTGAAGTGGCTATGATGCTCAAGCACCACTTCCGGCCCGAGCGCATCTCGAAATTCCGCCGCATTCTGCTCGGTGATGGAAGTCAGCGGAATGACGTAAATGACTCGCCGGAGGCCGTTCTTTTTGGCGTGGGCCAGCGCGAACGCGAGAGACGAGAACGTCTTGCCTCCTCCGGTCGGAACGCTGAGAGAGAACAGTTGTGGTGGCAGTTGAGCCCGGCTCTTGCATTTGTCCAGGATGGCTTTGCGATAGCGGTTGATGAGGGAGGGTTCTACGTTTGTGAACCGGGCGGCGAGATATTGCTCCAGCCGGTCATTCAGTTCGTGGATTGTCGGTCTGGGTGCGGCCATGGCCTGTGCGGCATCGGGATCACAGAAGATGCGTGTATCGATTGTGTCCGCATCCACCAGACTGGAATAGATCATGCGCCCAAGGAAGGCCATCTTCCAGCTGTAGGATTCTCGGCTTTGCCGGCTGAGCAGGTTGCGGACCAGCGGTCCGTCAATCGGAATGGGGAGGGCGGGCAGCTCGATCTCACGCCAAGCCGCTTCCCACAGGTGCTCTTGTTCTTCGGGATCATCGTCCGCCGATGCCAATCGATGGCACAGACTGCCCGGTTCGTCTTTGTTGCCGTAGTTGCGAAGCCCGCCGTGGTGGAACGCGACGGCGAACTGAACGAGCGTCGCGAGATCCTTGTGAAGCCGGGTCGGACCGAACATCGCGCGCCAAGTCGTTTCTTTTCCGATTGCAAGAGCGCCGGCGGTGGAGTGGGTCGCCTTGATGGGATGATTTCGAATCCGAAGCTGTACGTTGTGCTTATACTTACCGAGATCATGAAGCAGTCCGGACGCATACCCCAATTCGCCGGCATGGAAAATTTGGGCGTATGAACTTGCCCTGTCTGCTGTCCCCAGCAGATGGCTGGTTAACGGTTGCTCTTCACCTCTGCTGTTTATTCGAGCGATATAACGCATTAAGTCACCTCCTTGCAAATTAGCTAACCTTCATATAAATTGTAAAAAGATCCCATACATCATTTTCTACTTTTCGTCATGATTTGTCAAGAGAAGATAGTCTGCAAGATTCTTTATAAACAGAGTAAGCGTATGCTAGACTACGTGTAGTCGCCCATAGGCGTGGATTGAAATATATACATTGTCATTACGAAGAAAACCCGCCAATAATGGCGGGTTTCTTCATGTGCTATTCAATCATCTGCTTTCCAGCACGCGTATCGCCGACGGAACCAGAATCATGAAGGAGCCGGGGAGCAACAACAACCCGACGGACATGATGCCCAGCAGTGAAAAGATGGTCAGGGCGATACCGCAATACAGCGCGCCGATCCAGTTCGAGTTCTTCAGCAGACAGGCGGCCAAGAGACAAGCGAGCAGCGACAGGATGCCATATGCGACCATCAGCCCCGATTCGGAAGCCTCGCCGCCGGAGGTCGAGATGCCGATGCCCAGCAAATACGCGGAACCCAGGCAGCCCGGGATGACGCCGGCGAAACCCGCTTTTCTGCCCATGCAGCTCACCTTCCTTGATCCTTGATCGGAGAAAGATTCGCCAATCCGATGATACCTCGCGACGCGCAATATCCGGAACACGGGATATTGTCGGCAGGCCGGATTGGCGATATGATCCAATTGAAGCAAGAAAGGGTGAACATGGCGGTGAAAAAACAGGCGTTCAATCCGTATCTGCCCTCCTGGGAGTACATTCCCGACGGCGAGCCGTATGTGTTCGGCGATCGCGTCTATGTCTACGGCTCGCACGACCGGTTCAACGGCCATGCCTACTGCCTGAACGATTACGTCTGCTGGTCGGCGCCGGTGGACGATCTCGGGAATTGGCGGTACGAGGGCGTCATTTACCGGAAGACGGACGACCCGCTCAACCCGGACGGCGGCATGTGCCTGTACGCGCCGGATGTGACCAGGGGGCCGGACGGACGGTACTATCTGTACTACGTGCTGAACGAGGTGTCCGTCGTGTCGGTGGCGGTGTGCGACACGCCGGCCGGCAAGTTCGAGTTCTACGGCTACGTCCGGTATCCGGACGGCACGCGGCTCGGGGAACGGGAAGGCGACCAGCATCAGTTCGACCCCGGCGTCCTGACGGAAGGGGACAGGACGTATCTGTACACCGGGTTCTGCCCGCGGGGCGACAAGTCGCGAAGCGGCTGCATGGCGACGGTGCTCGGCCCGGACATGCTGACGGTCGTCGAGGAGCCGGTGTTCGTGCTGCCGAGCGAGCCGTACAGCGCGGGCACCGGGTTCGAGGGGCACGAATATTTCGAGGCGCCGTCGATCCGCAAGCGCGGGGACACGTATTACCTGATCTACTCGTCCATCCTCTACCATGAGCTGTGCTACGCGACGAGCAAGCATCCGACGAAGGGGTTCACGTACGGCGGCGTCATCGTCAGCAACGCGGACATGCACATCGATTCGTACAAGCCGGCGGACAAGCCGATGTACTACGGGGGCAACAACCACGGCAGCATCGTCGAGATCGGGGACCGGTGGTACATC
>Ga0310831_100606_pt1 | contig 15827 bp, 11 predicted proteins | sample WT_ome_6_FD_201307 | JGI IMG/M metagenome (GOLD analysis project Ga0310831, IMG submission 201307) | Sorghum-adapted microbial communities enriched on wild type (WT) sorghum from Joint BioEnergy Institute, Emeryville, California, United... ... | reverse complement strand
CCCGCCGGCGTGCCTTCCACCGATGGCAACACATCTACAATCACCACCGGCCCCACACCGCACTCGGCGGCAAACCACCCATCAGCCGCGTCACCAACCTCCGTGGACACGACAGCTAGGACGTTCGTCGACCGGGACCTGATGGGCGCGCGGTTCATGCGGTCGACGCTGGCCGGTGCGGTCATGCGCGGCGTGGACGTCCGCGGGCTCGACATCGATTCGCCCTGGCTGACCGACGGTCCGCTGCTCGTCAACGGGGTTGACGTCGTGCCGCTCGTCGAGGCCGAGCTGAACCGACGCTTTCCGGGGCGCGACCTGAGGCAGGCCACGGAGCCCGACGGCCTGCGCGCGGCCTGGGCGGCGGTCGAGCAGGCCTGGGCGGCCGCGGTCGACCGGGTCACCGCCATGCCCGCGGGGGCCGCCGACGTCTCGGTCGACGGCGAATGGTCCTTCGCGCAGACGCTGCGTCACCTGGTCTTCGCCACCGACGCGTGGCTGGGGAAGGCGATTCTGCGCCGGCCGCAGCCGTTCCATCCGCTCGGCGTGCCGCACTCGGAGTACGAGACGGACGGCTTCGACATGTCGATCTTTGCCACGGACACCCCCACCTTCGCCGAGGCGCTTGAAGTGCGGGCCGAGCGGCAGGCCATGGTGCGCGACTTCCTCGCTACCGTCACGCCCGAGCTGCTCGCCGAGCCTCGCGCGGGCGCGTGGTCGCCCGACGACGACGAGTCGGTCCTGACCTGCCTGCACGTGATCCTGAACGAGGAGTGGGAGCACCTCCGCTTCGCGCTGCGTGACCTCGACGCCCAGCAGACGGACGCCCAGACACAGAGCCAAGACGCCGAGACGCAGAGGTAGGCCGCCGAGACGCAGAGGTAGGCCGCCGAGACGCAGAGGTAGGCCGCCGAGACGCAGCGGCGATCGTCAGCGGTCACGCGGGGGCCAGCGTGGTGAGCTCGTGCAGCGTGTGCCGCGGACCGGTGAGGGTCGTCCGAGCCCACTGCCGGACCTGCTCCTGCTGGGTGAAGAGCACCACCTGGTGGCGCTCGGCGACGGTGAGCAGGGTGTCGAGCAGGCGCCGGGTCCGGTCCTGATCGGCGTGGACGGTGACGTCATCGAGCAACAGCGGGCAGCTCTCCCCCGGCCGCACCAGGCGCTCGGCCAGCGCCACCCGCACCAGCAGGTAGACCTGTTCGACGGTGCCGACCGACAGCTGCTCGACGTCCCGCAACGGTCCGCCCGCGCCCCGGACCTGCACGGCGAGCGTGCCGGTATCGACGACCGCCTCGGTGTAGCGCCCCGCGGTCACCGCGGCCAGGTCCCGGCCGACAGCGGCGGCCAGCTGCGGGGCGATGTCGCGGTGCACCCGCTCCTGGGCCCGGGCGAGGAAGGCCCGGGTGCGCGTCAGCACCTCATCGAGGGTCTCCAGCCGCCGGCACTCCGCCTCGGCGGCGGCCAGCCGCTCCTCCGCCTCGGCCACCGAGGGGAGGTCCTGCCGGCGGGTGGCGAGCGCCTGCTCGGCTAGCGTCGCCCGCCGGTCGGCCTCCTGGTACTGCCGCCGCAGCGCCTCGAGGTCGTCATCCACCGGGGCACCATAGTCCACAGTGGATGCTTCGCCGCGGTCCGGCGACGGACCGCCGTCCTGGCCACCCTCGCGCCCCCACGCCACCCGCTCGGCCTCCCGCGCCGCCTGTTCGGCCTCCCGGTCCGCCGCCTCGGCCCGGGCCTGCGCGCGGTCCGCCGCCGCCTCCAGCTCCGCCACCGAGGTGCCGTCGAGCAGCGCCTCGAGGCGGGCCCGATGAGCCGCCGACCGCTCGCGCGCCGCCTGCCGGTCACGCTCCGCCGCCAGCCAGGCTTCCAGGTCCCGTACGGCGTCGGCCGCCGACTCACCGGAGAGCCCCAGCTCCTCGGCCAGGGCCAGCACCCGACGCTCGGCCAGGCCCAGCCGCTCCTCCCACTCGCGCCGCCGCTGCTGGGTGACGAGGACCGCATCGTCCACAGTGGTCGGTGCTGGCTGCGCCGGCGCGGGAACCGTGGGCTGGCTCGGCGGGGCCGGCTCGAGGGTGCTGACCGGCGGCGGACTGGTCGCGAACGGTGGCTCGACCGTCGTGACCGCCGACGCGGTCGTGATGATGACCGGCTCCCGGAGCAACGCCTCCGGGCCCGTCGTGACCGCCGACGGAGGCTGGCGGGCGGCCGACCGCTGGACCGTGGTGAGGGCCGACTCGCGACCGCGGTAGTAGAGGGCGGCCGCACCGGCCACCAGGCCGGCGAGCCCGGCGGCGACACCCGCGAGCGTCGCCCGGGCGCCGACCAGCGCCGCGGCGAGCACCAGGAACAGGCCCGCCGCGACGAACAGGGGCACCGACCGCCGACGCCCCGGCACCGGACCGACCGGGGCGGGCGAGGTGGACTCCGCGACCTCGGGGCCAGCCGACGTCGCCGCGGCACCGGGCCCGGCCGGCGTAGCCGCCGGCACGACAGCCGGCCCGCCTGGCGAAACCGGCGCCGCGGCACCGGACTCGGCCGGCGTAGCCGCCGGCACGACAGCCGGCCCGCCCGCGGAAACCGCGACATCAAACTCACTCGACGACACCGCCGGCACGGGCGGCGGCGCGGGTGGGGCGACGGCGACGGTGGTCCGCCAAGCCTCGACCGCCGCCGCGACCTCGGTCGCCGCCGTGGGCGCCGGGCGGGAACGCGATCCCGAGGCCGGCGACGCGACGAGCGCCTCCTCGCGCTCGATCAGGTCGGTGAGCTCGCGGGCCTGCGTGGCCCGGGCGCGCAGCCGCTGCGCCTCGGCTCGGGCGAGCGCCGCCTCCTGTCGGCGCAGTCGGGCCAGGGCCGCCTGGGCCGCGGCCCGCAGCCGCCGGGCCGTGGCCTCCATCTCCTCCAGCTCCGCCTGGCCGGCGCGCGCCGCCCGCAGGGCCGCCTCCGCTTCGGCCCGGCGCCGCTGCGCAACCGGCAGTGGCCGGGTCCGGCTGCGCTCCGTGCCCACGTGCTCCCGGTGAAAGCCGTCAATGCGCTCCAGAGCGGCCGCCACGGTCTCGTCCGCCAGCGCGGTGGAGGCGGCCCGCTCGACGTACCCACGGACCCCAGCCGCATCGTCGGCGGCGAGCACCAGGTGGGTCTGCCGCACGCAGGCGGTGGCGACGAACGCCCGCCGGTCCAGGCCGAGCCACCGGGTCGCGTCGGGTACCTCTCCCCGCCCCGGGCCGGTGATCTCGCCGGAGTAGTCGGCGACGCGGTCGAGGTCCTTGGCGTACCCGTACCGGGCGTCGAGATCGTGCCACAGCTCGACCCGACGGCCATCGGCCAGCAGGACCTCGGCGCGGACCCGCCACGGCGACCCCGACCAGGGTCGACGGCGCTCGATCCCAGGCTCGTCCCGGGCCCGGCTCGGCCACCGCCCGCACAGGGCGGCCAGCAGCGCCGCGTGCCAGGTGGACTTGCCCGACTCGTTCGGCCCGTAGACGACGGTGAGGCCCTCGGCGAGCGGCAGCGTCTGCTCCCGCAGGTGGCCGAAGGCGTGGGCCGTCACACGGCGGATGCGCATCAGGCCACCGCCCGGTCCAGGTCACCGACGTCGACCGCCAGGTCCTCGCGGCCGTCGAAGGCGCGCAGCCCGGTCAGCAGGATCGCCCGCCGCATCTGGTCCGAGAGCGATGGGTTGGCCTCCACGTCCCGGACGAACTGCCCGCGGACGGTCGGCTCGGCCCGCAGCGCCGCCAGGTCATAGCCGTACGTCACCCCGTCCGCGCGGACCACCCACGCCGCCACGTCCGGCGGCCGGCGCAGCCGGCCGGGATCGACGAGCACCTCCGGCGCGACCTCGCCGCGCAGCGTCACCCGCACGATGCCGCTGACCCCGGCGAGCGCGGCGTCGACCCGGTCCTGGACCGCCTCGGCGTGCTCGACTCCGTCCAGGTCGACCGTCACGTCGTGCACCTGGGTCACCGCGACCCGGTGGCGCTGGCGCTGGACCGAGCCCGAGCCGTCCACCGTGACGAGCACGGCCCCCCGCTCGCCGATCTCGCCGAAGGTGAGCGGCTCGGGGTTGCCCGGGTACGTGTGGTCGGGCGCGTCGCGGGGCGTATGGAAATGGCCGAGCAGGGCGTGGTGCAGGCCGGCAGCGCCGATCTGCTCGGCCCAAAACGGCGCGTGCCGCCGCGGGGATTCGCCACCCGCCTGGTCGTGACCCGTCCGTTGCTCGCCGGTCGGTTCCCCGCTCGGCGCGAAGGCGCCCAGCTCCGACCCATGGAACAGGGCCAGGTGCACGCCGCCCCGATCCACGCGGAAGCCGTCGAGGAAGTTCGGCGCGTTCGTCGGGGAGTGGTGGGCGGCGCCCCACAGCGTCAGCCCGTCGGCCAGGCTCACCGGGGTGAGCCGGGGCTCGGTGAAGATGTGGACGTTAGGCGGCCACCGGGTGCTGGCGTAGATGCTGCCGGGGCCGAGCCAGTCGTGGTTGCCCGGCGCCACGAACACCGGTATCGGGTGGAGGCCGGCGAACACGTCGCGCAGGAACGTGCCGGTGTCGGGCCGGTACCGGTCGTGCTCGTACAGGTCTCCCCCGCAGCAGACCGCGTCCACGGAAAGCTGCACCGCGAGCTCCGCGATCCGGAGCAGGCAGCGGCGCAGCGCATCACGCCGCTGGCGCCCGACCTCGGGCGGAGCCCACGCGAACCCCCGCTCCAGGTGCAGGTCCGAGAACAACAGCAGCCGCACGCGCCTCACTCTGGCACGCCCGTCCGACAAGTCCCGCCCACGACACGGCGGCCCACTGGAACGGTCGGATCACGGGCATCCGTGATCACCCGAGGCGGATCAGCACCCAACGGTCACATTCCCGACCAACCGGCCGACCCCGATCGGCCTATCGGCTGATGACGATACCTAACGGTAACCGCGGCACACCGCCCCTGTAGTGGGCAAGGGCGGGGGAAGATGAGATCCTCGCGGGGTGACCAGCATCCACGCCGCCGCTTCGGGAAGCGACTCCGGTGGCGTGCTCCTGCTCTGGTCCATCGTCGCGCTGGTCCTCCTGGTCGGTGGCGGCCTGTTCGTCTACGGCATGGTGATCAACCTGCGGGGTGCCCGAAACCGCCGGAGTGGCCGCGACCGACGCGGTCGGGGCGGAGCGCGCCCGCATCGGCGCCCGCCCGACGACGACCGGCGACCGCTGCCGGCGCGCCAGATGCCCCTCCCCAGCGGCCCCATGGTCGGTGGGCAGCCGGTGCTGGGCCGCCCCAACCTGGGCCCGGACCGCTACCCCGACCATCCGGGGTACGGGGGCTACCCGGAGCCCCGACCGTTGGCGTTACCCGGCGCGCGCCCCGTGCCGCGCGGCCGGCACCCGGAGCCTCCCCCGGTGCCGTCACCGATCGCGCTGCCCAGCGGGCCCGTCGCCGGCTATACCGATGTCACCGCGATCTACGGCCTACCCGGCCGGCCGGTCTCGGCCACCCCGGCGTCGTCCGTGCCCGCCCCGGCGCCGTCCGCGCCCACCCCCGGGGCGTCGGCCCCGTCGGCGCCAACCTCCGTGACGCCGTCGGCGCCCCCGGGCCTCGGGCGCACCGCCGACTCAGTTGAGTACGGGCCCGACCAGGCCGGGCCGGATCGCACCGGCCGACCCGAGCCCCTGCCGCGTCGCCAGCCCGGCCGGTCCGGCCGTCCGGGCGACGAACCGTACGGCTCCGACCGCCGCGACGAGCCCTACCGCGCCGACCGCCGGGACGAGGCGTACGCCGCCGATCGGCCCGGCTCGGACCGCTCCGGAGCCCGTCCCTGGCCGGAGCGCCCCGACGACCGGGATCACCCGCGTCGCGACGGGCGGGAGCGGCGCCCCGAGGATGAGCGCCGGTCCGGTGCGCCGCCGCGTGACCGGGTTGGCCGGTCCGACTGGGCGTACGAGCGCTCGGGCGCGTACCGCCGCAGCGACCCCGACGACCCCGACGCCCTCTACGACCCGCTGCCGGGCATCGACACGGATCCGCGCCGCGGCGAGCCCTGGTACGAGCGCCGCCACGACGACCGCTCCCGCTACGACGACCGTGAGCGCTCGCGGTACGACGACGGGCGCTCGCCGCGTGACCACCGCCCCGAGCCGCGGCGGGAGCCGCCGTCCCGGTACGAGGCGCTCGTCAGCCCGGCCCGGCCCGAACCCCTGTCGCCACCGTCCGCCCCGGCGCCGGCGCAGCGCCGTCCGGAACCTCCCGCGCCCGCGGAGGTGGCGGCCGGCCCGCAGCCCCTGCGCCCGGCGCCCGCGACCTTCACCCCGGCCGTGGGGGCCCAACCGCCCGCACCGGCCCCCCAGCCCGGGGCGAGCCAACCTCCGGCACCCCAACCCGCGGTGTCCGAGCCATCGGCGCCGCAACCGGTCGCACCCCAACCGGTCGCACCGCAACCGGTCGCACCCCAACCGGTCGCGTCCAAACCGGTGGCGCCTCAACCGGTGGCGCCCCAACCGGCGGCCCCCGAACCGCCGGTACTCCAGCCAGCGGCGCCCCTCCCACCGGCGCCCCGTTCGGCGGCACCACCCGAGGCGGCACCCCCGCCTGCGCCGACGTCGCCGTCGGCGCCGCCGACCAGCCCGCCGGAACCATCTACAGTGGACAGTGCGCCGGCGCCCGCCCCCATGGCGACGGCCGTCACACCGTCCACAGTGGTTGACGCGCCGCTGGAGCCGACCAGCCGGCTGTCCTACCCGTCCGGATCCGGCTTCGGGGCCACCACGGTCGCCCCGGCCCCCGCGACCCCGCCGGTCGCCGCCGCCCCGACCGTGCCCGCCCAGCCCACGGCGTCCCCGGTGCCGCCCACCCCGGCGACGCCGCCCGCACCCCCGTCGGCCCCATCGCTCCCGTCGCCTCCGTCACCCCCACCCGCCCCGCCGGAGCCACCGGCCGCCCCGCCGGGGCCACCGCCGGCCCCGCCGGAGCCACCACCCCCGCCGCCGCGGTCACCGCAGTGTGCCGCGCTGTGGGCGGAGGCCGACTACCTGGAGCAACGGGCGGCCGAGGCGCGGGCGGCGGCCGAGAGCGCGCTCCAGGCCGCCCAGGCCGCCGAGGCCGAGCACGCCGCGGCCGTCCGGGCGGCCCAGGAGGCCAAGGAGAAGCACGAAGCGGTCGTCCGGGAGGCGGCCGAGGTCCAGGCCCAGCTGGCCCGCCTGGAGAAGCTCGGCCCGCAGCTCGTCGTCGACGAGCGGGTGCAGCAGGAGACCTCGCACGCGGCGTTCGCCGCGTTCCGCCGCGGGGACATCACCGCCGAGCAGCTCCGCGAGGTGTTCAAGCGGGCCGAGGGCTGGACCCCCGAGCACGACCGCCTCACCAAGCGCAACACCGAGTTGCGCGCCGAGGAGGCGGTCACCGCCCGCGCCCGCATCGAGGCCGAGAAGGCCGAGCCGATCGCCGCCGAGCGGGCCCGGGCCGCGCGGGCCACCGCCGCCACCCTGGAGGCGGCCGCCCGCGACGCCGAGGCCCTGGCCCGGATGCGCCGCGCCGCCGCCGAGGAGTGCGAACAGCGCCACCGCCGCTTCTGACCGCGGCCGGCGCCGCTTATGACCCCGGTCGGCGCCGCTTATGACCCGGTCGGGGCCGCTTCTGACCCCGGCCGGCCAGCGGGTGCCGCGCCGCCTCAGCGGGCGCGCGCCGATGCGCGGCGGCGCTGGGCCGACGGCTGGCGGGCCCGGGTCTCGCGCCGGTTGGCCTTCTGGATGGCGTCGACCAGGTCCTGTTTGGACATTCGCGACGTCCCCGGGATCTCCAGCCGGCGGGCCACGTCGAGCAGGTGGTTACGGCTGGCGTTGACGTCGATGCCCTCGGCGGTCGGCGGGGCCTGTTCGCCGGGTCGCCCCATCGCGGCGCGGGGATCGCTGGGTCCCTTGCGTTCCTTGGGCTCCCAGTGGTCGCCGACCTTCTCGAAGCTGTGCTTGAGCGCCGCGAAGGCGGTCTGGTGGGCCCGCCGCCCCTCGCCGTACGTCTGCACCGCCGAGTCGTGCGTCTTGATCCAGGTGTCCTGGGCCTTCTGCGGCGAGCGACGCAGCGTGCTGGGTAGTTCCTCCCGACCAGGCATGGGCCTCACCCCCTCATCCCCGCCTACCCACCCCACCGCTGGGCGAAACCGCCGGGGTCAAGCCACCGCGCGGCCATCGGCGCACCGGCCCTCCACCCGCGCCGTCAGCTGCGCCGCAGGGGTGCCCGGCCGGGCGGCTGGTGCGGGGCCGGCCCGACCGGCGGTGGGGGCGGGATCGGCCGGGTGACCGGCTGGTCGACGCGGACCACCACCACCTCGCCGTGGTGGGTCAACTCCAGCTGCGCGTCGTCGCCCCCGTCACGCAGGGTGTAGGTCGCCTCGTCCTGCGACACGGTCACCCGCAGGCGCAGCCCGCGCCAGTGGATCGAGAACTCCAGCCGTTCGATGCGCGCGGGCAGGCGCGGCGCGAAGGCCAGCCGGCCGTCGTGGTCGCGCAGGCCGCCGAACCCGGCGACCAGCGCGAGCCAGGTACCCGCGGCGGCTGCGATGTGGACACCCTCCCGGGTGTTGCGGTGCACGTCGCGCAGGTCGACCAGCGCCGTCTCGGCGAGGTAGTCGTGGGCCAGCTCGAGGTGGCCGACCTCGGCCGCCACCACTGCCTGGGTCGCGGCCGACAGCGAGGAGTCGCGGACCGTCCGGGCCTCGTAGTAGGCGAAGTTGCGTGCCTTCTGCTCCGCGGTGAACGCGTCGCCGCGCCAGTGCATGGCCAGCACGAGGTCGGCCTGCTTGACGACCTGGGTCCGGTAGAGCTGGAAGTACGGCACGTGCAGCAGGAGCGGGTAGTCCTCCGGGTCCATGCTCGCGAAGTCGAACTCCTGGTACCGGGTGAACGACTCGTGCTGCGGATGGACGCCGAGCTCCTCGTCGAACGGGATGTGCATGGTGGTGGCGGCGTCCCGCCACGCCGCGGCCTCCTCCTCGTCGACGCCGAGGCGGGCCATGACCTCCGGGTAGCGCGGCGCGAGCGACGCCGCCGCGGCGAGGTTCCGGGCGGCCATGAGGTTGGTGTAGACGTTGTCGTCGCCGAGCGCCGAGTACTCGTCCGGCCCGGTGACCCCGTCGAGGTGGAACCGGCCGTGCCGGTCGTGGTGGCCGAGCGAGCGCCACAGCCGCGCCGTCTCCACCAGCAGCTCGACCCCGGCCTCGCGCATGAACGCCTCGTCGCCGGTGGCGTGGTAGTACCGCAGCGTGGCGTCGGCCACCGCCACCGACACGTGGAACGCGGCGGTGCTCGCCGGCCAGTACCCCGAGCATTCATGGCCGCGGATGGTCCGCCAGGGGAAGGCCGCGCCCCGTAACCCGAGCACCTGGGCCCGCTCGCGCGCCAGGTCCAATGTGGCGTGTCGCCAGCGCAGCACCTCCCCCGCCGCGGCCGGCAGCGTGTAGGTGAGCACGGGCAGGGCGAACATCTCGCTGTCCCAGAACGTGTGCCCGTCGTACCCGGTGCCGGTCAGGCCCTTCGCGGCGATCGGCCGGCGCTCGGCCCGGGCCCCACTCTGCAGCACGTGGAACAGCGCGAACCGGGCCGCCTGCTGCAGCTCGGGATCGCCGTCGATGCGGACGTCGGCGCTGTCCCAGAACCGGTCGAGGAACTCCCGTTGCGCCGCGACCAGGCCGTCCCAGCCGGTGAACCGGGCCGCGGCGAGGGCCGCGTGCACCTGGTCGCGCAGCGCCGGCCGGGAGCGCTGGGAGGACCAGCCGTACCCGAGGAACTTCACCACCCGCAGGACCTGGCCGGGCCGCATCTCGCAGGCGATCGTCGTCCGGGCCCAGTCCGGGTGCGACTCGGTGGTCACGGCGATGCGCTCGGGCGACTCGATGATGTGGTCCATGCCGGCCGCGACCCGCAGGCCGCTGCGCCGGGTCACGTGCACCAGCAGCGCCGCGTGGACGGAGTGGTGATGCTCCTCCGCCTGCAGCGGCGAGGCCAGCACGGCGGCGACCCGGGGATCGTCCCCCATGGACGGTAGGTCCTCGTTCGCGACGAGCTCGGACTGCAGGATGAGCCGGGCGGGCTCGTCGATCGGCTCGACCTCGTACCGGATGGCGGCGATCGACCGCTGGGTGAACGAGACCAGCCGGACCGTCCGGATGCGCACCCGCTGGCCCGCCGGCGAGACCCAGTCGACCGAGCGGGACAGCGTGCCGCCGCGCAGGTCGAGCACCCGCTCGTGCGCGAGCAGCTCGCCGTAGCGCAGATCGAACGGCTCGTCGTCGACCAGCAGCCGGATGACCTTCCCGTTGGTGATGTTGACGATCGTCTGCCCGGACTCCGGGTAGCCGTAGCCCGCCTCGGCGTACGGCAACGGCCGCAGCTCGTAGAACGAGTTCAGGTACGTTCCGGGCAGCGCGTACGGCTCGCCCTCGTCGAGGTTGCCGCGCAGGCCGAGGTGGCCGTTGGCGAGGGCGAAGACCGCCTCGGTGTGCCCCAGGCGGTCCAGCCCCAGCGACGGCTCACGCACGCACCAGGGCTCGACCGGGAAGTACGGTTCCGGGCTCATGACGGCTCCCCGGCGTCGAGCAGCTCGGCGAGATCACTGACCACAATGGACGCTCCGTTGCGCAGCAGCTCCTCGGCGTGTCCCACCCGGTCGACCCCCACCACGAACCCGAAACCACCGTCCCGACCGGCCTGGACGCCGGCGATCGAGTCCTCGTAGACACACGCCTGGGCCGGGGGCACGCCCAGGTCGGCCGCGGCGGCCAGAAAGGTGTCGGGAGCAGGTTTCCCCCGCAGGTGGCGCTCGGCCGCCACGACACCGTCCACGCGCACCTCGAACAGGTCGGCCAGGCCGGCCGACCGGATGACCTCGCCCGCGTTGGCGCTCGCGGTGACCACCGCCCGCCGCAGTCCGGCGTCCCGGGCCGCGGTCAGGTAGCGCACCGAGCCCGGGTACGGCCGCACACCCTGCTCCCGGATGATCCGGCGCAGGATCTCGTTCTTGCGGTTGCCCAGGCCGGCCACGGTCTCCCGCTCCGGCGGGTCGTCAACCGACCCCTCGGGCAGCGTGATGTCCCGCGAGGCGAGGAAGGTTCGCACGCCGTCGAGCCGGGGTCGCCCGTCCACATAGGACGTGTAGTCCGTCACCGGATCGAACGGGGGCAGCGGCCGCCCCGACCGCTGGGACCACTGGCGCAGGAAGTCGTCGAACATCTCCTGCCACGCAGCCGCGTGCAGCCGCGCGGTGCTCGTGAGCACCCCGTCGAGGTCGAACAGTCCGGCGACGACGCCGGCCGGCAGTCCGAGCACAGGCTCAATCTATCCGCGGGCCGGCCCGGCAGCGACCGAAGTGCGCGACCAGCACCGGGCCAGCCTCCCGTTCCGCCGCCAGCCCCCGGTCCAGGGCCAGCCTCCCGGTCCAGGGCCAGCCTCCCGGTCCGGGTCAGCCACCCGGTCCAGGGCCAGCCTCCTGGTCCGGGTCAGCGACCCGGACCACCAGGGCGGCACCAGGTCGAGACCACCTCGTCCCGCCAGCGCTGCCAGTACTCCGGTGCGGCGACCTCGACGGTCATCGGGCCCCACGGCCGGTCGACCAGGGCGGTCAAGGGCCAGACGCCGGCCTGCTCGTCACAGTCGGTGATTCGGTAGACCAGCACGGCGTCCACGGCCTCGCCGGGCCGCAGCGTCATCGGAAACGGCGACGGGGCGCGGTCGGGGCCCTCCACGCCCAGCAACTCGAATCCGGCGGCGGACCGGCCGACATCCAGCACCGTGACCGAGAACGGCCCCTCGTTGGCCACGGTGACCCAGACTCGCGCCCCGACCGGGTTCTCCTCCCACTGCCGCACCTCGCCGGGCCAGGCGAGGCGGGGCACCACGATCCCGGTCCGCCAGACCAGCGCGCCAGCGATCACGAGAAGCACCGCGCCCGCGATCGTGACCCAGTTCAGCACGACGGTGCGCCAGCGCAGCCGACCCGCGTGGGGGTCCAGTTGCGCCCAGACCTCATCGGAGACTCCCGGCACCACGGCGTGAATGTAGCAATGACTTGCTACATTGAGCAACAGGTGGGGGCGAGTCGGTAGGTCCGTAGAGAGGCAGGCCATGCGGAGATATGCAGCGGGGCTGGTGGCCGTGGCGCTGATGGCGCTGCTCGCCATGGTCGCCGCCCTGGGGGTCGGGGCGGTCAGCGTGCTCGCCGTCGCGTTCGTGATCGTGACCGCCGTGCTCGTCGCGGTCTACACCAGCGGAACCGTCAGTCGCCGGCGAGTGGAGCGCTTCGCCGTGCGTCAGCGGCTGGTCGTCACCGCCGACAACGGCAACCAGATCATCCGGTACCTGGCCACGACACGCCGCTGGCGGGTCGCCGGCTTCGTAGGCGGCCTCGTGGCCTCCGGCATCTTCTTCCCCCGCCCGAGCGGAGACATATCCGTCGGTGGCGAACTCATCGTCATCTTCGTGGGCTGGTTCGCCGGTGCGCTCATCGCCGAGGCGCGCGTCGAGCACCTGGAGCACGGCCGGGTCCGCGTCGCCTCGCTGCAGCCGCGCCATCCGGAGCGGTATGTGGGGCGGTTCGTCTGGGCCCTGGTGCCCGGGGCGGCGGTGGTCGCGGTCGCGACGGGGGCGGCCACCGCCGCGGCCGGGGCGCTGGGCTGGGCCGAGCCGAACTGGACCTGGGCCGGCGTGTGGCTGCTGGTCGCGCTCACGGTGGCCGTGATCGTACGGGCGTTCCAGCACGTGGTCCTGCGCCGGCCGCAGCCGCTCGCCGCGCCCGACGTGATCGCGGCCGACGACGCCATCCGGTCGCGCGCCCTGTCCGTGCTCTCCGCCGGCGGGGCGGCCCTCGTCCTGCTCATGGTGCTCAACCAGATCGGGTCGGTGCACCCGGTCGGCGTGGCCGACAGCGTGATCTACACGATCCGGATCCTCGGCGCGCTCGGCGTGGCGCTGTTCGGCTGGCTGGTGGCCACGTCCTCCCCGCCGAGCGCCGCGCCGCGGCCGGACCGGACCGCCATGGACGCGGCATGACCGCCCCGGCCGACGGTGGGGTCGGCGTGAGCGTGGATCCCAGCAGCCCGACGCCGCCGTATGAGCAGATCCGTACCCAGATCGCGACCATGATCGAGGCGGGAACGCTCCCGGAGGGCACGCAGCTGCCCCCGATCCGTCAGCTCGCGGCCGACCTCGGACTCGCCGCGAACACGGTCGCCCGCGCCTACCGCGAGCTCGAGGCGGGCGGCTGGGTGGTCAGCCGGGTCCGGCACGGCACCACGGTCGCGCCGCGTCGCCGGATACCGGAGGCCGACATACGGCGCCGGCTGCACGAGGCCGCCCGGGGCTATGCCGCGCTGGCGCGTCAGCTCGGCGTCGAGCCCGACGAGGCCGTCCAGGCCGTACGGTCGGCGCTGCACGGCGAGGGGGGCGCGCCCGGCCGGGAGCAGCCGTCGTGACCGCCGGGGGCCGCCCCGACCGCCTCGCGGCCCCCGCCACGACAATCGACTGTCTTCACGGATTTATGTAGTTACGGCGACCATGCAGGTACGGCACACGACTCCATGCAGGTACGGCCTACGACCCGATGTGGGTACGGCGTACGACCACCGCTCGCGATACCGGCGGCTCGCGACCTACAGCTCCCGCCAGTCGTCGGTCCCGGCGAGCAGGTCCCGCACCCGGTCGAGGGCGGCGTCCTCTTGATCGAACTCGTACATGACGGAGCGCCCCTCGACCCCGCCGGTGCGCTCCTCGACGATCCACCGTCCGGCGTCCTCGTAGAGCACGATGTCGACTCGGGCGAGCCGCCCCCACCGCCCGTTCCAGTAGTGCTTGCGCTTCTCCATGCCCTATAGTCGAACACACGTGCGAGCATCTCTGCGTCGCGGGGTCACCGTTACGTCCATCACGGCTCACCGAACCGCACAAGATTGCGTCTGCCCGTCTCGGTCGCGGATAGCCTTACCGTCATCGGGGCATCAACCGAACGGAGGAGCAGTGACAGGCGACGAGGGCGGAGGTCCGTTGACCGACGACGCGCTGGGCGGCGAACCGTTCGTGGTCGTCGCGAATCGACTCCCGGTTGACGAGGTGACCGGCCAGGCCGGCAGCGGCGGGGCAAATGGCACCGAAACGGTCACCTCACCCGACGGTCGGGTATGGCGGCGCAGCCCGGGTGGGCTGGTGTCGGCGCTGTACCCGCTGCTGGCCGGCCGGAGCGAGGCCACCTGGGTCGGCTGGACGGGCGCGCCGGGGCCGGCGCCGGAGCCGTTCGAGCTGACCGGATTCGCCGGCGACAGCGAATCCGCCCGGGCCGGAATCCGGATCCATCCCGTGCCGCTGTCCGAGCAGGAGTTCGACGAGTTCTACGAGGGGTACGCCAACGCGACGATCTGGCCGCTCTACCACGACGCCGTCCAGATGCCCGTGCACAACCGGGAGTGGGCGGCCGCCAACCGGGCGGTGAACCTGCGGTTCGCGGAGACCGTCGACCGGGTGAGCCCGCGGGGGGCGACCGTCTGGGTGCAGGACTACCAGTTGCAGCTCGTGCCGGCGATGCTGCGGGAGCGGCGCCCCGACCTCCGCATCGGCTTCTTCCTCCACATCCCGTTCCCGCCGGTCGAGCTGTTCATGCAGCTCCCCCAGCGCGTGGAGATCATGAAGGGCCTGCTGGGTGCCGACCTGGTGGGCTTCCAGACGCCCCGGGGCGCGCAGAACTTCCTGCACCTGGCCCAGCAGTTGCTCGGCCTGCGCCGCCGCGGGCAGTGGGTCCAGGTCGACGACCGCTGGGTCCGCGCCGAGGCGTTCCCGATCTCCATCGACGTCGAGGAGATGCGGCGGCTGGTGTCCCTGCCGTCCGTCCGGACCCGGGCCGCCGAGATCCGCGACGAGCTGGGAAACCCCAAGGTGATGATCCTCGGCGTGGACCGGCTCGACTACACCAAGGGCATCGGGCAGCGGCTGCGCGCCTACCGCGAGCTGCTCACCGAAGGGCGTGTGTCCGCACCGGACACGGTCTTCGTCCAGGTGGCCACCCCGAGCCGGGAGCGCGTCGAGCACTACGCCCAGCTGCGCGAGGACGTCGAGCGCGAGGTCGGGCACATCAACGGCGAGTTCGGTCGGGTCGGCATTCCGGCCGTGCACTACCTGCGCCAGTCGTACTCGCGCGAGGAGCTCGCGGCGCTGTACCTGGCGGCCGACGTGATGGCGGTGACGCCGCTGCGTGATGGCATGAACCTGGTGGCGAAGGAGTACGTGGCCGCCCGCGAGGACCTGCGTGGCGCCTTGGTCCTCTCCGAGTTCGCGGGGGCGGCGCGTGAGCTTAAGCATGCATATATGTGCAACCCGCATGACATCGACAGCATCAAGGAAGCCCTGATGCGCGCGGTCGAGGACGCCCCGGAGTCGATCAGCAAGCGGATGACGGCGATGCGCCGGTACCTGCGTCGCCACGACGTGCGCCGCTGGGCCACGGACTTCATCACGGCCCTGCGGATGACCGAGGCCGGCCCGGACGGCAAGGCCGGCGCCGACGACCCGGAGCGTCAGGGCACAGTGGCGGCATGACCGAGGCCCGGACAGGCCAGCCAGTGGCGGCCACCTTCATCGATGCCGGGCTGCGCTCGGCGGTGGCGCGCATTGCCCGGGTGCCTCGGCTGCTGGTCGCGTGCGACTATGACGGGACGCTGGCTCCCCTCGTCGACGATCCCGCGTTCGCCACCCCGCTGCCCGAGGCGGCCGCGATCATCCGCGAGATCGCCGCCCTGCCGCAGACCACGGTCGCCGTCGTCTCGGGTCGTTCCCTGCGCGATCTCGCCGCCCTGTCCCGCATGCCGAGCGAGGTGCAGCTCGTCGGCAGCCA
>Ga0310831_100603_pt1 | contig 15867 bp, 9 predicted proteins | sample WT_ome_6_FD_201307 | JGI IMG/M metagenome (GOLD analysis project Ga0310831, IMG submission 201307) | Sorghum-adapted microbial communities enriched on wild type (WT) sorghum from Joint BioEnergy Institute, Emeryville, California, United... ... | reverse complement strand
GGCCCGGCGGCGGCGCGACCGCGGGCCGGGGCTCGTAGGAGGGCGGGGGCGGGGCGAGCGCACCGGCCGGGACCAGCCCGCGGCCCAACTCCCGCAGCGCGGCCGGGCCGTACGCGGCCACCAGGTCGGCGAGGTACTCCGCCCCCAGCGCGTCCCGGTCGACCGCGCGGGCCAGCGCTCGCCGGTGCGCCCGCAGCTCGCGGGCGCCGGCCAGCGTCCGGCGGGGACCGAGGCTCAGCAGCCCGGCCACGCCCCACACGCCCAGGGCACTGACCACTGTGGAGCCTTGCAGGTCGCGCTCCAGCATGGTGGCGGTGGCGAGCCCGCCGGCGTGGATGAGCAGGGCCGCGGCGAAGACCCGCCGGCGGCGCGGCGGCAGCAGGCCCCGCTCGAGCAGCCCGGCCCGCAGCGGCGCGCAGGCCCGGCGCACCCGGGGCAGCCAGGCCAGCAGCCGGGGCCGGCGGGTCCAGGTCAGGCCGGCGTAGACGGCGACGGCGAGCCGGTCGTCGAGGTCGTGCCGGGGGTCGAGGCGCTGGGGGTGGCGCCCGCTCAGGTCGACCGACCCGCAGCCGTGCAGGTCGGCGAGCACGGTGAGCACGACGCCGTACGGCCCACGGCGGAGATAGGCCAGCTCACGCGGGGCCAGGTCCCACCCGTCCTCGTAGTCGTCGTCGGCGCTCCGCCGGTCCAGCGGCAGCGCCCGGGCCAGCGCCGACCCGAGCAGCAGCGCTGCGCAGACGACCAGGTACGGCTCGACCACCGTGCCTCCCCTCGCGGGTCAGCGTAGTGGCGATCGCCGCGCCCGTCACCCCGCCGATTGTTCAAGCGGACCGCCGCGCCGACCCCGGCGGCAGCGGTACAGTCGCGGCCGGGAGGCCGACGATGTCGATGCCAGCGGATATCAAGGCGTACAACCGGCAGCTCATCGAGGAGTTCCGGTCCCGGGGCGGGCCTCCGGACGGACGACCTCTCCTGCTGCTGACCACCACCGGTCGGCGGACCGGGCGGCGCCACACCACCCCGGTGATGCGGCTCGTGGTCGACGGCCGGGATGCGGTGGTCGCGTCGAACAACGGCGCGCCGCGGCACCCGGACTGGTTCCACAACCTGGTGGCCGACCCGGACGTGACGGTCGAGGTGGCCGGGGAGACCTACCCGGCCCGGGCCGTCGTCCCCGAGGGCGCCGAGCGCGACCGCATCTGGGCGCAGATCGTGGCGGCGCACCCGTTCTTTGCCGAGCACCAGTCGCGCGCGAACCCACGCACGATTCCGGTGGTGGTGCTCGAGCGCCGGCCGACGACCGAACCATCCGGATGAATCGACCATCCGGATGAATCGGACCTAACACGCACCCGGTGTTGCGTTCTCGCGTCGCGGGCGGCCGGTCTGTTTTCATGTTCGCCGTGACTGCCGAATCGCTACGCCTGCGGGTGCGCGTCGACGCTGATCCCGACACAGTGTTCAAGGCCCTCACCGATGGCGACGAGCTGACGGAGTGGTTCGCCGAGTCCGCCGAGGTGGACCTGGCCCAGTCGCGGTACGAGTTCTGGGGGCGGTACACCCCGCAGGGCGACCGACCCCGGCAGACGCTCACCGGCCACGAGCCGGGGCGGGCGCTGCGCTTCACCTGGAGCTTCGACGAGGGACCCTCCACAGTGGAGCTGACGCTGGCGCCCGAGGGTGAAGGGACGGTGGTCTCCCTCAACCACGAGGGCATCGCCACCGACCTGATTCCGGTGAAGTGCTTCTGGTACGTCACACTGGCCAACCTCGCCGCCTCGAGCGAGAACCGCCAGACGATGCCCCCGTTCGACTTCAGCGTGCCGGCCCAGGGGGACGCGCTGGTCCGGACGGTCATCGATGCCCCGGTCGAGGAGGTCTACGCCGCGCTGCTGGACCCGGAGCGGGTCAGCCGGGTGGCCGGCGTCGCCGCGACCATCGAGCCGCAGGTCGGCGGGCGGTACGCCCTCGCGTGGGAGGGCTACGGGCCGGACCGGATCGTCGAGCTGGAGACCGACAAGACGCTGGCCTACACGTGGCGCAACCACGGCGGGGCGGGTGAGTCGCTCGTGCGTTGGTCGTTGCGCAGCTCGCGGGGCGCCACCTACCTGACCCTGGTGCACGAGAAGATCCCCGACGACGCCCTGGCCGAGCGGTACCGGCAGGGGTGGCCGCCGTACCTGGTCGAGCTCAAGCGGCTGCTTGAGCTGGGCCAGGCCTGGCAGCCCCTGGCGAGCTGACCGCCGCCGACTCGTCCGCCGGCGGGAGGCCACGCTGGCGGACCAGCCACGCGTCCAGGGCGCAGCCGAGCAGGATCAGCATCGCCACCCGGGTCGCCACGGCCTCCTGCACGCCGAAGCGCTGCAGCTCGCCGGTCACCATGACGATCGTGGCCGTGGCGGAGAGCAGCGCCGCGGCGAAGACCCCGACGGCGCACCACACCAGGCGGCGGTGGCTGCGCAGCGCCCCGGCCCACCAGGCCAGGGCCAGCGTGGCGGCGAAGCCGAGCAGGGCCAGCGGCAGTCCGAACCGGCGGGACGGGAAGGCCAGCTTCTCGATCGGAACCACCCGGGGCACCTCGGCGTAGACCTCGCCGCCGAGGGTCAGCGACAGCTGCCGGAAGAAGGTCTTCACGAACAGGGCCGGGTCGGCCGTGACGAGGTCGGTCCAGAAGTAGCGGCCCTTGCGTTCGTGCACCCACTCCACGAGGGCGGGGCACCGGGTGTACGCCTCCGCCCACTCCCGGCCCCGCCAGTGGAGCGTGTCGCTGGTGAACGCCTCCAGCTCCGGGCAGGTCGGCATGCCGATCTTCGTCGTGTAGGCCGCCCACAGCTCGGGGTTGGTCGACACGTCCACCCGCAGCCGGTAGACGAACCGGTACTCGTCCTGCGGCAGCGGCGGGTCGATCGCGTCCCCGTCGTAGGGCACCATGGCCCGCTCCATGCCGGGCGTGATGGCCGCGTACCACACGATGCCCAGGCCGAGGACCAGGCAGGAGGCCACGGCGGCGGTGACGGTCCGGCGGGTGGCCGGACGGGTGGTCGCCGACGGAGCGGCCGTGCGGGCGGTGGCGTCGGCGAGGGGTGCGCCGCCCGCGGCCGCGGGTCGGCGGCGCCGGGCCCGCCAGACGGCCCGGCCGGCGATGAGGAGCAGCACCGCCATGACCACGACGGTGAAGACCCGGATGTCCGGGCGGATGAAGGTCCACCAGATTCCGACCAGCGTCATGGCCGCCACCGCGACCCAGGAGCCGGTCCGCAGCCAGCGCAGCAGGAAGGTCAGGACCAGCAGGCCGAGGCTGATCGAGGTGGACTCGGTGAGGATCGCCAGGTCCCAGCTGGCGACCTCGCGGACGCAGGCGAAGACCAGGATCGCGGCGACGGCGGCGACGCGGGCCGCGCGCGTGCGCAGGTGCCGGGACACCTCCCAGGCGAAGGCGGCCCACGCGACGGTCGCCAGCGCCCACTGGCCGACCGCCCGCCACTCGTCGCTGCCGAACAGGGAGTAGAAGAGCGGCAGGCCCCACGGCCGGGGCGCGTTGCCGACGAACGAGAGCAGGGGCCCGTGGTTGCGGGACGGGTCCTCCCGGGGCGCGTAGACGGCCGAGTCGTGCGACTCGAACACGGTGCCCCCGAGGATGATCACCAGCCGGGCCGCGAGGTAGGCCACGGCGATGGTCGCCCCCACCGCGACCGTGTTGGCGGCGTACCGCCGCCATGCCCTCGTCACCGCCGTCCGCACCGACGCCACCGTCGTCCCGCCTCTCCGCCGACTGGCCCGCTCGGGCGCTGCTGTCGATGAGTCCCCTTCCGGGCGCCCGGAGCCTACCAGCCCGGATGCCGGCGCACGGCGGCCTCGGTGGCCGTCCCGCCCCGCCCCGGCCGGGCCCCGTGCCGTGCCTTTCGTCGCCAGAAAGCCTCTCTTCGTCGCGAGAAAGCCCTGGCCCCGGACAGGCATGAGACGGCTGCGGTCCCGAACACGCATGGGTGTGCTAGCCGGCTAGGCCTAGCTGGCCAGCGACGACGCGCCGGTGTCGGGTGGCGGGTTGGACAAGCGTCCGGGCGGGCGAGGAAGGCCTTGGGCGCGGCGTGGCCCGACCACGCGGCGCCATTCCTCGATGCCCCCTCTCCTCGGTGGTCTGTCCTCGCTGACCGGGTTCGGTCGCTCGCGCCCGTCCTCCCGCGATCGGTGAGCGGATCGGGGCCGTGCTCCACCGGGCATCGATCAGCTCTCAATTCGGTATCGCATCGTCGCGTCGTCGCTAACCCCTTGGTGGCCCCTGGCTACACCATAACGGTCATTATGGTGTAGCCAAGACCTAGGGCGATTTGTCCGTTTCTCTGAATTAACGGATTACATTAACCGACAATTCGATAATTCTCCGAAGGGGTGTGACCTGCGCAGATGTCCCAGGAGGGCGTACGAACGGCTATTAGCGGGCGGCCGGTAATTGACGACACCTGTCGTCAAGGCCGACGGACACGAGGTCGACCGGTAACGAGGACACCGGTCGTCGAGGTCGACGGACACGAGGTCGGCGGCAGCGCCGGAAACGCTCCCCTCGTCTCGCCGCCCGCTTGACCAGCCGCGGCGCCAAGAGGGACACGGCGTTCGGTCAGGTACGGCCGGCCCTCACGTACGGGCGACGGTCAGGCCCGGGCGTCGGCGAGGTTGAGGATGACCACGCCCACGATGACGAGCGCGATCCCGAGCAGGCGCGGCAGGGTGGCGGCCTCGCCGAGGAAGAGGATGCCGATGGTCGCGATCAGCGCGGTCCCGACGGCCGACCAGATCGCGTACGCCGTCCCGACCGGCACGGACTTGAGGACGAGCGACAGCAGGTAGAAGGAGAGACCGTAGCCGACCAGCGTCCCGAGGCTCGGCCAGAGCCGGGTGAACCCGTTGCTGAACTTGAGGGAGGTCGTGCCGGCGACCTCGGCGAGGATGGCGAAGGCGAGCAGGACGTAGGCCATGGCTGACTCCAGGGGTTGATCCAGTCGTCGTTCGGTCGTCCCAGCATGCCCGGGGCCGGTGGGCCGACGACCAGTTCGAGCACCATCGGCGTCACCGGAGGCTCCTCCGACGGCCGGCCGGATGAGGCCTCTCCCCAGCCCACGAGGTCGATGCGTGGTGCCTGCCCAACCGTTGGCCCGGGTCGGGCCAACCTCCGCTCCCGCGCCGCCACCACGAGCTTTCCGGGCGCCTCCGTGTCACCGGTCGGGGCTACTGTGTCGGGTCATCGGACCGAGGGGAGGCACGATGGGCGACGCCGTGGCTCAGCTGGTCGACGAGGACGCGTTCGTCGTCCCCGCGTCGTGGGGGAAGAGCATTCACCCCCGCCGCGGTGGCGTGCCCGGGCCGACCCTGGAGACCACCGGTGATCCCGAGGTCATCGACCGGCTGAAGGCGTACGCGCAGGAGGCCGTCCACCATCCCCGCAGCGACGCCGAGATCGCCGGTCCCGCCCGCGCCTACCTCGCCGGCGCGGACGTGACGCCACTCGGCGCGGGTGTCGTGGCGGCCGCGGCCCTGATCACCCTGTTCGAAGGTCTGGGCGCGTACGAGTTCACGTCGGCCACCCGGCTCGCCGACGCGCTCGTCCACGAGCACGGAGTGCCCTTCGCCGCCGCGGCCACCGTGCACGCCGTCGGCGTCGCCTTCCGGCAGGGTCAGTACCTGGTGCGGCGCACCGACCGCTACCTGTCTGCGCCCCTGGAGGCCATGGCCCAGCGGGTGCGAGCCCACCTCGCGGCCGCCCCGGACGAGCCGTACGCGCAGGCCGTCCAGGCCCTGGCCGACCTGCGGGGCGGCCCGACGGTGCAGCGGATCGTCGCCGCCTACCTCGTGCCCGACCAGGTGGCCTGGGTCGACGAGCTGTGCGCCGAACTGGCCGCGGCCGGGACACGGGTGACCGAGCCGCAGGTCCTGTGCGCGCTCAGCACCGCCGAGCAGCTTGACCGGATCGCCGATCTCGTCCACCCCTGGGTGCTGGCGTTGTCCGGGGTGGCGATGACCCTGGCCGAGGGCGTCGGCCCGGCCGCGGCCACCGCCCTGATGCGCTGGTTCGACGACGTCGATGCCGACGTGCGCCGGCGCCTGCTCGCGGTCGTGGCCCACCTGCCCAGCGACGAGGCGGTTCAGGCCCTCATCGACCGGATGGACCAGAAGTTCGTGGCGCCGGTCCTGGGCGAGATGCTGGGGCGCTACCCGCAGCGGGCGGTGCGGGTGCTGGGTGAGGCGTCCGGCGGGTCATCGGCCAAGGCCCGCGCCGCCGCGGAGCTGTTGCGCCGACACGTCCTGGCCTACCCCGACGCGGTCGCGGCGGTGGCGCCGACGCTGCCGCCGGAGGTCCGCGCCCGGGTGGAGTCCGCGGTCGCCCGCACCGTCCGGGTCAGGGAGGCGGATCCGGCGACGCTCCCCCGGGTCCTCGTCGCTCCCCCGTGGACGGTGAAGCGCGCCGCGCCCAAGCCGGTGGTGGTCGCGGGGTTGACGCCGACGATCGAGCGGGGCATGGCGTGGGCCCCGGGTGAGCGGCAGAGCTGGGCGGCGACCCAGCCCTGGCGGATTCCGGACTCCAAGTGGGAGAAGCTGGTCCAGCGGCCCGTCGAGAAGCTGGGGTGGGGCGACCGGGGGCCGGCGCTGGCCCACGGGCCGGAGAGCTACGTGCGCCCGCTGTTGGACACCTGGCGGCCCCGGGATGTCTTCGACATCAAGTGGTGGATCCGTGCCATCGTGGCCCGGTTCGAGTCCGACGCGACCCGGCTGGCGATGCACGCGGCCCAGTTGGACCCGGCGGGCCTCGGTTCCGCGCTGCTCCCCATCGGGCACGGCGACATCGCGCCGCTGATGGCGGACTGGCTGGTGCGGCTCAAGTCAGGCCGGTCGACGGCGCTGGCGTGGCTGGCCCGCCACCCCCGGGTGGCGGGCCTGGCCCTGATCCCGGCGGCGCTCGGCAAACCGGGCCCCGAGCGGCGCGCAGCCGAGGCAGCCCTGCGGGCCATCGCCGCCGCTGGTCACGCTGAGGTCATTCGCGACGCCGCGGCCACGTACGGCAAGCCAGCCGCCGCCGGGATCGAGGCGCTGCTCGGCCTCGACCCGCTCGACGTCGTGCCGACCCGCGTCCCGTCCCTGCCCGACTGGGCGGCACCGGAGCGGCATCCCCAGGTGCTGCTGCGCGACCGGGCATCAGCGCTGCCGGCGGCCGCGGTCACCCACCTGGCGACCATGCTCGCCTTCTCCAAGCCCGGGGAGGTCTACGCCGGCGTCGACGTCGTGAAGGAGATCATCGACCGCGAGTCGCTGGCCGAATGGGGCTGGTCGCTGTTTCTGGCCTGGCAGGCGGCCGGCCTACCCGCGAAGGAGGGCTGGGTGCTCGACGCCCAGGGCATGATCGGCACCGACGAGACCGTCGACGGCTCGCCCGGATCATCCGGGCCTGGCCGGGCGAGGGCGGGCATGCCCGGGCGGCCAAGGCGCTCGACGTGCTGGCCGCCATCGGCAGCGACATCGCGTTGATGACCCTGCACAGCTTCGCGCAAAAGGCCAAGCACCGCAGTCTCCGGGAGCGGGCCACCGAGAAGATCGCCGAGATCGCCGCCAACCGGGGACTGACGCCGCAGGAGCTGGCCGACCGGCTCGTGCCGGACCTCGGTCTGGAGCCCGACGGCACCACCGTTCTCGACTACGGGCGGCGCCGGTTCATCGTCGGCTTCGACGAGCAGCTGCGCCCGTACGTCGCCGACGAGGACGGCACGCGGCGCAAGGACCTGCCCAAGCCCGGCGCCGCCGACGATCCCGCGCTCGCCGACGCGGCCTACAAGCGGTTCGCCGCGCTGAAGAAGGACGTCCGCACCATCGCCAAGGACCAGGTCCGTCGGCTGGAGCAGGCGATGGTGATGCAGCGGCGGTGGAGTGCCGCCGAGTTCCGGGAGCTGTTCGTCGCCCACCCGTTGCTGTGGCACGTGGTGCGCCGGCTCGTGTGGGGCGTGTACGACACCGACGGCACTTTCGTGCACGGACTGCGCGTGGCCGAGGACCGGACGTTCGCCGACGTGCACGACGACCTGATCGAGGTCGATGACCAGGCGAGCATCGGGGTCGCACACCCGCTGCACCTGGGCGACACGGTGTCGGCCTGGTCGAGCCTGCTCGCCGACTACGAGATCGTGCAGCCCTTCGCCCAGCTGGCCCGCCCGACGTACCAGTTGTCCCCGGAGGAGCGGGACGCCGCGCGGCTGGCCCGGTTCGAGGGGTTGACCGTGCCCAGCACCAGGGTGCTCGGCCTGACCAGCCGGGGCTGGGTGCGCAGCGACGCCCAGGACAACGGCGTGCTGGCGTGGCTGACCCGGGCGCTGCCGGGCGACCGGGCGCTGGTCGTCAACCTGGAGCCGGGCATCCCCTACGGGATGGTGACCGCGTACCCCGAGCAGAAGCTGGAGGCCGTCTGGATCAACGATCGCCCCGAGGGTGACTGGCCGCCGAGCGGCCACGTACGCTTCGGCGAGCTCGACCCCGTGACCGTCTCCGAGATCCTGCGCGACCTCACCGACCTGACCCGCTGACCCGACCCGACACGCTGAACCGACCCCGACGAGCTGACGACGGACACGCTGAGCCATGGCCCAGACGAGGACTCCCCGCGCCCGGGCGCCCCGACCGAGCGATGCCCCTGTGGCGAGCGAGGCGGCCCGGGACGAGCCGGCGATCCAACGGCCGCCGGCCGAGGTGCGCTTCGCCGATGAGCTCGAACGGCTGAGGGCGGCCGACGACGGGGACCGGCCCCCGGGGTGGGCGATGAGCCTCACCGCGGCCCGGCGCTTCATCCTGGGCGACGAGTCCCTCGGCATCAGCCAAAAGTTCGTCGGTGATCCGTCCCTGGTGGACCGCGCGCTGGTGACCCTCGCGACCGGGCGTGGGCTGATGCTCGTCGGCGAGCCCGGCACCGCCAAGTCGCTGCTGTCCGAGCTGCTCGCCGCCGCGGTCAGCGGCACGTCGACGCTGACCATCCAGGGCGGCGCGGCGACCACCGAGGACCACATCAAATATTCGTGGAATTACGCCCTGCTCATCAGTGAGGGACCGTCGCTGCGGTCGCTCGTGCCGGCGCCGATGATGCGGGGCATGGCCGAGGGCAAGGTGGTCCGGTTCGAGGAGATCACCCGATGCCCGTTGGAGGTGCAGGACAGCCTGCTCTCCCTGCTCTCCGATCGTGTGCTGACCGTGCCCGAGCTGTCCGGGCCGGAGTCGCTGGTCTTCGCCCGGGACGGGTTCAACGTGATCGCCACCGCGAACACCCGCGACCGCGGGGTCAACGAGATGAGCGCCGCCCTGAAGCGACGGTTCAACTTCGAGACCGTCTTCCCGATCGCGGACTTCGCCACCGAGCTCGAGCTGGTCGAGTCGGAGGCGCGCGCCCTGCTCGCCCGGTCCGGGGTGACCGTGCCGCCCCGCCGGGACGTGCTCGAGGTGCTCGTCACCACGTTCCGGGAACTGCGCACGGGCGTCACCGAGCGCGGCGAGTCGATCGAGCGGCTGTCGGCCGGGATGAGCACGGCCGAGGCGGTCGCGGTCGCCCACGCGGTCGGCGTGCGCGGCTGGTTCCTGCGCCGGGAGGCCGGCACCCCGGCCGACCTCGTAGAGTGCCTCGCCGGTACCGCGGCCAAGGACAACCCCGAGGATCTCGCCCGGCTGCGCCGCTACCTCGAGCAGCAGGCACCCCGGCATCCGGGCCCGCACTGGCAGGCGTTCCACGCCGCCCGACACCTGCTGCCCGGATGACCGCGCCCCGCCCGACGACGCCGGAGACGGTGGCCCCGGCGACGGTGACGCCACCGACGGTGCCGCCGGACACCGTCACGTTCGTGGGCGTACGTCACCACAGCCCGGCCTGCGCGGCGCTCGTGGCCCGCACCATCGAGGCGCAGCGCCCGGCCTTCGTGCTCATCGAGGGCCCGGCCGACTTCAACGACCGCCTCGACGAGCTGCTGCTCGGCCACGAGCTGCCCATCGCGGTGTACACGTCCTACCGGGACGAGACGACCGTCCGGCGGTCGTGGACCCCGTTCTGCGAGTACTCCCCCGAGTGGGTGGCCCTGACGACCGGCCACCGGCTCGGTGCCACGGTGCGCTTCATCGACCTGCCGGCCTGGCATCCGGCGTTCGCGGGCCGGGAGAACCGCTACGCCGACGCCGACCGCCACTACGCCGAGGTGATCGACCGGCTGTGCCGGACCTTCGGAGTGGACAATGTGGACACTTTGTGGGACCACCTCGTCGAGATCGCCGAGCCCGACGGCCTCGCCGACCGGCTGGCGACCTACTTCGACCTCGTGCGGGGCGAGGCGCCGCCCAGCCCAGCCGACCGCGAGCGGGAGGCGTACATGGCCGCCTGGGTCCGCGCCGCCGTCGCCGCGGCCGGATCGCGCCCGGTGGTCGTGGTCACGGGCGGCTTCCACCGCCCCGCCGTGATGCGCCTGGTGGCCGAGGCCACGGCCCCCGCCGAGTGGCCGCCGACGCCCCGGTTCCCGGACGGCGCCGTGGGCGGCAGTTACCTGGTGCCGTTCTCGTTCAAGCGGCTGGACGCCTTCGACGGGTACCAGTCCGGCCTGCCGTCGCCGGAGTACTACCAGCAGGTGTGGGAGGTCGGCCCGCAGCGCGCCGCCGACGCGCTGCTGGAGGCGGTGGTCACCCGCCTGCGTCAGCGGGGCCAGCCGGTCTCCACCGCCGACCTCATCGGGGCCCGCGCGATGGCCAGTGGCCTGGCCCGCCTGCGCGGCCACCGGTACCCGGCCCGCACCGATGTCCTCGACGGCCTCGTCTCGGCCCTGGTGACCGAGGCGCTCGACCGGCCACCGCCGTGGACCGGCCGTGGCCGGCTTCCGGCCGGCACCGATCCGGTGATCGTCGAGATGGTCGCCGCGTTGAGCGGCACCCGCGCCGGCCGGCTGCACCCGGCCACCCCGATGCCACCGCTGGTGTCGGCCGCCCTGGCCGACCTCGAGGCCTGCGGCTCGGGCGACCTGCGGCTGAACCTCACCAGGGAACGCGACCAGGAGCGCAGCCGGACCCTGCACCGGCTGCGGGTCCTCGACATCCCCGGGATCGAGCGCCGGCCCGAGCGGACGCCGGATGACCTCGGGGAGACGTGGCTGGTGGCGCCCGACGACCTGACCCGGGCCGCGCTGATCGAGGCCGCGGTCTACGGAGCGACGCTCGCCGACGCGGCCGCGGCCCGGCTCGCCGAGTCGGCCGCGACCACCACGGACATCGACCAGCTCGCCGCGATCGTCCTGGACGCCGCCCTCTGCGGTCTCGGCCAGCTCGCCGAACAGGTGCTGGACCAGGTCGCCGCGGCCGTTGGCTCGGTCGCCGACCTCGGCGCGCTGGGTGAGGCGCTCGCGGTGGCCCTCGGCCTCTGGCGCCACGACCGGGTCCGCGGCATGGCGAGGACCGCCGCGCTCGGTTCCGTCATCGCGGCCGCCGTGGTCCGCCTGCTGTGGCTGGTCGAGGGTGTCCACGGTGGACCGTCGCCGGCCGACCTCGCCCGCCTGACCGCCGTCGTCGCCCTCCGGGACGCCGTCCGCCACGCCGGCTCGGTCCTGACGGTCGATGCCGAGGCCGCCCTGGCCGTGATGCGGCGCCTCGCCGCGGACCCGAGCCGGCCGGCGGACCTGCGGGGCGCGGCCGTGGGGTTCGCCTGGTCACTGCGGGACGCCGGAATGACGGGACCGGTGGTGGCCCGGGCGGTGCGCGGCGTGGCGGCGCCGGAGACGCTCGGGGACTGGCTCACCGGCCTGTTCGCGCTGGCCCGGGAGGAGGTACTGGCCGACGCGCCCACGGTTAACCCGGCCAGCTCCCAGGCAGCCGGTGCGGCGACCGGGACGGCCGAGGCGCGAGACGCCGACCACGGCGTGCTGGCCGTGCTCGACCGGATCGTCAGCGGCCTGCCCGAGCGGGACTTCCTCGTGGCGCTGCCCGCGCTGCGGCAGGCGTTCACGTTCTTCCCGCCCCGGGAGCGGGAGGCGATCGCCGAAGGGCTGCTGGCCCGGCGGGGCATCGTGGGCTCGGCCCGGGCCCTGCTGCGGCTCGAGGTCCCGCCGGAGCTGGTCGCCGAGGCCCGCGAGCTGGAGACTCGGGTCGACGAGCGCCTGCGGGCAGCGGGCCTGGTGGGTGGCCGGCCGGCGGGAGACCGTACGGCGTCAGGAGGGTGAGGTGACCGTGGCGAGCGACGACGAGCGTGCGTCAGCTGAACGCACGTTCTCTGGGCGTACGTCCTCTGTGGACCCGGCCCTGGAGCGGTGGCGGCTCATCCTCGGCAGCCCGGGCGAGCGGTGCCTGGCCGGGGGGAAGGCCTCGGCCATGGCCCTGGCCCGCGACGCCGCGCTCGACTGGCTCTACGGCCGCGACGAGGACCTGGCCCAGCGGGGCATCCGGCGCGGCGGCGCCCGGCACGCCGGGTCGGGACCGTCCCAGCTGACCACTGTGGACTGGCTCGACGACGTGCACCGGCTTTTCCCCAAGGAGACGATCGAGCGGCTGGAACGCGACGCCGTCGAGCGCTACCAGATCCACGACGTAATGACCGATCCGGCCGTGCTGGAGCGCATCGAGCCCAACCCCACCCTGCTGCGGGCGGTGCTACGGACCAAGCACCTGATGAACCCGCGGGTGCTCGCCCTGGCGCGGCGGATCGTCGAGGCGGTGGTGCGCGACCTCATGCGACGCCTGGCGGTCGAGGTGCGCTCCGCCTTCCTCGGCACCCGCCTGCGGCGGCCGAGCCGGTTCCGCCAGGCCCGGGACTTCGACGTACGCACCACCATCCGGCGCAACCTCGCCCACTACCGGCCCGAGGATCGGCGGCTGTACATCCGGACGCCGTACTTCCTCTCCCGCAGCCGCAAGCACCTCGACCAGTGGCAGGTGATCCTGCTCGTCGACCAGTCGGGGTCGATGGTGGGCTCCGTCATCCACTCGGCCGTGACCGCCGCGTGCCTGTGGGGCCTGCCCGGGGTCAAGACCCACCTCGTCGCCTTCGACACCGAGGTGGTGGACCTGACTGGCTACGTCACCGATCCGGTGGAGGTGCTGCTCAAGGTGCAGCTCGGCGGCGGCACCGACATCGCGCGGGCGGTGGCGTACGGCGCCGGGCTCATCGAGAACCCACGGCGGGCGGTCCTGGTGCTCATCACCGACTTCTTCGAGAACGGCAGCCCGGCCCCCCTGGTCCGCTCAGTAGCGCGCCTGGTGGAGCAGGGCACCCGCGTGGTGGGCCTGGCCGCGCTCGACGAGGAGGCCAATCGCGCCTACGACCGGGACGTCGCCCAGTCCCTGGCCGATGTCGGCGCCCACGTCGGTGCGATGACCCCGGGCCAGCTCGCCACCTTCCTCGCGGAGTGCATGGCCCGATGACGTCCTCCCCTGGTCAGATCTCCTCGGCGACCCGGCCCGGCGCGGCCCAGCCTGGCGCGGCCCGGCCCGATCTGCTCGCGCTGACCGAGGATGCGCTCGCCGCGCTGGCCAACCGCGGCCTGGTGAAGCGGGCGGTCAAGGAGCTCGAGGCGGGCCAGGGACCATCGGTGAGCATCGCCGCCGACGGGACCGTGTCCGGGGTGCATCCGGACGGTACGACCAGCAGGCTGCCCGTCGGTGCCGGCCTCGCGGCGGCGATGTGCAGCTGCCCGGCGACGGGCGTGTGCCGGCACCTGGTGGCGACCGTGCTGGCGTACCAGCGCCAGGCCGGGACCGATCAGTCCACAGTGGAAGTGTGGTCGCCGGCGGAGTTCACCGACGCGGAGCTGTCGGCGCTGCTCGGCGCGCGTCTCTGGGCCGCCGCCGGCCGCACCCGCCGGGCCGGCTACCCGGCGGTCGTGCACCGCGCGACGCCGCAACGGCCCGAGCCGAGCGTCGAGCTGCCCACCTGCACGGTCCGGTTCCTCGTGCCGCACGACCTGAGCTACGCCCGCACCGATGCGGCCGCTGGTAGCGCGCAGGAGGCGATCGCGCTGGCCGTGTGGGCGTTCCGGGTCGCCGACGAGCTGTTCCCGCACGCCGCCGACGCCGAGGTATCCGTCGGTGGGGAGGGCACCGCCGTCACCGACGGTCTCAAGGCGGCGGTGGCGCTCGTCGCGGAGGTGCTGAGCGAGGGCTTCGTCCACCTGGGACCGACGTACGCCGACACCCTGGCCCGGGTCGCCCGCGACCTCGACCACCGGGGGCTGCGCTGGCCCCAGCTCGCGGTGCTCGACCTGGCCGAGCAGCTCTCGGCCTACCAACGCCGGGCCGCGCACCACCGCCCCGAGCGGGTCGCCGACCTGCTGGCCGAGATCGTGGCCCGGTACCGCTGCGCGACCACCACCCCCGGGGTGCTCGCCCGGGTGCTGGGTACCGATGAGCCCGCCGAGACGCCCCTACGGCGGGTCCGCCTCACCGGCCTCGGCTGCCGGGTGACGCGCACCGAGGATGAGCGACGTGTCGATATCTACCTGGCCGCCCACGACACCGGGCAGGTGCTCGTGCTCCGCCGCGGCTGGCCGGTGGCGGTGACCGGGGCCCAGCTCGCGTCACGGCGGGTCGGCGGCGCCACGGTGCAGGCGCTCGCCCGCGGCAACATCGTCACCGAGTCGGCCCGGCGCAGCGCCAACCGAATGCTGCGCCTGGCCGCGGACACGGTGGGCCGCACCAGCGTGACACCCTCGGACGGCGACTGGGACAGCCTGCCGCCGGGTCTGCTGGTACGCGACCTCGCCGCCGCGGCCCGGGAGCTCGCCGAGGCGCCGCCACGCCTGGTCCGCCCCCGCGTCGAGGCGGAGTCGGTGCGCGCGGTCGTCGTCGACCACGTGAAATCCATCGGCTACCAGCCGGGTGACCAACGGCTGGACGCGGTCATCACCGACCCGTCCGGCGGCCAGGCCGTGGTGAGCCTGCGCCACGATCCCGTCACGCCCGGTGCGCTCGACGCGCTGGCCGAAGCCCTCGCCGCCGGGCCACGGTTCCTCAGCGGGGCGCTGCGCCGCGACCGTGGTCGGCTCGTCATCGAGCCTTTCGCGCTGGTCGTCGGCACCGAGGTGAGGGTGCCGGCCCTCGCCCCCGGCGACGGCTCGACGCCGCTGCCGGTGGCTGAGACGGTGGGGACCGATCCGTTGGCGGCGGCCCTTGACGAGGGACTCACGGTGCTCACCGAGCTGGCCCACCGGGGCCTGCGGCACGCTCCCGAGAGCATCAATGAACGCCTGCGCCGGGCCGCCGACGGCCTAGGCCGGGTCGGCCTGGCCCGGTGCGCCGGGGCGTTGCGGGACCTCGCGACCGCGCTCGCGACCCAACGCGCCGGGAGCGCGGCCACCGGGAGCGCCCCCGACAACGAGCTTCCCAACGCGGTCGATGCCTGGATCGACGCGCGCATCCGCCTGGCCGTCACCCGGGACCTGCGCTGACTGGCCCGGACGCACGTCGCTGACCTGCAGAAATCGTCGGTCATGGTGTGGCTCGGCGGGCTCGCGGGCATACACTGCATAGCGTGAAAGGCGCGCAGAAGAACCGTCCGGTCGTCATTCACGCCAATGTGGACGAACCCCTGGGGCCGGACGACTACTTCACCGACGACGTGCTGGACACCTCCGGTCAGCCCGTCGAGGAGAAGACCGAGACTCCGCCGGTCTCGACCCGGCCGTGTGCCTACTGTGGACGGCCGGTGCCGCAGCGGGCCTCGGCCGGACGGCCGTTCCGCTACTGCCGCGACAACGACAACGCGTGCCTGCGCGCCGCCCGCAACGCCCGCCTGCGCCTGCGCAACCGACCGGGCCTGGCCGGCCAGGTGGCCCAGGCGTTCGAGGTGGTCGAGCGCCTCGACAAGGCGGTGGAGACCCTGAGCGA
>Ga0310831_100597_pt1 | contig 15937 bp, 14 predicted proteins | sample WT_ome_6_FD_201307 | JGI IMG/M metagenome (GOLD analysis project Ga0310831, IMG submission 201307) | Sorghum-adapted microbial communities enriched on wild type (WT) sorghum from Joint BioEnergy Institute, Emeryville, California, United... ... | reverse complement strand
GAACGAGCTCATCCAACGAGACGAGCGAAAGTTGCGTTCGACCGTCGAGTCCGGATTTACGCAGCATGGTCTGAACCTCCCGTGAATGGATCTACATGTATATTATACCTTATTAACGCGGTGAATGGATAAAGATATGGCCACAAAAAGAGACTGTCGACAGGGGTTTGTCGACAGTCTGGGGCCAAGCTCAGCGCTTGGCCCATGGCCGTCGATGCATGCGGACTCAGCCCTGGCCGACCGCCTGGCGGGCGAATTGGTTGACGGGGCGCTTCAGCCCCAGATGCTCGCGCAGCGTGCTGCCCGTGTATTCCTTGCGGAACAGGCCGCGATGCTGCAGGATCGGGATGACTTCCTCGACGAATTCGTTCAGGCTGTCCGGGAATACCGGTGGCATGACGTTGAACCCGTCGCAGGCGCCGTTCTCGAACCATTCCTGCAGTTGATCGGCGATCTGCTCGGGGGTGCCCACGATGTCCCAGTGCCCGCGTCCCGTGATGACGCGGCTGATCACCTGGCGGATGGTCAGATTCTCGCGCTCGGCCATCGTCCGGATCAGCTCGAACCGGCTCTTGTTGCCGTTGATTTCGTCCACCGGCGGCAGCTTCGGCAGCGGTCCGTCCACGTCGTATGGGCTCAGATCGACGCCGAGCTGCAGCGACAGGCGGGCGACCCCGACCGGCAGGGGAACCAGCTCTTCGAGATATTGCTTTTTCTCGCGCGCTTCCTTCTCCGTCCGGCCGATGATCGTGAACACGCCCGGCATGATGACCAGCTCATCCGGCGAGCGGCCGTATTTGGCCAGCCGGCCCTTGACATCGCGGTAGAAGGCTTGCGCCTCCTCCAGCGTCTGCCACGCCGTGAAGACGGCCTCGGCGGTCCTCGCCGCGAGCTCCCTGCCGGCTTCGGAGGAGCCGGCCTGCACGATGACGGGGTATCCTTGCGGCGGACGCCCGATGTTGAGCGGACCGCCCACCGACAGTTGCTTGCCTTCGTAGTTCAGCCGGTGAACCTTCGATTTGTCCGCGAACACGCCCTTGTCCTGATCGTAGAGGATCGCGTCGTCTTCCCAGCTGTCCCACAGCTTCTTCACGATGTCGAGGAATTCATGCGCGCGCTCATATCGCAGGTGATGGGGCCAGTCCTTGTCGCTCTTGCCGAAGTTGCGGGCCGCCTCTTCGCCGGTGCTGGTCACCACGTTCCAGCCGGCGCGGCCTTTGCTCAGGTGGTCCAGCGACGCGAACTGGCGGGCCAGGTTGAACGGTTCGTTGTAGGTGGTCGAGGCGGTGGCGACGAAGCCGATTTTGTCCGTGACGGCGGCCAGGTAGGCGAACATCGTGAGCGGTTCGAACTGGGTCAGGCGCGCGCCGTATTCGAAGGCGCTGGAGGTATAGCCCGCCGTCACGCCGTCCGCCACGAAGATCAGATCGAATTTGCCCTTCTCCGCCGTTCGGGCCAGATCGGCCAGATAATCGGGGTTCCACAGTTGCTCCCGCTTCGTGGCGGGATGGCGCCAGGCCCCCGCGTGCTGGCCGGGCAGCATGAAGAATGCGCCGAGATGAAGCTCGCGTCTGCTCATCGGTTTCTCTCCTCTCCTCGCGGATGTTTTTTTTATATGGTGAGGTGGGTTCAGTCGGCGTAGGGGTTGAATTCGTTGGTGAAGACGTCCGCGGCCTTCACGCGGTCTTTCTCGATCTCGCCGTTCTCCTCCAGCCAATCCAGGACGATCTGAAAATCGAATCCCGACAGCAGCCCGCCTTCCGTCGCGATGCCGGGCTTCTTGTAGTATCGGAGGAGATCCGTCGTCTCGTTGTTCCCGCGGCTCTTGATGATCTCTTCCATCCTGGCGATGATGTCTTCGCGCGGCGTGGCCTTGATCCATTCGATCGCCCGGGCGACGCCCGCGGTGAATTCCCGGACCGTGTCGGGGTTCCTCCGGATGTACGATTCGCTGAAGAAGATGCTGTTCGAAATGTAGTCCTGTCCGACGACATCCCTCTCCCGGAACAGCTCCTTCAAGCCGCCATGGGACAGCGCCACTTCCTGGTTGATGCCGCTGAGCAGGACCAGGTCCACCTGCCGGTTCCGCAGGCCCAGCTCGTAGTTCGACGCGGGCAGGGTGATGAACGACACCGTCCGGATTTCGTCGTCCGTCAGCCCTTCGTTCTTCAGATAGGCCTTCGTCACGAACTCGAGATTGGCCCCCAGAATGTTGACCGCCACCTTCTTGCCGATCAGGTCCCGGCCCGAGCCGATGCCGCTGTCCTCGAGCACGTAACCGTACAATCCGTTGCCGTTGCTGGTGCCGGAGGACGCGATCACGGCCTTCACCTTGACGCCCTTGGCGTACGATTTCAGGATCGCGCCCTGAAAGGCGACGCCGAAGTCGATCTCGCCCGTGGCGGCAAGCTGGATGCTCTCCGGTCCGCCGACCGAGTTCCCCACCCGCTCCAGCCGGATCGTCTCGAAGTAGCCGAGCGCTTCGGCCAGCTCGGGCAGGATCACGCTGCCGGCGGTGCCCAGATATTGCAGCACCTTGTCCTGCTCTCCGCTGCTGGCGTCGGATTTCGCGCATCCCGCCGCGGCCAGGGCGAGCAGGGACGCGATGGCCGCCATCCGCAACCGTCTCCCGATTTTCATCGCAATTCTTCTTCTCCTTCTTCGCATGGTCATGGCTGGTTCGGCTCCTGCTTCCACCGCGACAGGCGGCGTTCGATGCTGACGAGTCCGTAGTTGATGCCGAGGCCCAGAATCGAGATCGTGGCGATGCCCGCGTACATCTCCGGAATGAGGAAGTTGTACTGGGTGTACGTGATGTAGTAGCCGAGTCCGGCTTTCGCGCCCACCATCTCGGCCGCGATCAGCACCAGAATCGCGCTCGTGCCCGCCATCCGTATTCCGGTAAAAATAGTCGGGATTGAAGCGGGCAAAATGACCTTATAGAACAACTTGTACGAGTCCAGGTTCATCGAGCGCGCGGATTTGATGAGCAGCGGATCGACGTCCCGCACGGCGGTGATCGTGTTGAGCAGCACCGGCCAGAAGCAGGCGAAGGTGACGATGGCGACTTTGGACATTTCGCCGATCCCCAGGATCAGGATGAACACGGGCAGCAGGGCGAGCGCCGCCGTGTTGCGGAACAGCTCCAGAAACGGCTGCAGGAAATCGCGCGCCGCCGGATACCAGCCCACCAGCAGCCCGAGCGGTATGGCGGTCAACAGGGCGATCGAAAAGCCGAAGATGGAGCGGAAAATGCTCGATTCGAAATGGTACTGCAGCTCGCCCGAGACCACGATGCCCCACCATGCCCGGACAACGTCGGTGAACGGCGGCAGGAACAGCCGGTCCACCAGGTTGAGTCGCGAGAACAGTTCCCACAGCAGAAGGAACAGGATGATGACGATCGATTTTTTGAACACCCCGAGCGGGGAGATGCGGTTCCATCGCCATCCGGAAGACGGGATGGCGGGTTTGCGGACCCGGTCTGCTTTCTGAAGGGTTGACATGGTTTCCTCCATTCCTTCGCGTTCAGATGCAGGCGCCCCGATATTCCGGCTCGTGGAGCAGGTTCCATACTTCCGAGCGCGCCTTGATGAACTCCGGATGCGAATTGATGTTCGGCTCGAACAGCCGGTTCCGCAGCGGAACCTCGACGATCTTCTTCACGGTGCCGGGGCGGGCGGTGAGCACCACCACCCGCTGCCCCAGGAACACGGCCTCGTCGATGCTGTGCGTGATGAAGACGATGGTCTTCTTCGTCTTCTCCCAGATCCGCAGCAGCTCGGCCTGCAGCGTCTCCCGCGTCTGCGCGTCGAGCGCCGCGAACGGTTCATCCATCAGCAGCACATCCGGATTGTAGGCCAGGCTTCGCGCGATCGCGACGCGCTGCTTCATCCCGCCGGACAGTTCGTGCGGGTAGTGATTGGCAAAGTCCTTGAGGCCGACCAGCTCGATGTAGTAGTCCGCCCGCTCCCGTCGTTCTTTCTTCGGGACGCCCTGCGCCTCCAGGCCGAATTCCACGTTGCCCCGCGTCGTCTTCCACGGGAACAGCGCGTATTGCTGGAACACGATCCCGCGGTCCAGGCCGGGGCTGCGGATCTCCCGCCCGTCGATCAGGATCCGCCCCTTCGTGGGCTTGGCAAGCCCGAGCAGCAGATCGAGCAGGGTGGACTTGCCGCAGCCGCTCGGTCCGACCAGGGTGAGGAACTCCCCGGACCGGACGGTGAAGTCGAGATCCTGCAAAGCGATGAGCGGCCCGGCTCCGCCGTTTCGTCCGGCGCCCCTCGGTTCGAACGTCTTGGTTACCCTCTCCACCCGGATTTTCTCCATCTCCGACTCCTTTGCACCCGATGGCGTAATATGGCGTGATGGTGAAATGAAAGAGGCATAACCGCTCGACAGGAACGAACCGTCACGGACGATTCGATTCGCATCAAGGATTATGCCTCTATTCGAATAGTGGGCTGTCTGTTGATGAACAGCTGCTCGTGAAGTTCGGTTCGGCCGCCGGCAGGCCGAAGGCTGAAGCTATAGCTTCCAGTATCAGCCAGTTTGGCTGAGTGAACCCAATATAAACCAACCATTCACATGTGTCAAGTGGGATTTTGGAAGGAATGGCCGGCGGGTCCGCGCAATATTTATCGACACGGGCGGTTCGACACCATCCATCCTGTACCGCCCAGGGTCGAACCCCGGAGCGTCCGGGCGGGCCCACCGGGGAGGATCTTGGCGCGGTTCGGCGGCCGCTCAGGCGCGGCGATGGCGGAAGATCAGGTAGATGAAAAACGGCGCCCCGATCGCGGCGGTGAACACGCCGGCCGGAATATCCAGCGGAACGAAGGCGGTCCGCGCGACGAGGTCCGCGAGCATCAGGACGAGCGAACCGGTGAGCGCGGATGCGGGAAGGACGCCTCCGTACGCGGGACCGACCAATTTGCGCGCAATGTGCGGCGCCATCAGTCCGATGAAGCCGATGGTGCCGCCGATCGCGGCCGCCGATCCGGCCATGGCGACACTGAGGAGCAGGATCATCGTCCGGTTGAAATGCACGCGGCTGCCGACGCCGATCGCCGCTTCATCCCCCAGTGCCTGCACGTTCAAATTTCGTGCGTTCATGAACGCGAGCGGCATGAGGACAAGCCACCAAGGCAGCAGCGTCAGCACGTCGCGTTCCCATGATGTGCCGTAGATGGTGCCCGTCATGAAGGTGAACGCCTTGACGGCGACCGCGGTGGGCGTGAACTGCGCGCTCAGAATGAGCATGTAGGTGACCGCGTTGATCGCGGTCGCCATGCCGATGCCGATGAGCACGAGTCTCAGCGGGGTGATTCCATGCCGGTAGGCGAACACGTAGATCAGCAGCGCGGCGCCGAACGCGCCGATGATGGCGCTGACGGGCATGAACCGGATGCTGAGATGGGAGAAGTGCAGAATGAATGCGACCGCCCCAAGCGCGGCGCCGCCCGTGATGCCGATCACATCGGGCGACGTGAGGGGATTGCGCACGATGCCTTGCAGCAAAGCGCCGGATACCGCCAGCATCGATCCGATCATGACCGCGATGATGATGCGGGGCAGGCGAAGCTTGAGGACGATCATCGACGCGGCGGCGTCGCCCTGCCCGAGGATGGCCTTGACCACATCGACCGGGCTGACCGTCGTGCTTCCCAGGCCGGTGCAGATGATCATCGCCGCGATATTCGCCATCAGCAGCAGCAGGATGACGGACCAGGACCGGTGCCGGCGGAAGCCGGGCTGCGCGATCGTCGCCTTCACGCGGTGGATCAGCCTCATGACGCATCCCCTCTCCTGGCGATATACACGAAGAACGGCACACCGATGATGGCGGTCATGACGCCGACCGGCACTTCTTTGGGAAACGCGATGTAACGCGACCCGATGTCCGCGTACAGCAGCAGAATGGCGCCCAGCACGGCGCTGTACGGAATGACCCAGCGATGGTCGGGACCCACGAGGTGCCGCGTCAGATGCGGGATCATGATGCCGACGAACGCGATCGGACCGGCGACGGATACGGAGCCGCCCGCCAGCAGCACGACGAGGACGCCGGCGACCAGCTTGATGGCGAATGTCCTCTGGCCGAGTCCGGTTGCCACTTCTTCGCCCAATGTCAGCAGATTCATGTGCCTCGCCGCGACACATGCGACGATCAGGGCCGTGAGCATATAGGGAGCGGCCGACCAGAAAATATCCAGATCGCGGCCGGCGACGGAACCGACGAACCAGAACAGCACCTGGTCAAAGGTCTGCCCGCTTGTCAGCAGCACCCCCAACGAGAGCGAAGAGAACAGCGAGGTCATGGCGGCTCCCGCCAGCGTGACTTTGAGCGGGGTGAGCCCGTCGCTGCCGAAGGATCCCAGGATGTACACCAATGCCGCGGCCACGGCGGCGCCGACAAAGGCAAGCGCGGCGAAGGCGGAAAGTCCGCCCACTCCGAGGAAGGCGGAACCCGCGACAACGAAAAAGGCCGCTCCGGCATTGATGCCGAGGATGCTTGGCGACGCAAGGGGATTGCGCGTGACGGCTTGCATCAGCGTGCCGGCCACGGCAAGGCTGGCGCCCGCCGCCGCGGCGATGAGCGCGCGGGGAAGTCTGGCCGTCGTGATGATCAGATGTTCCTGCGAGCCGTCAAAATGCGCAAACGCCCCGATGATCGTGCGCCAGGGGATATGGGCGACGCCGAACGCGATGCTGCAGACGATGCCGGTGATCATGAGGATGAACGCCAGGATGAGTCCCGTGATTTTCTGTGCCCGTGTGCGTAGGAGAGCGCGCATACCAACCCCGTTCCGGCCAAAGACGTGATGGAAGATCAAGTGTATTCTAGGATATCCGATCCGGAAGCGTCAATGATTTTGAAAATCATTATCAAAAAAAGATTGACTTCGGCGCGCCCCCTTTGGTATAGTTTGCTCCGGAACAAACAATGAGAATGATTATCATTTCAGGGGGAGAGAACGGCATTGCGGAAGACCAACGCGACGAAATCGGCCGGGATGGCGGCCGTGATCGTACTCGCCGTGTCCCTGATGATCTCGGGATGCGGCCAATCGGCTTCACCATCGAATGCGAATGGAGGATCGGGCGCATTGAACGCGCAGCCCGCGGATCAAACGCCGAATGATTCGAACCTGGCGGGGGCAGCGGGCGACGGCAACGGCACCCGCAAAATCGTCCACGCCATGGGCGAGACCGAAGTGCCCGACAAGCCGCAGCGCGTCGTCGTGCTGACGAATGAAGGCACCGAAGCCCTGCTGGCGCTTGGCGTGAAGCCGGTCGGGGCGGTCAAATCGTGGACCGGCGATCCGTGGTACAAGCATATTGCGGATCGGATGGAAGGCGTGACGGTCGTCGGCGATGAGAGCCAGCCGAACATCGAGCTGATCGCCAGCCTGCAGCCGGATCTCATCATCGGCAACAAGCTGCGCCAGGAGAAAGTGTACGACCAGCTGAACGCGATCGCGCCGACGGTGTTCTCCGAGACGCTGAGGGGCGAATGGCAGACGAACTTCCTGCTCTATGCCGAAACCCTCGGTCTGAAAGAAGAAGGCGAGAAGCTCATCGCCGATTTCGACCGCCGGGCCGCCGAGTTCAAGGACAAGGCGGGCGACAAGCTGAACGAGAAAGTCTCCGTCGTGCGTTTCATGGCGGGCAAAATCCGCATCTATCTGGAAGACAGTTTTACCGGTGTGGCCTTCTCCAAGCTGGGGCTCACCCGTCCCGACCATCAGCTCCACTACACGGAGACATTCGCGGAAGAGATCACGAAGGAACGCCTTCCGGAAGCGGATGCGGACCGGATCTTCTATTTTACCTATGAAACGGGCGACGGCAAAGGCTCGGAGATGGAGAAGGAAGTGTTGAACGATCCGCTCTGGCAGAGCCTGAAAGCCGTGCGTGACGGCAAGGCCATCCGGGTGGACGACGCGATCTGGAACACCGCGGGCGGCATTATCGCGGCCAATCTGATGCTGGACGAGATCTACGACATTTACGGGATGGAATAAGAATCCGAAGCGGGCGGTGCCGGGTGCTTTCCGGCGCCGTCTTTCGCTGTGCGCCCGGGCATCATCTCCGGCATTTTTGCATGAGGGAGCGGGACCGCGATGCAAACCGGGCGTGCGCGCCGCGGACGGAAATCGGGATGACCCGTTGTCAATGGACGGGGATATTCGACAACCCGCTTGCTGATGTATAATTAATGCGGGTAGTAAAAAATGGAAAATCCATTCCTGCAATCAGCAAGAGGTGAGGGAAATGAGCGAGGAGATGTCGATCTTGCCGGTTCAGTCCTTCTATCCGCTCGATGATTGCGTCGTGGAAGGGACGGTGCTGCACAAGGAGCCGCTCATCATGCGGTTCGAGCGGGTGCTGACGGACGACGAGTGCCGGCGGCTGATCGGGGCGGCCCGCCCCCGTCTCAAGGAATCGCGGCTGGTGAACAAGGTGGCCAGCGAAATCCGCACGAGCCGCGGGATGTTTTTCGAGGAAGAGGAGAATCCGTTCATCGGCCGCATCGAAAGGCGCGTCGCGCAGCTCATGAACGTGCCGATCGAACATGCGGAGGGGCTGCAGGTCCTGCACTACGGTCCCGGCCAGGAGTACAAGGCGCACCACGACTTCTTCGCGCCGGGCACCCCGTCCGCGAGGAACAACCGGATCAGCACGCTGGTCATCTATCTGAACGACGTGGAGGAAGGCGGGGAGACGGTCTTTCCGCTGCTGGACATCGCGGTGAAGCCGAAGCGCGGATCCGCGGTCTACTTCGAATATTTCTACAACAATCCGGCGCTCAACGACCTGACCCTGCACAGCAGCGTGCCCGTCGTCCGCGGCGAGAAATGGGTCGCCACCCAATGGATGCGCCGGCAGCGCGTCCGCGAATACGGACTTATATCGAGCTGATTCCGCTGTCCGAAGGGACTGCTTTTTTCGTGGTCTGTTTATTTTGACGGGTCATTTACCATTGCCGAAAGCGGCGGCGGATTTTTCAGCAGATTTTTTTACATCTATATTTTTACAATATTTTACTTGTATTACTTCAGGATCATATATGAAAATCATGGATAATAGGTAATTGGAATTATTCAGCATGGTGCCAAAGGGGTAGAAACATGTCAACCAGGGAAGCGGACAGCCTGCTTGAGGAATTCAAGAGCGTAATCAAAGAAATCACGGTCGAGGTGGCCAAGCAGACGGTCGTCCAGGACATCAAGCGAAGCGAAGAAGTGATGCGGCATTCCGCGACAACGCTTGAACCGGTCGCGAGCAGTCTGCAGGCGTCCGCCGGGAAGCTGGAGGAGGTTATCCGGACGAATGCGGCGGAATTGCGGCAGCAGTTCGCCGACCTCGAATCCCGCGTATCGGCAAGGCTGGAGCAGCTCGAGGACAAGAATCGCGCGGCCGTCGAGGAGCTGACGGAAGATTTCCGGGCCGGGATTTCGAACTTGATCAAAAGCATGCAGGAGACGGCCGAAGCCTACAAAAAGATGAGCGGCGAATTAATTGAAAACGTATTGGCCGCGGCGGAGGAGGAACGGGCCCGGGCGAAAAACGCCCGTGAGTGGATGTTCGCGCTGTTTGCCATTCAGATTGTGCTGATCATCGCGGTTCCCGCGTTCTGGAACATTGTGTTGAATTGAGAGGAGCGTCTCATGGATCAACCGGGCCTTGAGGAAAAACTTCTGCACCTGTACCGGAAACTGGAGCAGCGGAATTTGTCGCGCGCAAGGGAGCATCTGCGGGGCGAGATCCGGAGCTGCGAACGGATGCTGGGCGAAGCGCATGCCGCCATCCGCCGGACGCCGAATTATGAAAAAGCGGCCATGCTGAAAGCGTTCAACGAACGCACGCTGCAAGTATCCATGGAAATCCGGCAGCTTGCCGAGGGACTCGAACAGCCCTTCATGCTATTCATCATGGGCATGGGGAAGTACGGAAAATCGACGTTGCTCAACGCGCTGTTGGAGCAGAAAGCCGCGGACGTCGACATTTTGCCGAAAACCTGGAAGATTGACGTGTTCGAAGGCCGCGATGATTCGCAGGCCGTCGTCCGATTCAGCGATGGCACGATCAGGTCCATGAACGTATCCGAATGCCGGGCGTTTCTGGACGAGGAAGAGCGGAAGCGGGCCGAATCCGAGAAGACGGTGCGGGAGCTGTTTCGCGCCCAATCCTCGCACCTGGGCAGCATCGAGGAGAAGGAAGAACTGAGAAAGTTCCTTTACGACAAGATGCTGTACAAATCCAAAGTGGTCGAGGTGCGCTGGCCCGTCAAGCCGAACCGTCTGCTGGAGCATTTCCGGCTGGTGGATACGCCCGGGCTTGTCCAGAACCTGATCGGCGAAGTGCAAGTCGGCATTCAGGAGTACTATCACAAGGCCGACGGCGTCATCTGGTTGCTGGACGCGACGGCCATCTCGGCGCAGCAATCGCGCAAGCTGCTCGATGAACTGAACGAGTCGATGAAGCAGATCGGCGGCCGCACCAGCAACATCATCGCCGTGCTGAACTTTATCGACAGGGTGCGGAAAAACGGCGGCGAGGAAGCGGTGTCGGATGTGATTCGCGAGGCCCGGCGGCTGTTCGGCGACCTGTTCCGTGAGATCATCCCGATTTCCGCGAAGGAAGCCGTCGACGGCATGGAGACGGGCAACGAGGAATGGATTGAGAGGAGCGGCATCCGCGAACTGCTTCGGGTCATCCAGACCCGGTTCTACGCGCAGGCGCAAATGATACAGGCCGAGAGCAAGCGGGCGGGTCTCCGGAACATCTGCCGCGTGTACCGGGATGAGCTGGAAACCTATGCAAGCCGGCTGGCGAAGGACGCGGAGGATTACGACGGCAGGTCGAAAGCGTTCGAAAAAGCCTGCAGGGAGATCCGCCAAACAATCGAAGAGCGCAAACGGCGGTTTTTCGAAAAGTACGCGGACCGGGTTTCGGGGAACATTGAGCGGTATGCCGAGCGTCTGTTCGATATTTCGGATATGGACAGCCAGCGCCAATTCATCCAGTCCGCGATCTTCGAAACGGATCACGTCCATTCCGAGCTCGGGAAATTGAAAAAGAAGTATGACCGGATGCTGCAGGATTTCTTCAGGTATCACGCTTCGAAAGCGGTTTTCAAGGAATATCCCCGTCTTCCCGTCGAACAGATGTCGCTTGCCGTTCAGGGTCAAGCAGGACTTCAGGTCGAAGCTTCCGTCGATGCGGATACGTCCGGAATCAGCTTCGTGTCGGGGGCGGGCATGTTCTTCGCGGGCGCCCTTTTGCTCGGGCCGATCGGACTGGTGCTCGCCGGCCTTGCCAGTGCTTTCGGATTTACGCGCTGGCTTGCCAGGAAGATGAAGCTGGGCTCCGTGAAGCGGGATCTGCGTACCGCGTTGGATGATTTCATGGCCAAGATCGACGGGGAAATCCTGAACGCCGTCAATCCGCGGCTTACGTCGATTGGCGAGCAGGTGTACGGCATCATGAACGACACCTACTCGGCGATTCACGGCGATCCGGACAGCGCGAAGGAAATTCTTGAAACAATCGGGCGCGTATCCGAAAAAATGGTGAACCCGGTATCCAAACTTTCCGTGAAAGAACTGCTTACCGCCTAGACTTGAGCCGAAGGAGCGAAACGTCATGAGCAGACGGCTGCAGGAAATCGTATTCGAGACCGCGTCTTTCCTCAACCGTTCTCCCGTTGCGGAGCATGCCGCGCGCAAGCCGCTTCCGGTTTCCGCGCTCACCGGCGAGCTTGCCGAAATGAGGATTGACATGCAAACGATCGCGGACAAGCTGGTTCAGCCGCTCAAACTGGCCATTCTGGGGGAGGTGAAGGCCGGCAAGTCGACCCTGATCAATACGCTGATCGGCGCGGATGTGTCGCCCGTGGATGCGAAGGAAGCGACGGCGGCCATCATTTCGATCCATCACCGGGAGGAGCCGACCGGACGGATCATCTTCCATGACGGGACGATCGGGGAAGGAACGCCGGACGACATCCGCCGCATCATGAACGAGAAGCGGGGCGATCTGGCGTTTTTCTCCCGGATCAAGACGATCGAGCTAGGCCTCCCGTTGCCGAATCTGAGAAAACTTCACCTGGTGGATACGCCGGGACTGGCGACGATCACGCGGCAGAACGAGGAGACGACAACCCGCTTTCTGCAAGAGGCGGATGTGGTGCTGTGGGTGCTCAACGCGAACCACCTCGGGCAGTCTGACGTGGAAGAGGCGCTTGGCCGGACGGCGAAAATGGGGAAGCCGGTGATCGGCATCCTGAACCGGATCGACGAGGCGGACGGCGACCCCGGGCGGCTTGTCGACTACGTCGAACAGGAACTGGGCATCTATCTGCAGCGGGTGTTCCCGCTCTCCGCCCGGCAGGCCCATGCGGCCATGCAGGGGAAGGACCATGCGAAGCTGCGGGAGTCGGGCTATCTGGATTTGCTGGGCTACCTGGAAAGCCGAATCGAAGCCAAGGTGGAAGCCGTGCACCGCGAGAGCATCATCCGGTCGGTGCTGGCGCTTCTGCGGAAAAATCACGCGTATCACGACTCGTACCGCAATTCCCTCCGGTTTCTGCGCGCCCAGGTGAAGGAGCACAGGGCCGATCTGGAATATCACAACCAGCGGATCAAGCAGGAACTGGAAGAGGATTTCCGGCATTGGGCGGAATACGAGTTCCTCCGGTCCGAAAAACAGGAAGTGCAAGCGATGATCGAGGATATGAAGCTGTTGTCGGGCAAGGCGTACCGAATGGACATCGAAACCCGGCTGCGCTATTATTTCTCGCCCGACAACATCAACCGCCAGATCGATTTGAAACTGAAAGAGCTTCATCTCGACATGCAGCGGAAGTGGCAGGAAGCGCTGGATTCCGTTCAGGAGCGGAGAATGAAACAGTTCGAAGAATTTGCGCGGCAGGAAGAACAACAGTTGCAACTGTCGCTGCGCGAAGCTCTCCCTTCCGGCAAGGAGCTGGCGACCGAAGGCGCGGGCATGGGGGCGGCCATCGCAGGCGCATGGGGCGTGGCCGCCGCGGCATATGCCGCTTGGCTCGGGCCGTCCGCGGCAGCCATTTCGCTCGGTGTGGCGGCGGCAGCCATTCTCCCGCCGCTGCTCATTGCGGGCGCCGCGACCGGTGCGGTCGCCAAGCTCATCGGTTTCCGAAAGCAGAAGCAGCGGTTCCAGCAGGCGCTTGAAGAGGCGTTCCGGGATGCGAAGCGGGAACTTGCGGCCAAAATGGTGCCGAACGTGGTCGCTTCCATCCGGCAAGTCAACGACGACTTCGCCGACGGGGTGAATCGCAAGTTCGTCGAGATGATGGCGAACGGCAACTCGGAGGAGGAGATCCAGGCGCTTGAGTTTGCCATTACACAGTATCTGGAAGAAAATCAACGCAACATGAACCGTTGGGATGGAGAAGTCGAAAACTCGCTCCAAAGCTTGTCTTGATCCGGTGGGGGGATTGCCATGGATATCGTGAAGAAGTCGGGGGAATTCGCCGGGAAAGCGGCCGGCCGGGTGTTCGGCGGCTCCGTGCGCGTGATCGGCGAACTGACGGGCAGTTCCTACGTCAAGGAAATCGGCAACAGCGTGGAACGCGTAACGGCCGCCACGGGGAAGACGCTCGGCGAGGCGGTCAGCGGCGTGCTGGATGCGGGAACCGGGCTGCTCACCCGGGATCCGTTCCGGCGGGATGAGGGCCTGCGCGACCTCGGCAACGCCGTGTCGGCCACGGCCAAAGGGATCTGGCACGGTGCGGAATATGTGTTCGATAACAGCGTTCATGTCGCGAAGGGGATTTATGAAGGCGACGCCGACCGGTTGAAGCACGGATTGAAACAACTGGGCAAGGCCGCTGCGGTCGGCGCGCTGGCGGTGGGCGTTTTCGATCTGATTGACGTGGATCCGGCATCGGCCGAGGCCGAGGCGCCGGTTGGCGCCGAAGCGGATGCCGATCGCGCCGCCGCCGCGAATGTCCCGGATCTCGGCGGGGTGGAGCGCATCGATACGATCAACGCCTCCCTTGAGGGCGAGACGCATCCCGAGACGGGCGTGCCTTACGAGAGCAAGATCGTCCGGTTGTCGGAGGACGAGTACGTTCAGGGCGTATTTCCGGACTTTGATGAAGTGTATGCCGATACGTTGCCCGGATCCATGTATCAGGCTTCCGATTACGAGCAGTTTGCCTACATGAATGAACGGTTGGCCGAACGGGTGGCCGCCGATCCCGCATTCGCTTCACAATTTACGGAGGAGCAAATTGCCCAGATATTGGAAGGCGAGACGCCGGACGGGTATGTCTGGCATCATGCCGAAGAACCCGGCCGGATGGAGCTGGTGAGCGAAGAAGTCCATGCGCAATCAGCGCACACCGGCGGCCGCGCGTTGTGGGGCGGCGGCTCGGCCTACAGGTGATCCGTGATGGCAGACCTGACGCATGGCGCAATCCGCTGGAAATATCCGAAATCTCCCGTCGGCCCGGAAGAGATTGCGAAGGTCGAAGCGGCCTTCGGCGTCGAACTGCCGGCGGACTACGCGGCCGTGGCCATCGCGCATCCCGGCGCAAGGCCGAGGCCGAACCGTTTCGATACGTCGAAGCGCAAGGGAGCCCGCCTGAAAACCTTCCTCTCGCTGTCGGACAAGGATGCGGGCAACATCCTTCAGATCAAGGAATGGCTGGGCGACCGTCTCATGGGGCGGATGGTGCCGTTCGCCTCGGACGACGGCGGCAACTACGTCTGTTTCCATGACCTCAATCCGCCGCTTCAGCCGATCGTGGTGTTGTGGAACCACGAGCAGCCGGCACAATACGAATTTATCGCTTCTTCATTTCGTGAATTTATTCAGTCGCTGTATTGAACGTCGCACGAAGGACAAGTGCCCTTTTTCAGTCGAATACCGTTCCGGAATCAGCCGGTTCATCTCGCGGACGAACGATCGCCGAGTTCAGATCGGCGTGCGGGAAACCCGTCGGATCGACGGGTTGTACGCGCTCACGATGGACGAGCTGATTCCGCGGTCCGAAGGGACTGCTTTTTTCGTGGTCCGGACTATTCAAACGGGCCGGCCAATGTCGAAAGCTCGGGCCGACGTGCGACAGAACCGGCACGGAAACGCATTTCAGTTGGACGTGGCCGGAAGCGCGAATGCGCAAGACACTTCTCCGATGCGCAATCCCCTTCAGCCATCTTCGTATATGACCGGGCTTGTCCCTCATCCGGTCAATCCGGATTGTTCCGCAATTTCAACGTTTCCTGCCGGAACACATCGATGCAGCCGCGCATGAAGTCTTCCAGAAGCGCAAGCTGCTCGGCGCTGTATCGGGAGAACAGCTTCCCCATGACCTCTCCGAACGATTGGAACAACGGCGCAAGTTCGGTGGACACCTTGTCCGCGTTTAGCTTGATGATCACTTTGCGCCGATCGTGCGCATCTCTGTCGCGGTAGACGAAGTTTCGTTTCTCCAGCCGGTCCACGACCGTGGTGACCATGCCGGTGGACAGCCCCGTGATCTCGGCGATTTTCCCTGCCGTCACTCCATCTCCGATAATGCCCAGCACTTTGTAATCCGTCAGGTTCAACCCCACTTTGTCGGCCAGACTCTGGTGGAACATGATGAGCGCCAGGCTGAATTGCTGCCCCAGCAGATGATGGTCGCTTGACAAACCGGGCACCTCCGCTCTAATATCTCCAATATAGAGATAATTAAAAATCAAGATAATCGAAAATCTGATTTCACGATTTTCAAGTTTTTTCGAAGTCATTATACCATCATTTATCGACGGGAGGGAAATATAATGGACTACGAAAACTAGACAACAAAAAAGGAGTTTCTTAGTTGATGACAACCATCCGCAGAACGTTTACACCGGAACAAAAAGCCCAAATCGTGCTGGAAATTCTGAAGGAGGAAAGG